>PDWI01003855.1_pt1 | contig 20720 bp, 14 predicted proteins | sample 1430891 | NCBI WGS metagenome assembly PDWI01 (sample SAMN01162508, study PRJNA174530) | Oral metagenome, whole genome shotgun sequencing project. | biome: Marine environment; feature: Marine mammal; material: Swab sample of the gingival sulcus; isolation source: swab sample of gingival sulcus... | reverse complement strand
AACTAAATTATTATCTTCAAGTTCAATCGTTTTTATTATACGTTTTAGAATTTCTCCTTTACCAATTAAATTTTTATCCCACTTTTGAGTTTCAAGAATTAAGAGCGACTGTTTTCTAATCGTTTGTTTATACATTTCTCTTTCATATAGAATACCATTACTGAAACCTGTAAATACCCCTCCTTCGGTTTTGTAATACACATATTCTTCAAAATTTTCATAAATCTCATCAAACATTCTTAATGAAATTCTAAAATTTTCTATTTTTTTACTAATTGGTTTCATTCAACACTTCGTTAAATTAAAAATTAAAAGATAAAATTTAAAAAGCTGATTATCAGACAGTTATATATGCGCCAATCAATCCTTATAACCATCTGACTATCAACACACTACAACAAAAACACCGAAATATTGTTCATTGAAATCATAATTTTAATTGGTTAATACAACGATTTAGTGTACGAGCAGTATCCCACAGCGATAGCAAATTAGTGCTGTTGCAGATAGTTATTTTATTTCATTCATATTGATTAAATATATTTTATTCTCTGAAAGAAAGCCAACGTTTGCGCCAAAACTTGTAATATAATTTTGTTTGTTCAATTCTTGATTTTCTTCGTTTTTGAACTCAATTTTTTTCGTTTTCTTTAATTTATCTCCTTTGAGCTCAAATAGGATAAAATTGTTCTCGCAATATCCATCTGCCATAAGGACTTTGTTGTCAGAAATATTTAAAGCGTCAGAACCTTCAATACCGGTATTCCAAAACTTAATTTGTTTTGAATTGTCAAGTTTGACAAGTGGAAATTCGGAGAAATAGTAAAACCAAGTATTGTTGTCAGCGTCTATATTCAGGGCATAGCAAGCCGCCATAGAGTAAAGTCCGCCAGTTGGTTCAAATTCCCAAATTTTCTGTCCGTTCGGATTCCAACATATTAGTCCAGATACGCCAATTGGAATTATCCAGCCGTAATTTCCAAATATTCCTTCATCAGAATATGAAGTCCATATATTTCCGGCATTGTCAATTTTAACATCCTGAATGCCGTCTCCTGCTACAAAGTCTCTCAATAAATCTCCGTTAAGGCTGTAAATCCGAGCATTTTTATCTATTTCATTTTCATTTTTGTATCTGCAACGGCCACAGATAAGTAAAATTTCTTTTGTTGGTAAGAAATTCACATTATGAAAATTGTAATATTCATCTTTTATCAGAGTGCTAAATATTTCATTTCCCTTTAAATCAAAACGCATGAATGTATAGTCCTTAGGTTTGTCGGATTTAATCGCGGCAAACCGTCCATTTTCAGTTTTGTATTGAGGTGCAGAATGAATTATCAAGATATTTATTCCATTCTTATCAACTGAAACAGACATAATTTCATCTTCGTCCTCCAGTTTTTCCGAAAGGTTAATTATTGGTTGAATTACCAAAGATTTTGTTCCAAATATCATATCGCTATTTTTAGTTATTTTATTTTTTTTGACAAGAAACCAAAATGATTAGAAACATCATTGATTTTATAAATTTTTAAACATTTAGTAGGTACTTGCTCATACATTTCAATAATTTCGAGTATTAAAAAAAAATTTTATCTTGAACCTTGACTGTTTGAGACATTAAAAATTTAGGTTGTTGATTCTATTTTTTATTTTGTACAACACTCGCACATACAATTCCATTCCCCGCCAAAGTTACACCCATTTATCAACATATCCAAAGGACTTTGAATATTTTGTTGTTTTTAGCCTTTTGTTATTGGCTCCTCGTCCGCTTATAATCAGACTGTTATGTTTTTTAGTTATGAGTATTTCATTCTATATATTTTTTACGCCAGCAATTTGATAATCATTTAACAACCAACTACTTACAGTTTATTTTTAACTTAATAAGCCTTGTTTTTTTTACAAAAAACATCAAAAAATGTGTTTTATTGTTTTAATCCCCGCATTCCATTTCATTCCATACGGGGCTACAAATATATCACCCCTACGGGGTTTATCCCAATCACATAATGATGATATTAAATCGGAGTATTTTCTGAATACGCCTATATATTTTTTCACGCCAACACCTCGTCATCAACCTAATGATCAACCATTTATGCCACACTACAACAACCAACTAATTATAAAAAACATAACTCCAAATATAACAAAGATAAGTGTAATCTACAATCAGATACTTGTTTGTGGTGTAAGCCTTTCCCAGATATTTTTCGTTTTCTAATTTTTTACTATTCTTGAAGTTTTCAATAATCAGATTTACAAGTTTATCCGTATTCTTTGCTTCGTTTGAATAAAATGAATAAAAAGAAACCGGAACACCTTTGTTAATTTCATACATAAAGTAAACAAGTTGCTGTTTATCAAACTCTTGCTTCAATTTAATCTGTTTGATTGGTACTTTTATTTTTTTTGAAAACGGAAACCATCTTTTTTTGGGCAGGTTTGATAATTCGTATTTTTTTATGGGTTGTACTGTCGGAAATTTCATCAAAACAGAATCGTTGAAGAGTAAATTATGCCAGTAAAAATAAGAATCTCCACAGTCAAATGTTACAAAATCTTCGGCATCGTCTTCGTATTCATCTGTAAAATAATAAGTTAGAGTAGTATCTTTTATTTTTTCAAAAAACAAATCGAACTTGCAAACAACATTGCTATCCGCAACGAGATAAACAATTTTATCCATATATTTCAGCATTCCTCTTACAGAATTTTCGGGAATTAAATAACTTTCATCTCCGTATATTATAGAACAACCATATTTTTTTTCATCACAATTATTAGCCATAAATGACAAAATTGTATAATACGAATCAGGATTTATTGTAAAGAAAATCTCTAATTCTTTTTCAAAACTATTACTTATGTTGTTATTTTCGTTTAAGACATATACCGGAATGCTGTTTTTTGTTTGAGAAAAAACAATTTGACCAAACAGTGTAAATAATACTAAAATAACGCTTTTCTTCCCGTCTAATCTTATGTATCTCGCAATAATCATATTTTTTTATAATAATTTAATTCAACCCGTTCCAATATCTTTTTATCGACAAACTTTCTGTTAGTTTGATGCCCATTTCCGTTGTTTTACCGCCAGCACAAACACACATAATCTACTGATTATCAAATAAATAAATCAACAACCCACTCATTTCACAAACATTACCTCTCTGATACAAATATAGAAATTTTATCTATCTATAAATATAATTCCGTTATCAATTTTCAGATATTTTTTATTTTCACAATACCATTTTTTCCACTTTTCAAAAATATCAGCAGAAAGGTATTTGGCACAAGAATAATCTTTTTTTATATGGCATTTAATCGTCGTTATTGTTTCAAAAAAAACAATAGCGTCAGACAGATGCTTATTATAATAGATTGTATCCCGATATATTGGGTCATATTCTTTGGCTAAAAATTCCGGATAATCAACAATATTTAACTCTAATTCTATTTGAACAACTTTAAAATAAAATTGAAAAACTGAATCAATCTCGCGTTCCTGATTTTTATTTTGAGAATACAAATTTCCTCCCCAAAATATTAGCATAATAAAAAAAATACTTCTTTTCATAATCCTACGTTTTTTTATGTGCTAAAAATCGACCACTTACAAAACAAGCCAACACAAACACAACCACCTAACAATCAATAGATTACTCCAATACTTCAAATACATCTTCGACTATTTCTTTTAATTCGTTAGACGTGGGAAGTATTTTGAGCATATCCTTTTCAGAAACATAATCATCACTATACCAAACGTCAAAACTTCCTCCTTGCGACAGGTCTTCTTCGATAACCGAAATTTCACCTATTCCGATAAATGTTAATTTTGTTTTATCAATTTTTTCTACCGACAAAGATACTATATTGTCTATCATTTTTTCGCTTTCGGTTAGATATTTTATTCTATTTATAACATCATCACAGCTTTGTAAATTCAAAATAGTGAGAACCGACAAGGTATATTTATCAATTCCGTCGTAATAATAAACTAACGTAACATTTACTATTTTACCTTTGTATTTCGTTACGTCAAGGTCTTCTTTTCCTGTGCAAAGCGTTTCTATTGCTTTGGTTTTGTCGGTAAGTTCAAAAAAAGATGTTCTGCCCAACATTTCACCTTCTGATATTTCCCCCGAAACGCTAAAAACATCATCAATCCCTAAATATTTATAGTGTGGATAATATAATTTAATTTGCGTTAAAGCGACTTCTTTTGCCTTTTTATAAACCTGATTCTTTTCGTTACAGTCAATAACGTAAGATTTTAAAACCGCCCGCAATTTTTCTTTTTCTGTAAAAGAATATAAAAGTGTTACTCCAATGTACATAGTCAATGTCTATTTTTGCCGTTTAAAATTTGGTTGATATTTGTTTGCCTTTATTTTTGCTTTCCCCTTTTTCCGAAAAATCATATATCGTTCCGCTTAGCAAATTGCATTTACTAATAGAACTTACAGGGTGTTAATTTTTTTTAACCGCAAAGGGCGCAAAGAATTTTCGCAAAGGACGCAAAGTTTTTTTCAGACTTCAAATTAAGCCGAACAAAATATTTTTGAAATAAGATAAATTTCGATGGATTACCACTCTATAAAATTTAAAGACGGCATATTTTTATAATCATTTACGATTATGGAGTTGTTTAATATAGTTTCTTGCAACCAATAAACCGAAGATATTATATCCGCTTTGTGTTCATTATGTTCAAAATATTCCCCAATATTTTCATCAAAAGTCAAAAAATCTAATAGTGCATATAATTTTTGTTTCCACTTAATCGGCAATTCTATTTGCAAAAAATCAATAATATCGGTTAGGATATTTATATTATCAACAATATCAGTATTTGTGTCTTTGTTTGCACAATTTATTATATTTATGGTCTTTTTTATATCACAAAATAAGTCAATATTTTCTTCAAATGTTTTTTGAGGCTCGTAAAAATGATGCTTCTCGGCAACTTTTAAAAATATATTTTTCTCAAAGAGGATAACTTTTTTATCGTCAGTACTTATCGGAAAGTTTGTTTCGTCCGATAAAAAAAAGGTATATAAATTTTTGCTCAAATTATTTTGATAAAAATCAAAACCTATTAACCATAATTCGTATTCCGAATACTTCATAATTGGGTGTTGGGTGTTGGGTGTTGGGTATTGGGTGTTAGCTTTTTTTTAATTAAGGAAATTAACAGCCCGTTATATTTTCATAACAAACTGATAATCAGAGATTTACAAAACGCGAATCAACACAAATAACTCTCTGACTATCAGTAGCTTACAATCCACCATTCATAATTAGAAATTAAACAGTTTTAACGCGTTTATTCGCTTCCGTCAAGGCTTTTGAAGCCTCTCCCCATAATTTCGTTACTCGAAATTATATTGATAAAAGCCTGTTTGTCCACTTTTGATATTTTTTTGATTAAAATAGTGGCTTCGCGTTTGGTCAAAATGGTATATAAAACCTGTTTTTCCTCCTGATTGTACATTCCTTTTCCCATCAATATCGTACCGCCTCGTTTTAGGTCATCGCGTATTATTCTTGTAATTTCGTCGTACCTGTCGGAAATAATCATCAAAGTACGGTTCATATTTGCGCCTTCAACAATCAGGTCGATAACCTTACCTTCGATAAACACAATTATCCACGAATACATCGGCAAACGCCAATCGCCAAATGCCACAACGGTAGATAAAGTAATGGTACAATCGACTATAATAACCAATTTACCCAACGAAATTCGGGTATATTTGTTCAAAATCATAGCAATAATATCACTACCGCCCGAAGTTGCTCGCGACTTAAAAATCATTCCGATACCGATACCGTAAACAATTCCGCCAAATACAGACGACAACAATTGTTCGCGCAACATAGGACGCATTTGGGTTATAAACGTTTCCATATTTTTGGCAACCGACAAATCGACCCCGTCGCTCATTGCTTGCAATTCGGCCAAAACTTCTGCCGATTCCAACAACGGCAAATATCCGTAAACTCGGTGTATAAGCCACATAAACGCAGGTATTGCAATAGTCGAAATCACAGTTTTAACGCCAAAACGTCCGCCCAGAAAATAAATTCCGAGCAACAACAACGGAATATCCATCGACAGAGCCGTCAGCTCGGTACGCCAACCCCACAAATTATGAAAAACCATCGACAAACCATAAGTTCCGCCCGGAGCAAAACCGTAAGGTTCAGCGAATAAAACCGCTCCTAAGGAAAATGTGAAACACCCGCCCAGTAACCACGCATAGGTTACAAAAAAATCTCTTGATAAAAACTTTTCTTTCGTTGTAAATGCCATAATTTATAATTTTTTAAAAAACTGCAAAAGTAAAATCTGTTAAGATATTTCCTAATATTTTTTTTAAGAGATAATTTCAAACAAGCCACCTAAATATACAACACACTGATTATAAGACAATTACAAAGATGCAAAAACATTCATTTTTGAAGTTTTTTTCGTTATAACTCCCCCACTCTGCTGTAAATTTAGTTCAATTTAGCAGTTCTTTACAACTTTTTTTTACAACAAAAAAGACACAAAATTATTTCACAAAACGACAACCTTTCAACAGGTAACTCTTCGTTAAATTAAAAGTTAAAAATTAAAAGTTATAACATTGATTTTCATCAATTTACACAGCCATACAGATATGTAGGCACATTCAGAAAATGTTAATATCCAAATTATCAATAACTTACAATTTGTTTTTTACTTAGAAAGCCTTGTTTTTTTGCAAAAAAACATCAAAAAACGGGTTTTATTATTTTAATTCCCCCGCATTCCATTTCATTACATACGGGGCTACAAATATATCACCCCTACGGGGTTTACCCTAATCGAGTAGCAATGATATTTTTGTAACCCTCTATGTAAATCGGGGGATTTGTATTCCTTGAATACACTCATATAAAACACTGATTACCAAATCATTACAAAAACATCGTTTTTTTTTGATATTTTTTGCAAAAAAAAATACCACAAAAAAATTTGTATTTCCCGAATACTCCTAAGATAGTAAAAAAGGCTGTCGTTTTTGACAGCCTTTTGGTTGATTTTCATTTGGGTCTAATTGCCTGTATCAAACAAGCGCCACAGACCATAAAAAAACTAATTTGAAACAAAATAAAAAAACAAAAAAACTAAGGGGCAAGCGTAAACCTGACTTTAAACCCTGTTTGCATATTTGTTGTGCGTGGCGCTGTATTGGTTTCCATCAACGAATAATTGAAGAAATATTGCAAGTTCAATTTAGAATTTATTGCATAATCCGAAGTAAACGTCAAATTAAGATTATCTCGTTCGGTATTTTTCTGCGAAATATTTTCAACAATTCGTCTATAAATTTCAATATCGTGTCCGTACGTAAAATCTAATCGCAAATTCAGGTCGCTTTTCAATTTTTGCTGTTTACCGCCAACATTAACATTCATTTTCAGTTCTTTGATAATGTAGCCGCCACCAAAAGTAAACGAATTATTATGACGTTCGCGAATTTGATTATTGCTAAAACTCAAAAATATATCTCTCGACCGTTTGTACTCAAACCGCGTGCTAAGCGTTCCTTTCCAAGTAATATCGATACCGAAAAACGGCACAAATTTTTCGCTCAACATAATTCCATCAATTTCGTATTGCGGAATAAAATTGTCGTTGGTCGGATAAACCGCATCGCTAAAACCGGTTTGGTCGAACATATCGTAATTATAATTCAAGTTCGAGTGGAAATTATTTATTGTGTATGTCGAAGCGTAAGAATGATTTATTATAATTTTGTTCACATATTCTTTTATAAACGGCAAATTAGACAATCCGTCGAAAGTAATACGCCAGTCGGGCAACGGGATTGGCAAAAACGGTTTGTAGCCAATTCGGTCCGGTGAAATACCCGAATAAGCCGCCAGCAACGACGTAATCAGCACATTTTGCGAAGTATGACTGTATCCAACCGGATAAGTATTGCCCAGCGAATCGGTATAAGTTGCCAAATCGTAATTTGGGTCATTAGCAGCCCGTTCTTTTGCCATTTCCATCGCAATATCCTCTCTGTTATTCAAGAAATCGTCATAATATTTTGAGTGGAAATTGGCACTCGTATCAATATTATCGAACGCAGAAAATATTGTATTAAACGATATAAAGAAATTACCGTTTATCATTTTTGTTTGTTCAATAAAATTATGATTTTCAGCATATCCATAAACAGTTTCTTTGGTTGATATATTTCGTTGGAAATTCAAATCAATTCTAAAATTATTTACCGGTTCCAAATTCACTTTCACGCGCAATTCGTTGGAGCCGGTAAAATCCATAGGCATATTGAAAAGCGTATCTTCGGTAAGCCAATTGTGTTGCGCATATTTGTTCAAAATCATACGGTCTTGCAATCCGGCCAAGAATTTCACGCCCGGAGCCAATTCGTTTTGCAATTTTTCGCTACCAAAAAGCACGGTTTTGGGGCGATAGCCGTTTATGAGCGTTCCGCCGGTTTTTTTGTAGGTTATAGAAACGCTTTGCAACATCATCAACGTTTTCAACGTGTAATCCGATGCTATAATCAATGGATTTTCTTTTCCTTTGCGTTTACCTCTCACTTCCAGCGTAACATTTTTCATATTTGTATCGGGCACAAATTTCAATCGCGACGGACTGAGTATTTCGTAATTTTTCACACTCATTGGTTTGCCGTCTTCCGACTTCATTATTACGTTCGTAATATTTTCGGTTTTCATATTGTGCGACACAAACAACGGCACTCCTTTTTTCAGCCGAACAACTTTCGTGTAGCTAACGTCTTCATCTTTCGACTGAACAGGTTTACGGCCTTTTTTGGTAAATCTCGAATTTACTTTTCGCAGATATTTGACACTATTGTACAAGCTCGAAAAATTCAAACGTCCGTTTAGTCGAAGCGTGGACGTATTTTGGATAGAATTTCCAAAATCAACCGTATATTCGGGAGTTGTATCGGTTGCAGGCACCAAGTAAGGGTCGCTTCCGCGTCTCCAATCGTAATTTGTCGAATAATCTGCCGTCAAAGAAGTCCAACGCAACAGCGGAATTTTGTTTATCGGCACTCGATAATTTATTCTTATTTGTTGAACATAATTTGTATTTCGTCCCAAGTCGTACATATTAAAAAATATTGTATCCGAAGGATGTTTTATGCCCAATTTTTCAAACATTCGCTCCTGTTCGCGCCAGCCGTCGGGTTCTATCCGAGCCGCATTGTTGGCTGTAAAATCCAGTTTCAGCGAGTTACTCAATTTATATGTTAAGTCATAATTTCGTTGCCACAAAAAGTTTTTCTGATACGAAGTTGGCAATTCGATACCGGCGTCGCTAATTTCGCGGTTTTTGAATGTTATATATTGACGATTTACTTCCGACGACATACTAACTCGCGTTGGCAAATAATAGAAATTAAAATCTTTTATCAGCTGAAATGCCTTTTTCCTAAACAGTTTAACTTTTTTGAAAGGTTTTACCGGTCTTGGATTTGGGGCATAATTATAATTTATTCCGTGCATAAAATTTTGCAAAATATGAAACTCAATAATCGGAGTTCGGCTAAACGTTTCGTTGTACGCCAACGAAGCACTGAAATTTGATATTTTCCAAGGAGCAACAATTTTGCTTCTTGAGCTGCGCCCGCCACCTTTTTTACCGCCTTTTCCGTTTCGTTTTGAGGCTTTGCCTCGTTTTGGTTTACCTTGAATAGTTATGTTTGTCAAGTTTATACTTCGGCGTTCGGTGTAAGTTTGAGCTGCATTTTTCAACGAAGTTTTATCCTCATCGCTCAAAATCGACAATGCCGTATTGAACTTAATATCAGGGTCAAACGGATTATATTCGGGATTTGCAATACTTTTGGCAAAACCAACGTACAACGGCAACGAAACGCCATATTCTTTTGGGAAAAACTTACCAAATTGCATTTGGCTTGTAATATCGTACTCCATAAGATGCTCGCTGTATCTTTCGTTTACGCGTTTTTCGATGCTTCCGAACCCGGGCGTGTGCGTATAGCCCGACAAAGTTACGTTTGCAAAATCGGCAAAATTTGCAGATATTCGAGCATTGGCAGCCCAACCGCCTTCGGAGTTAAAATCGGACATACGCAGTTCGTTCACCCAAATTTCGGCAGATTTCATTTGTCCGTCATCATTTCCGTTCACGCTATTTTCTTGAAGCGGATTTCTAATACCAATCATCATTGATTTTACGTTTGACAAATTAGGATTACCGATTACGGTAATTTTATTTTTGTCGTCAAACACGGCATACGGAGTATTTAGCGAAACATTTGAGTTGTCCTTGTTTATTGCAGTATTTCGTTTTTGTTTTGCCTCCAACAAAATATCGAGGTCAATATCCAATTCGTTTTCGGTAGGCCAAACAATGTATCTGTCGGCGGCTTCCACGTCGGCTTCGTTTGAATAATAAACGTCTGCCGGCGTAACTTTCAAAGGTATTTCGTACTCGTAATAATTGTTGGTAAAATCTGACCCCATTCTCACAAAAAGAGACAAATCATAATCTTGCAACAAAGCCTCTTCGCCAACAAGCGCTTCGGCGTGAACAAACATCTTCAAGGTTCCGAATTTTCTCAAATCGATATCCAAATTTTTATAAACACCTTTGGCTTCGCCGTCGGGTAAGTCTATGACTCTCAACGCCATAGACTGCTCGTTCAATTTTCTTGTACTTTGGTCATACAAGTCAGTTTCGCGAACAATTCCGGGTGGTAACAAATAATTTACAGGTTCTTTTTGAGTACTTTCCTCAATGTTCACAACCGACACATCAAGCGTTCCGTTGCCCTCGGGTTGAGGCATCACAGTAACCTCGCCACCTTCGGTTATTGTATTTTCGTATTGTCGCCATTCTTCTTTTATCAAATTCATTTTTGCAAAACGCAAACAAATAGGCTCTTCAAAATCTCGCATAAACATACGTATAAAACGTATCGATTTGAAACCTTGCACATTTCCGACCACTCTGTCCGGTTTTTTTACGGGTATTTTAAATTGATACCACGTAACTTTTTGGTTTTTATCTTTGTTTGGCAAAGTTGGCACGTTAGCCTCCATTTTGTTCACAATATAATTTTGTCCAACCACCATATCTTCGGGCGCCAAGTGCATTTTATATTGATAATAAGCCTCGTAATAATCCAGCGTGTTATCCCTATTAACGTCCTCCATATCAGGATATTGCGTTACCGAATAATTTATGCTGCTGTTGTTTGCCGGCGAGTTTCCTTCAATTCCGTTATAATCTTCATATCTTTGAATAATGTCGGCCTTCAAACTGGTATATTCTTCGTCCAAAAAGTACTTAAAGTCGTCGCTACTTGGGTCTTTCAGCGCATTTTTATAAGCTATCGAGCTAACACCGTACAATTGAGCTATACGTTCCAGATAATTACTAAAAAATATGACCTCTTCTTTGTCGAGCAAACCGTCGTAACCGGCATCTTGCACGCGCCTAACGTCGGGATTGTTGTCAAAATTTTGGGTAGCCATTTGTATTTTTGAAACTATCCCCCATTGAGTTGTATCAATTTTTGTGGGGTCGGCCGGAAACGGGATTCCGTTCTCCATACTTTTTCGCGAATCTCTCAAAATATCTTCCGAAATATCGCCAAGATTTATGTAAAAATCCCCACCGGTCGAAGTAGAGTCGTAAATAAACGGGTCTAACAACCAAAATTCCAAAAATCCGATATTTGCACTTTCAAAATCGTTGATGTACAAATCTCGCATAATTCCGCCCCAGCGCGATGTCGGATTGTTGAGTTTTCCGTCTTTGTCTATCCCGCTCGAAATACCCGGAACTCCCTCAACATCAAAGTTGTAAGGACCTTTTTTGTTTGGATAAAAAGCAACGTTCAATACAGATATTCGCGGCAGTGTATTATCAACAGCCTGTCGGTTTGGGAAAATTTCTTTTTCAAAAACTATCCGAACCAAGTGGTTTGAAATATCATCTTTTGTTATGTAACTCGGTCTAATTCCGCCGTCTCTATCGGGCGCCACCAAGTCGTCGTTTATTACGTACCACGCAAGTTTTGCCCTGTTGTATCCCGACACTTTCGTTTCAACGTCAGTAGCTTCGGGAAACAGGCCGGGTTGTCCTTGCGGAATACTTGCCAAAACCCAAGCGTGCGGAGCTTTTAGGTCAATATAAGTTTGGCTGTCTTCAAAGTCGTCCAAAAACGAAACACCCTCTTTGTCGAGAATACGCGGATTGCCGGGTATCAGATGCGCAAATTCGCCCGAAAAACTAATTTTCGACGGCACTTTTGTTTCTATAAACGGCAAAAAATCGACCATTCGGGTAAAGAAAGGCACTTCGGTTGTATAGTTTGCATTGAAACCGTACATTGTGTTGGAAATAGGCTCGGTTCCGAAGCGTGTTTTCACGTCCACAGGCAATTCCGAAAGGTGCATTACGGTAGAACCGATGTTAAAATCTTGATTAAATTGATAATTAAAATGTGTTGCAAGCAAACTTTTGGTTGTCATTCCGAACGCATCGTTGCTTTCCAACGAAATTTTTATGGGCATACCCGAATTTAGCAAAGCATCGTTGATGATATTTACTTTCCCGATGTTGTAATCGACCGTATAATCAACGTTTTCAACCAACGGTTGTCCACCTTGCGTAACAACAACGGCGCCTTGCGGAACGTTCATTACGTTGAGCATTATTTCGTTTCCGCCCGACGATTTGTATTTTCCTCGCAAATAAAATTTGTTTTTTACGGCAATCTGTTGAGCCGAATATTGCGTAGAATCGTACAGTTCGGTATATACAAATTTTTGAGCAATTTGCGGATTACCAATTTTTTTTGCCAAAAAGTCGCCAAAAGGCTCCAATTCGGGGAAAATAATTATAGCCCTACGCGTATCTACGGTAACTCCCTCGATAAAATCAAAAAATCCGTCCGGTTTTGGGTTGTTTTGATTGTCGGCGTTGTCGAGCCCAAGCACAGTCAAAAGGCGTTCGTTGGCAACATCGCCCTCCGGAATGTAGTTGATGGCGGTTCCGGTTCGGTCGTTGTTGTAAAAAATTTCAAGTTGAAAATCTTCTCGCGACAACGAAAAAGTATTCAAACTGTAAATATTTTTCATCATCAGTTTCCAAGTAGGATAATTGGGAACCGCAGCCGGACCTCGCAACATTTTCAATATCAGCGAATTAGGAGCTTCAATATCGTTTGAAAACTCCCCTACTTTATACGTTTTGCCATTCATTGTATATTCATAGGCAACCGCAAGCACCTCGCCGGGTCGCAACTGATAATTTACCGAAATGTATCCCAAATTTGAATTTATGGAAAATTCGTTTTGGTCAAGTTTTCTGGCACTTTCGAGTTTTATAAAATCAATGCCTTCGGTATAGTCGGGAATGCCGGCCAAAACGTTAGATGCCATTGATATATTCCTAATCCCGTCGTAGCTCGTTGTAATATTTTCGTACAAATTATTTGTGTTGTTGTCCGGAAAAATTTCGCTACCGGCTTGACTTGTAAAATGCTTTGCGTATATGTCTTTTTGAGAAGCTCCTAAGTCCATAAATGCCACAATGTTACGAGCATTTTCAAAATCTGATGTTTTGTTTGTAATCCAAACCTCTACGCGAGTAATTTGGAAAGGACTTGTTACAAGCGGCAAATTCTCCATTGCTTTTTCATAATTATCTCTAAAAAAGTGAGATAAAAAGAAGTGTTTGTTGGCTTCGTACTCGCTTGCCGAAATGTCAAAATCGTTCAAAACAGCTCCGCCCTGCACTTCAATAGTTTTTGCTTCACCTTGTTGATGCGAAGCAACACTCGTTACGGTCAATTTTCCGAATTTCAAATCGGTACGTATCCCAAAAAGAGTTGCACTACCCGGAATCAGTGAGTTTTCGAGCGGAAACGACACATCTCCGGCTTCAATTTTTTGGATTATTTCGTCTTCTTCGCCGGCATATTCTATTTTTTTCCGATTTTCAAAATTAAAAGAAGTTTTGGTGTTGTAGTTGATACCTACCGACATTTTCGTACCAACTTTTCCGTTTACGCCAAGTTGTATATCTTGCGCATAATCAAAGCTATTGTCTATTCGCAATCGTCGGGGCAACATATCGTTGTGAATGTTCGAGCGCGACATTCCGATAGTTAGGTTTATACTTCCGGTTGGCTGAACGGTTATTTCGTCGCTACCAAAAATTTTATCCATACCTTTTATGCCCAAATTGAGCTTGGGATTCAAAAAATCGCCCAAAAATCCGTCATCGGAGTTCGCCGAATTGGTTTTTAGGTTCTTTTTCCAATTATTTTTAATAACTTGTTGGGTTCTGTACTTGTTGTAATCGTCAAAGGACATAATGTAAGGACGATTTATTTTTATGTTACCAACTTTTTCGACAACCACAAAGTTGCCGGTTTTGGGGTCGTACTCTACTTCTTGTTTAAAAGTCGATGGATTTTTCAAATACAAAGGAGAGTTATATTTTTGATTATGTAACGGATTATTTGAGTAGTTTATAGGATAACTCAATTTTATAGAATCCTGCGGATTATCTTGCGCAAAACTGCTGTTTGCCAACAACATAATAGAAAACAGCAAAATCTGCACTTTTATTATTTTAATTTTCATCTGTTTATTTTTTTGCTTTTAGCCTCAACTTTTGGTTGCTAACCGTTAGCCTCAGGCTTTTAGCTTAATTTTCAAATAATCATTTTTCTGAGTGTCTATTTTTAGTCCTAAGAGTTTCATCTTTGTTTTATAGCATTAACTTGACATACTTCTGATACCAAGTTTTACCATTTCTTCAACCGATATATCGGGCGTTTTTTTGATGATTTTTTGAATAATTTTTTCGGCATTTTTTTTATTAAAGCCCAACATAACCAAAGCCGACAAGGCTTCCTCTTCTATTGGATTTTTTTCGGCAAATTGGAGCGTTGTGTCGGAGCTTGCCACCTTGCCAATTTTGTCTTTCAAATCTACAATTACCCGCTGAGCAGTTTTCAGTCCTACTCCTTTGACGCTCTTGATTTGTGCCACGTCCGAATCGCTAATAGCCTTTACTATATCGTTGGGTTTTAGCGACGAAAGCATCAATCGCGCCGTGTTGGCGCCGATGCCCGAAACCGAAATCAACTGCCGAAATATTTCGCGTTCGTTTTGGTCGTCGAAACCAAATAGGGTATTCGTATCCTCTCGCAATATTTGATGAATATACAATTTGACCGTTTCTTTTTTGTTTATTTTTTCGTAAGTAGTCAAAGAAATATTGATAAAATACCCTATTTGTGAATTTTCCAGAACGACATAAGATGGCGTAATCTCAACCACGTTACCGTTGATAAATTCGTACATATTTAGACATTTTTATTTAATAAGAAAGAAAAATCGTCGGTAGGTTGCAATTCAACCGGTTCTTTTCCGTGTTTGAAAATTCTGGCGTTTCGCTTTCCAATCAGCTTAATATTCTCATTATCAATGTGTAACATAGTTCCTTCACGCAATCCAACCACAAAAATTTCTTGATTTCTTTCCAAAAATTCTTCGATTCTCATTTCGCGAGTTTCGCCGGCGTGTCCGTCGGGGTGTGCGTCCAAATAATGCGGATTTATTTGAAAATTGACCAAGTTCAAAACGTTGAACGATTCGGGTTCTACAATCGGCATATCGTTGGTTGTGCGGATTGTGGGGCAAGCCACGTTTGAACCGGCACTCCACCCGATGTATGGTGTTCCGTTTTTTACTTTTTTCTGAATTTCGGCAATCAGTCCTTGTTCTTGCATTTTTTTGGTCAGCGCAAAAGTATTTCCGCCCCCAACCACAATGGCTTCGGCGTTGCGAACAGCCTCAATCGGATTGTCGAAACGATGTATAGAAACGGCATCGCAACCAACTTTTTGAAAGTTGTCTTTCACTTTGGTTTCGTACTCTTCGTAACTAAAAGTTACTGCTGCATAAGGGATAAAAAGCGCTGTTACTTTTTTTTCGCCCAAAAATTCTTTGATGTTGTTGATGCAGTGCGCCAAATAAGATTCGCCTGCATTTGTTGAATTGCTGATAAGTAATAGTTGCATAATTTTGTTTTTATTTTTGTTTAATATATAAGTAATAGTTTTTTTTAATTATTCAATAATCAGTTGTTTTTTGACTAAAAACTTACAAAAAAATCTGATTATCAGTGTTATATCTGTTATTTTATTATTAAAATTTTTATTTTAACAAATCAAAAACGTTACAAAGTTAAAAACGTTTGTTAAAATTTATTATATTTTGAATAATTTAAGAATTTTACGCCACTTGTATTTTCGGAAAAACAGCATATCACAAATCTTCCAAAACCCTAATTTACAGATTATTACAAATTTAGAAATCAGTAAAATCCGATTTTAAAATTTCTTGCACATTAAACCACAAAATACTCTGCACAATCAATTTTAATATTTTTAGATGTAACACCTTAAATTTATATATAAAAAATTCACTTTTTTTGCTTAAATAAAATTTGTCTGTAATTTTGTTGCAAAAATACAAAACTATTTTTAATATATTTGATATGAAAAAAAACCTTTTTTTACACACTTTTATTATACTATTCGTCATATTTATTTCGAGTTGCAGTATGAGTAAACATTATCTAAAAAAACAAAATTACGACCGAGCAACTCGCGAAGCTGTAAAAAAATTGCAAAAAAATCCGACAAAGGAAAAAGAAATTTTAGTGCTAAGAGAGGCATTCCCGAAAGCCAATCAAGTTGATAATGAGCGGATTGCAGCCTTACACAAAGCCGGACAACCCGACAGATGGAACGAAATTTTTAAAATTTACAGCAAAATGGAAGTAAGGCAGGTGTTGGTGGAAAATATTACGCCGCTTCAATTGGAAACCGAAAAAGTTGAGTTTGAACATGTTGATTACGACCAAAAAATTATAGAATCAAAATTGCGTGCAGCAGCTTATTATTACAATCACGGCAGAAGTTTATTGGAACAAAATGATAAATTTTTGGCAAGAAATGCGTACGAAGAATTTAAAATTGTGCAAGAATATACTACCAATTATTCGGACATCAGTAGTTTGATAGCCGAAAGCCACGAAAAAGGCATGTCGCACGTTGCGTTGGCGGTAGAAAATAACGCCCGTACCAATTTGCCGGATAATTTTTTGTTCAATCTGGTGAATTTTGACGTGAATAATTTTGACAGCGAGTGGATAAAATATTATCCGCGCGATACGCGAAACGGCAAATATGATGTTTATGTTAGTTTGAATTTGCGAATAGTTGATGTGTCGCCCGAGAGCGTAACCAACAACGAAGAACTGTTTACAAAAGAGGTTGAAGATGGCTGAGAGTATCAACGAAACGGACGCGGAAAAATTATGCGCGATTCGACAGGCAAAAAAATTAAAGTTACAAAATATAAAACCCTGAAATGTAGGGTCATCGAAACCCGACAGTTCAAACAAGCACATTTGGAGGGCGTTGTGGAATATATTGACACCGAAAGAGGTGTAACTTTTTTGTCTGAACCTGTTGTGGCTGACCAAATTTTTGAGAATTTTTGCACAACGGCCGAAGGTGATTTGAAAATTTTGCCAAAAGAAAAAAGAGAAAAATTGAAATCTCGATTTGTGCCTTTTCCATCGAATATGGATATGCTGTACGACGCCGGAAACGGCCTAAAACAGGCTATTGGCGACGTTATTTTGGACAATAGAGTTATTTTAATAAAAAAATATTAACATTTATGGGAAACGGAAAAACTGTATTAGTGGGAGTTTCGCTAAAATCGACCCCCGAAACAAAAGTTATAGAGTATCTTGACGAACTTGAATTTTTGGCCGAAACAGCCGGCGCCAAAACTGTGAAAAAATTTACGCAAAAATTAGATAATATAAATCCAAAAACTTTTGTCGGAAGCGGAAAAATTATCGAAATAGCCAAATACGTTGAGGAAAACGAAATCGAATTGGTTATTTTTGACGAAGAACTTAGTCCGTCGCAAATACGAAACTTGGAAAATAGTTTTTCGGCTCGAATTTTAGACCGCACCAACTTGATTTTGGACATTTTTGCCAAACGTGCCAAAACTGCCGTTGCCAAAACGCAGGTGGAACTGGCTCAATATCAGTACATTCTGCCCCGATTAGCCGGTATGTGGACGCACTTGGAACGTCAAAAAGGCGGTATCGGATTGAGAGGTCCGGGCGAAAAAGAAATCGAAACCGACCGCCGGATTATCCGCAATAAAATATCGAAACTGAAAAATGATTTGGCCAAAATAGATAAACAAAAACTTACGCAACGCAAAAATAGGGGTAATTTGGTGCGGGTTGCGCTGGTGGGCTACACCAACGTTGGGAAATCGACGCTGATGAACCAACTGACCAAAGCGAATGTTTTTGCCGAAAATAAATTGTTTGCCACGCTTGATACAACGGTTCGCAAGATTGCTATCGGAAATTTGCCGTTTTTGCTGACCGACACGGTTGGATTTATCCGTAAATTGCCACACAATTTGGTGGAGGCGTTCAAATCTACACTCGACGAAGTGCGCGAAGCTGATGTTATTTTGCATATCGTAGATATTTCGCACCCAAATTTTGAGGAGCATATAGACGTTGTTAATCAGACGCTTAAAGAGCTGAACTCAACCGATAAAGAAACTATTTTGGTGTTCAACAAAATTGATGCTTACAAACACGTTCCGCAAGACCCGAATGATTTGAGCGAAAAAAAATCGGAGAATTATTCGCTTGCGGAGTTTAAAAAAATGTGGATTGGCAAAACTGCGAAAAATAGTCTTTTTATTTCGGCAAAAAACAAAACTAACATCGACGAATTTCGAGATGTGCTGTACAAAGTCGTAAAAGAAATTCACGGTAAACGCTTTCCGTACGATAATTATTTTTATCCGGACTACACAGTTGAGGAGTAATGGTGAATAATGCGTCGTGAATTGAGAGTGATAGAGTAAAAAAAACTTTTCTTTCTTAGTGGTTTTCAACCGCAAAACCCACAAAGTTGAATTTGTGTTTTTTGCGGTTTGGTAGTCTTTGGTAAGTTGTTGATTTTGAGCTGATTATGTATTTTTGTAAAGTGCAAATTTGGTATAGAAATAAAAGATTTAGAAGAGTATTTTTTTGGCGCTTTATGATATACGCAAGTGTCAAAAACTGAGGTTTATTTCTTATGGTTAGGGTGTTGTTGATGAAAATTTGGATATTTTGATAAAAGGGTGTAATTTTGTCGGTGGATAAAGATATGTGTTATTACTGCTTAAATGACAATACAAAACTAATATAATGAAAGAAAATCAAAATATTGAATGGAAAGAAAGTTGGCGTAATGAATATTTGCAATGGATTTGTGGCTTTGCTAATGCTGACGGCGGAGTCCTTTCTATTGGGAAAGATGATAACGGAAATATTGTTGAGTTAAAAAATATTAAAAGACTATTGGAAGATATTCCAAATACAATAATTAATACTTTAAACATTTATGCAGAAGTAAAACATGAACAAACAAATGAAGGTGAATATATTGAAATTATCGTTGAACCATATCCTCTCCCAATTAGTTATAAAGGGAAATATTACAAAAGAATTGGTGCAACCAATCAATTGTTAAAAGGGATTGAATTGACCAAATTTTTATTAGGGAAAGGGGGAAAGAAGTGGGACGGTGTTCCAATACCTAATATAAATATCAATGATTTAGATGATAATGCCTTTGAATTATTTAAAATTGATGCTAAAAAAAATAAAAGAATTGGCCAAAACATATTAAATGAAGGTAGCAGGCATATACTTGAAAACCTTGATTTGCTTGAAGGTAATACCCTTAAAAGAGCAGCAATACTTTTATTTCATAAGGAACCACACAGATTTGCATCCCAAGGAGCATATATTAAAATAGGTTATTTTAAATTAGAAGAGATTTATTTTGATAACGAAATTTATGGTAGTCTGTTTGAACAATATAATAAAACATTTGACCTGCTTACAACAAAGTATGGTAAGGCATTGATGTCTTATGAAAGGCAGCGAATAGAAACATACGAATATCCTGAAAAAGCACTACGAGAAGCTTTATTAAATGCTATTGCACATAAAGATTATTCAAGTTCTAACCCAATTGTCATTAAAGTATATGAGGATAAATTGGTAATTAGAAACGAAGCAGAATTGCCTGAAAGTTGGACTATTAATAATCTTTTGGGAGAACACCCGTCTAAACCACATAATCCAGGTATAGCAAATACCTTTCACCGAGCAGGATATATCGAAAGGTGGGGACGCGGAATCAATAAAATAAAAGACGAATGTCGTAAACATAATTTACCTGAACCAATATTTGAATATGAAAAACCAGATTTTAAATTAACTATTAGAAAAGATATATATTACGAAGAACATTTGAAAAGAATTGGTTTAAATACAAGACAAATTAAAGCAGTTTTATACTTAAAAGTGCATAATAAAATCTCTAATTCAAAATATCAAGAATTATGTGAAACATCGAAAGGAACAGCTACACGAGATTTGAAAGAATTAACAGAACATAACATATTAACAAGGAAAGGAAGAGGAGCTGGAACTTACTATGAATTAAAATATTAGCAAATAAAGTAATATAGTATAAAGGGAGAGTTGAACAATTTAG
>PDWI01003854.1_pt1 | contig 20722 bp, 11 predicted proteins | sample 1430891 | NCBI WGS metagenome assembly PDWI01 (sample SAMN01162508, study PRJNA174530) | Oral metagenome, whole genome shotgun sequencing project. | biome: Marine environment; feature: Marine mammal; material: Swab sample of the gingival sulcus; isolation source: swab sample of gingival sulcus... | reverse complement strand
ATGCGTACGCACAGGTGGTAGAGAGCCACCTTTCAGTTAATAACTGCGTGTGCCAGCCACAATACGCAATATCAAAAAACATACTACCAAGCTATTTTACACAAAAAAGCTTGAAATGTAAAGTGTTTTTTTGTTTTTTTCTACTAAATATCTTTTTAACTATCCCTTTTCATGCTATTCTTGCGTTTTTCCGTAATCATAATATGGGTTTTTCTTGTCTTTTGCTTGTACCACAGTACCATTTTCGGTTGACATCATTCTAAAACCTCTAAAGGCACTTTCAACTTCGCCAAACTCCCAATTTGATGGTTCCATATCATAGAATGACGGTTCCACATCAGGCGTTGGATAACGATAGAATAACCTATTAAACATCGCAACCGCTTCACTTCTGATAATTTTATTCTTTGGTCTAAATGTTGCATCAGGATAGCCGCTTACCATTTTGTATCTAGCAATCACTTCTATTTCTTTTTGAGCAAAACTAGCGTCTGTATCAGTGAACTTTTTACTTAATTGTCCCTCTTTTTGTGCATCTAGTTGGTAGTAATTTGCCAAAACCTTAGCCAATTCTTCCCTAGTAATCGCATCATTTGGCTTAAACATGCCATTACCACTACCATTAAAGTAACCGTGAGCTACCGCAAGCCTGACATCATCATAAAACCAGTCTTCTGCCTTAACATCTTTGAACTCAACAGTCGTCACTTCATTGACATCTAGTTCACTAAGTCTTACTAAAATTGCCGCAACCTCAGCCCTTGAAATATTGGCTGTTTTATGGAATTTACCATCAGGTCTTCCGTAGATATAACCATCAAAGTCAATCCACTCATTCATCGCATATAATTTGTAGTATGCGTGTGAAAAATCACTAATTACTTGTTTTTTATCATCAATTATTACCGATTCAAATGGATAAATTTGTGAAGCCATGTCCTTAGTAAAACTAATTTTAAATAATTTTTTACCGCCTTTGCCCGACTGTATGTCATTAAGCTTGTAGTATAAATAGCCATTGTCATAAACAGCACCTACGGTATCAACAAGCTGCACGCCAGCTGGTATTTGTACCTTTAAAGTAGGATTTTGTATTGTGCTATCTGTATTATTTTGATACTCAATTAGCACTTCTACAACATCATTCGCAAAACCCTTGTTTTTATCAAGCGAAATTTCTTGAAGCAGTTTATTTTCATCACTTACAGATACAACGCTTGTCTTTTCATTTTTTGGCACCGCTTCGCTTGAACTTGATGAACCGCTTCCGCCTGAACTTGATTTTTTAATAATAGGCTTCATTTCAAAGTCCCACTTAACAATGTCAAGCCCCACATGAATTAAGCCTTTACTAAGCGTAGCCGAGTCGTCCTGATAGCCACCGTCATTTCTTGAATCATACTTATGAAAACCGACTTTTTCAGCTATGATATAGTAATCCTTATTCGGAAATACCATCCAGCCATATTTTCCTTCTTCATTAGATAGCTGCGGATTATCATTATTGCTAAGCCCTAACGACGTTTTAGGTAAAGGAACTAATGTTCCGTCATTATAATGGAGTGTTACTTTAGCACCCTCAACAACTTGACTCGTCCCTGCTTTTTTAATGGTGCCATAAGGGTCTATTAAGATATCTTCTATTAACAAGTCGCCGTGACTTATGTCATCTTGACTATATATCTTTTTAGCTATACATATTTTTTCACCACTATTAAATTTATAATATATTTTTCTTGTATAAGAAGCATTCGTCAAAGACGGATTAGCTGGGTCAGCTACCAATTTACCATTATTATTTATAGTATATTTTAAGATTTTCGCTCCTTGCTCATATTCTATCGAAAACTCGCCGTTACCTGTAACTAAAGGATTACCTGAATTCTTAGGCACTAGATTATTGATTTGCACCGTACCTGCTATGGTTTTAGTCGACTTAGTATCTTCTTGACCACCAGCCCCATTAACCGATTCTACCTTTGCATTTTGCTTAAAGGATATTTCACTACCAGTTGCACTCTGTTCACTAGGTATGACAACTTCAACATTATAATCTATATGATTTTGAGTTCCCTCATCCGAAAACGGCACAAATATTTTATAATTCCCATCAGCATCAGTTTTACCAACATATTCAAACAAAAACTTGCCATTACCATCGTCACTTAATTTGTATCCATCTTTCTCGATTATTCTATCATCGTTAACTAAAACATCTTTATCAATAACTTGACTTATCTTAACATCTACTCCTGCGTAAACTTTGTTCCCTTCGCCTTTAACCGTACCACTAATTGAGATTGGTTCCATTTCCATAATGATAAAATCTTCAAGGTGCTTACCACTAGGTAGCACTGCTTTTGCTTTTATTTTAACTGTTTGCGGTACAAGATAGCCCTCTAAATTAGCTGATGTAATATCTAAAATAGCTTCGCCATTAGCATTAGTATTTACACTAATTGTTGCCTGATTATTAGCAAACTTCGCTTGTTTATTAGCAGGTAAAACCGCTCCTAACAGATCCTCACCAGCATCAAAAGTAGCTGCTTGATTAGGTAACGGATTACCGTTTTGGTCTTTAATAGTAAATGTTAATTTAGACTTACTTTTACCATCTCCCACTATCAGTTTAGGTTCTGCCTTAAATTCTATTTGATACTTATAACAAACAAAGTTCCTAATTAAATGACCACCTTCTGGAGCTATAATATCCCTTTTAATGTCTGGATATTTTACGACATTGCCACCGTCTTGATAGGTAGATTCAACCAACAATTTATAAGAACCTGAATATAAATCCAGAAAAGCATACTTGCCATCATTATCAGCGATTGCTATAACAGCTTGTCCGTTAGCATCTAATACTGGTGTACCGTCATCTTTTAACAGGTGTACTTTTGAACCTTTTAAGAAATGCCCCGCTTCATCCGTCAGCGTTCCCGAAATATTTAGCACCCTGTAAATACCCACACCAACATTAAAACTAGCATCACTAAGCGGTGACATTGTATCTGATGTCAAGGTGCTTGGGTCTATGTCTGAATCTTTGGTATCATCACTGCCAACATCCTTTGGACTCAGCTTATAATAATCCTTTTTATCATTTGCTATCACAATGCGTACTGTATAATCATCTGGTACTAGGTTAGCAAATTCAAAACTACCGTCTACTTTTACATTTTTAGTGCTTTGAACGTTACCATCCTTTAAAAGTTCCACACTGATATCCGAAAAAACAGCATCACCAGCGTCATCAATACCATTTCTGTTTTTATCCCAAAAGACTTTACCCGCTATACTGGTTTTTTTGTAAATTCCTAGTTCTACCGTCTTTTTATCGCCTAACACGATATCCATTTCATTGCTTTCTGCGGTTTCATAGCCATTTTTAGTAACCCTAACCTTGTATTTACCCTCTGGTAAATTATCAAAGCTATAAGCACCATTGACATTGTTTAGTGTTCTTACCACTTGTCCTGAATCATCAAGTAATTCAACCTTAACAGGTATCACACCCTCGCCACTATCTTTAGTTCCATTTGCATTTTTATCATGATACACACTACCACTAATCATTGTTTGTTTATACAAACCAACATCTATATTAACTATCTTGTCACCCGATTGTATCACTACATTTTCTAGCTTCGTGTTACCTTTAGCTAACGCATTTTTCCCATTTTCTGGCACACTGATATGCTTTGTACCACCATAAGGGGATACTATGGTGTATTCTATGCTGTATACATCTGGATTTATCTCTTTTAGTTCGAATATATGCTGATTGGAAGGCTTTTTACTAAAGTCTTTCCTACTTCCATCGCTAGCCACCAATGTAACCTTGCTTACTAAACCTGTTCCTTCTTCGCCCGCATCAAATGCCCCATTGTAATTTTTATCATTAAAAATTTCTGTTTCTATGCTAGCAGGAATATAAAATCCTAATTCAAGAATTTTAAGCCCTCCCTTTGTCATATTGATATTATTATAAGTGTAGACATCAAATTCCCCACTTACACTATGCTCACCTGTATTGTTTTTACTTGGCTTAAAGCCCTTATCCTTTTTAATTTTAAGTTCTAAACTATAAACACCTGCATCTAAGTTAGCGATTACTGAATTCATCGTATTAGGTGTTAGCGTTTCAATAACATTAGCATCTTCTTTTAAAACCAGCTCAAGATCACCACTAGCTAAGCCATTCAAAAAGGCTTCGCCCGCACTATTGCCATCATAATTCATATCTTCAAACAGATTGATTTCTAGAATACTTTTTCTAAGCCCACTATTGATATAATACGTTTTACCATTTTTATGAGAAACCGGATTTGTTAACGTAAATTTTAATTCGTTTGTTCCTTGACCAGCAAAGACACTCTTATTATTAGCTGAATTTATAGTGTTTGAATTCGTATCAAGCTTAGCAGGCGAAAGGTGTGCTGGATCTGGATTTGTATACGATAATGTATAAGGATGAACAGATGGTTTCAGCACCTGAGCGTAGCTATACTTGCCTGAAGTCGCATCAAAATTTGCATTAACTGTGATAGGACTAGCCAGTTCCCCGCCTAAAATTTGGATAGGAACAGTAGTAACATTATTAAACTTTTCCTTTTCATCAGCATCTTTTTGTCCATTATTATTTAAGTCATTAAATAAATAACCTTGCACTGTAATATCTTTATAATAGCCAGCATTGACGTTTTGTAGCCTTGCCCCCTTTGCTACTTGAACATTTTTTACCAGCTGTTTTGCGCCATCAAGTTCTACAAACGATTTATTTGCTACAAATGCTCCATTTGCTTTTTTTGTAGGGTGAAATCCACTTGCCCCCACTTCTACTTTATAATTTCCAGCATTTAGGTCTACAAAACTATATCTACCATTGGCACTAGTTGTTGTTGTCGCCACTACATTATCAGAAGCATCTAACAGTTTAACCGTAATACCAGATAAACCTGTTTCATTTGCACCTACTTTATTACCATCATAATTGGCATCAAAGAAGACTTCACCTTCTATCATCGCTCTGTGTATACCAGCGTTTTTAACTATTCCATCATCATCAGATAAAGAATTAATCGTAGCACCAGCATTTGTAAAATCATTACCTAATTGTGATGCGTTATCAACTGTTTGAGAAAACGTCCAATTTGCAGCATCAGGTAGTGTTAGTTTTAAATTATAATTGGCTGGCGGTATACTAGCAAAACTATAACCACCACTAGCATCGGTAACAGCAGTTTGGCTAGTGCCATTCGCACTAAGTGTCAGCGTTTTGTCACTTAAAAATTCTTCGCCAGCATCTTTTATACCATTATGATTTTTGTCATTATACACTTTACCGCTAATGCTAGTATATTTATATAAACCAAGGGATATATTATTTAGATATTTCTCTTTATTTACACTTCCAGATACACCTAAAAAACTACCTGCACCCTTACCCGCACTGTACGAATATGCATCGTATTTACTGACATCAGCAGCTGTCATATCATCTGGTAGCGCATATTGAGTAAAGTCGCAAGCACCAAAGTCACTATCTTTAGGATCATCACTGCCCGTTCCAACCATGGCAGACAAATGATAACCCTCACTCTTTGGCACTAAAAAGACCACGTCATAATTACCAGCTTCTAAGGTCTTAGGGAATAAATAGTAACCATCTTCATCAGCTACGTTTTTATTACTATAAGTGTACCTTTCAACATGTTGCTTATCCGTTTTATAAAGTACCACTTTGATACCGTTGATACCTTTTAATTTGCCATCTTTATCAACATCATCGTCTAATCCATTGTTATTGACATCATAAAAAACTCTTTTACCAATACCAAAATCACTACCCTCTGGTGCTATTTTGTGATAAACACTTGATGGTTCAGATGGCAAGAAAGCAGCATCGCCGTTTTCATCTGGGTAAGTTGCACCATAAGCAAAGCTATTGTGTGTTTTAGAATTTAAATTAGCACCAAAAGGGGCAATCATTTTAAATTCAAAGGTGGCATTTTTACTTGGTGCGATTTCGCCATTCAGTTTTATCATAATATTGGTAACATCAATGATATTTTCAGGAGCCGTCGTTGTCCAATCACTTGTGTTAACAGACTTTGTAGGATTTTTTAAGATACTAATATCTGGATTATCCTTGGTCGAATAATATATTTGATACGTCGCACCACCCAAATCGCCCTCAACAAGCTTCACCTTACCTATTAAATACGGACTCCATGTACTACCTCTGGCTCTACCATCGGTAATATAAGTGTCATTTTTTCTAGGCAATCTATCAACGATCACTACATTGCTAACCGGACCATTACCAGTAGTATTTGCTATTTTCAATTTATAGTTAACATAACCACCCGCAAGGGTAGATGCCCCATTTTGCTTTTCAAGGTCAGTTACAAGATAATTATTATCAAGCTCTCCCATAATACTTTTTTCGCCAATCACCGTGCCTTGAAATTTATTAAAAATTTTCTTGGCAGAGCTGACAATGGTATCATTAACACCATCATCGTCAAAATCAATTGGTTCACTTTCAGCATGCCCAGCTGTCCACCAATCCGTATCTTGAACACCTTCTGTTACCACAAAGGCTACCGCATCATATTTACCAGTACTCTGCCCATTTACTATGCTGTTTTTAAATTTTATATTGACATAGTCGCTTGGCTTTAAGAACCCGTTTACCTGCCATAATTTGTAAACCGTATTCCCATCGGTTTTATCTGGTAACGCTTGTATGGTAACGTTTTGATTACCCTCAATTTGCACAGAGTGATTTAATTCTTGATAATCATCAAAAACTGCGGTATTTAATTTAACACCAACTATGGCATCTTGAATATCTCCTCTTGAAAGGTCGCCATTTTTAAACGTTATAGTGTATTTTATATTTTCCGAATCATCATAAGCATTTTTATCAGAACTTAAAGTAATTGCATACTTAGGGATATTTTCCTTCACCATAAAATCAGCTGTTGCATGTGGTGTGGTAAAGCTTTCAGTGCCCATATTAGAAATTGCCCACGCTTCATTGGTATAAACAGTAGTGCTGACATCAGCAGTTACCTCAGCGTTGATTCTGATAGGACTACTTAACGCAAAACCAATCGGGATGCTAGCACTAGCTTCGCCTAGCTGGATTTTAAGACCTTTGATATCATCAAGCACCACGCCACCACCTTCTTGGATGATGACATTGGTATTTGCACTGACATTGGTATTGGTATATTCCTGCCAAACAATTGGATTAGCAGCCATATCCGTTGTATAAAACAATTTAACATCAACGTTTGAATTATAACTACCTGTGTATATCGATTTTAATTTTAAAGAATTTTCGGGCAGTTTGTCTATCACACAAATATTATCTAAAGGCACGTTACCAGCGTTTTCTACGCCACTAATCCTAAATTTGGCAGTTTGCCCCTTAGCGTATTTATCGGGATTTTCAGCCCCAGACCTATTGTGTTTTGTGATGCCAAACGTACCCATAGAGGCTTGAGTAAAACTATGGTTTAGACTTGCTGTACCACTTATAGAATTGCTTTCGCCAACTTGAGTTCCTTCCACCAAAACATCGTTGGTCACATTATCACCTACTTGAAAACCATCTGCAGCCAAATATTTACATTTTAGTTGATATGTTTTGGTTTGACCAACTCTGACTTCTTGCCCTGTCCAAGTAACGGTATTATTTGAGGCATCATAATTGCCACCCGCTGTAATAGCTTCCACATTTGATACCCCAGCAGGCAAGGTGTCAGTAACAACAACGTTCTCAAGATTTCTACCACCTACACTCGCTTCTCCAGTAACTTTAATTGTGTAAACAACAAAGTTATCTAAAGCAGGGTTTGGAGGACTAGCCTTTTTAACAACATCAATATCGTTTTTATCAACAATTTGAACAGTTGCTACGGGAGATTTAGCGGTATTTTGATTATCGTTAATTTTAAAGATGGCTTCGCTATCTTCATCTGTTGCACCCTTAGGGGTTTTCCCCTCTTTAAACTTCACAACAACCTTGATAATACCAGACTTACCTGTACTGATACCATTTTTAAAGTCATATGTTAAGATTTTACCATCTGTACTCTGTGATACATCATATAATGAACCAGTATCATAGGTAACAATCTCTAAATCATCATCTAAGGTTTCAATTAGTTGCAACCCAGTTAAATCAGAACCACCATTATAGGTTCCTGAGGTACTCCACTTAATTGTATAAGTAAAACTTTCGCCCGCCTTTGGCGCTTGATTACTTACTTCTTTTACCAGATTTAATATTAACTCTGGGTCATTAGCGGCATAAGTTTGTAAACTAAAACCATTAAATAATGATAATATCATAACCATTACCATAATTTTAGCCAGTAGTTTTCTTACATTATTCATAAAACTCTCCTTAAAAATAAATGTGCACACAAATATCAAAATATAATTACAATATATTCAATTTTTACCCTTATGTAACAATGATAAACTCAAATCACATATATTTTTAAAATGTATTATTTAAAGTCTATACTAGAGAAAAAATTTTTATGTATCAAAAATGCAGTAGCTTTATACGAACTACTGCATTTAAATTTTAGCATAAAATTTTATACACTATATTTTTAACTACAAGTAACAAGATATCTGTATTCTTATATTTTAAATTCAGACACCTCTTGTTGTAAATCACTTGCAATCTCTGCAAGGTTGCTACTTGCTCTTGAAATATCATTGATTGATTGCGTTTGGGTATCAACATTAGCATTCGCTTCCTCTGTGGTTGCTGCATTTTCTTCTGCGATAGCTGATAAGGTCTCAATAACACCAATAATTTCGTCATTCTTCACTTTAATCTGCTTAGAGTTTTCGCCAATCCTACCAACTATTTCTTGGCTTCTAATAACAGCTTCCTCTATTTCATTAAATTTCTCACGACTCACCTTACTTTGTAAATCTTGCTCTACTGCTATTTCAGTCGCCTTACCCATTCTAGAAACCGCACTTTCGGACTTTTCTTTTAAGTCTTCGATAACAACTCTAATTTCACCCGTAAATCTAGTAGAATCCTCAGCTAATTTTCTAATTTCTTCAGCTACAACCGCAAACCCTTTACCAGCTTCACCAGCACGTGCCGCTTCTATTGCAGCATTAAGTGCTAATAGATTTGTTTGGTCGGCTATGCTTTGTATCATTTCTGATGCCTTACTGATTGCCTCAGCACTATCGTTTGTTTCTTGAATAATAGCACTTACAAATTCTGATTCTTCTTTGTTATCATCTGTCAGTTTATCCAAATCTTCTAAGGCGATTTTACCCTCATTCTTTTTATGGTCTATTTCATTAGTTACATCTTTTAATTCTTCTAAAATACTTAACATTTCATTTAAAAGACTAGAGTTATGTTCAATAATTTGAGCTGCTCTTGTTGTATCGTGCGCTTGTCCAGTGGCACCCTCTGCGATATTTGTTACAGCGTGCGCAACTTCTCTAGCTGATTCATCAGTACTTTGACAAGTAGCAGTTAATTCTTGAGCGGTGGCAGCTGTATTACTTGCATGAGTAACTATATTACCCACAATATTTTTCAAGCCCATTTTCATCACATTGATAGCGTCAGATATTTCACCAAATTCATCATTTGACTTAATATGAATTTCATGGGTTAAATCATATTTAGCAAGTGCTTCAATATTTTCCACAATCTTTTTAGTAGGTTTAAAGAAATGTCTTGTTACAAGATAAACACCCAAACCTAAAATGACACAAGCAATTAGATAAGAAATTACAAAAATAATAGAAACTATCCTTGTCTGATCCGTCACATATTCTTCTGGAATCGATACACCAACCGACCAATTACTAGCTTCAACAGGAGAATAGGAAACAAGTTTTTCTTCACCGTTATCAACGTATGACTTTACATCAGACTCTCCTTTAATCATACTAGCACCAATTTTACCTAATTCACCAGATGCGTTAAGAATGTTTTCATTAAGAATCTTACTTTCATCAGGATTATAAACATTGATCCCCTCACTATCTACCATAAATATTGAACCACCCTTTGGTAATTCCATATTTTTTAACATTTCGGATAATTGAACAATTGAAATATCGGAACCAACAGCACCAAGTGGCTTACCATCAGTAAATACAGGCTCAATTATACTAATAACTAGCCCTCCTGATGCAATGTCTACATAAGGACTTGTTACCAAAGTTTCCTTAGTTCCGATTGCACCTGTATACCAAGCCCTAGTGGATAAATCAAAGTCATCATCAACACTGAAGCTTTCGTCACCAGTAATGATATTACTATTATCCTCTAAACCAACATATAAAAGCCCAACATCTTTATCAGACTCAGCAACGTCTTTAAATGTTTTTACAGCAGAACGATACTCAGGAATTTTTCTAACTTTCTTTTTATCTGTAATACCTTCACAAGCTTTCATATACTTCAATACATTATCTGATTTAGCTAATACCTTCACAATTTTTCTTTTTTCTACTATATAAGAATCTACCTCAGCAGCTACTTTTTCTGAATCTAATCTCAAACTGGTTTTCACTTGTTTTTCAACAATTTCAATAACTTGCCTGTTGATTAAAAATCCTGTTATAACAAAAATAGAAATGGCGAGCATAATAACCACCATAGATATTTTATTTGCAATACTTTTTCTTTTTCTTTTAAGATTGTTTGACTTTTTAGACATCTTCCCCCCCCCCGTTTTATTTTTAACAATATTTAAATAGTTAAAAATAACAATTGTTCTACATTTGATACACAAACATCGACAATTATTTGTTAAAGTTTGATAATTTTTCTATATTTAATATTTATTTTTTTTGTAATATGTTCTTTGTAGACATTAAATGAGGGTATACTGCATAGTATTAAAATGTTTTAATTAAAGATTAAGCAAAGGAAGTTGTGATGAAAAAATTATTATACGGAATGATATTAGTATTTTCAATTATTTTGATAAGTTCTTGTTCACGAGAAGCTGACAATACTGAAAATTCAAATGTTATAAATGAAAAGACTGAACAAAAGGAGTTAATTATGACAAGTAACAATGACAATGTAAGAACTATTTATCTAGCAGGTGGATGTTTTTGGGGAGTTGAAGGTTATTTCACTCAAGTGAGAGGCGTGGTAGATACTGACACGGGATATGCTAATGGTAAAACTGCTGAAACAAATTACCATGAATTAAAGCAAACCGAACATGCTGAGGCTGTGAGAATTGATTACGACATGAGTATCATTTCACTGGAAGAAATTTTACTACACTATTTTAGAATTATTGACCCAATGACTTTAAACCAACAAGGCAATGATAGAGGCGTACAATATAGAACGGGCGTATATTACACAGATGATAAAGACCTAGAAATAATTGAAAAAGTCTTTGAATATGAAAGAACAATACACGGTGATATTGTAGTTGAAATAGAACAATTACAACACTTTGTCTTAGCAGAAAACTATCATCAAGATTATTTAGCAAAAAATCCAAACGGCTACTGCCACATCAACATCAACTATGCCAATGCACCTCTATTTGATGAAGAATTTAAAAAGTTCACTGAAGAAGAATTAAAAGAAAACTTAGACGAACTTTCTTATGCCGTGTTAAGAGAAAACGCCACAGAAAAACCTGGCACATCAGAATTGAACGATGAATATAGAAAAGGAATATATGTAGACAAAATTACTGGCGAAGCGTTATTTGCGTCCAAAGATAAGTTTGAATCTGGCTGTGGCTGGCCTAGTTTTTCAAAACCTATCCTAAATGATAAAATCGACTATGTTGAAGATGATAGCTTAGGCATGCAACGAATTGAAGTTAGATCAAATGCTGGTAATAACCACTTAGGACACGTATTTAATGATGGTCCAGCTGACAAAGGCGGTTTAAGATACTGTATCAACGGCGCATCATTAGAATTTATTCCTTATGAAGAGATGGAAAAAAAAGGCTACAAAGACTATATGATCTTGTGCGAATAATTTAAAAAAATTAACAAAAAATTCGAAATTTATTTTGAGTTTTTTAACGATTATTGTTATAATTGACAATATAAGGAGTGATTATGAATACCAATTTAAATAGAGAAAGAATAACAATAGAGAACTCTGTGTTGATAGTAATAGATATACAAGAAAAACTATTTCCACTTATTGCAAACAAAGAAGAAGTTGCAAAGAACAACCAAATCTTGATTGAAGGTGCAAAGGCACTGGGGCTACAAACAATCGTTACTGAGCAATACCCAAAGGGTATTGGTAGCACTATAAACGAATTAAAAAATTCGATTCAAGACTTAGCACTTTTACAAAAATTAAGTTTTTCTTGTGTGGTAGATTTAAAATCATCATTTGAAGATATTATAAAAGCTGGAAAAAACACCTTTATATTAAGTGGTATAGAAACACACATTTGTGTTTACCAAACAGCCAAAGATCTACTAAATATGGGGCAAAGGGTTTGCTTAGTATATGATGCTTGTGGTTCTAGAAAAAAAGAAAATCACCAGCAGATGATAAATACCCTGAGAAATTTAGGTGCTTTAATTTTACCTACTGAAAGTGTATTATTTGAGCTTATGACACATTCAAAACACAAAGAATTTAAAACAATTTCGAAATTGGTAAAATAATCATCATATAATTTTTGGCGTATAATAAGCTAATTAAATTATAGAATATTTTTGTTTGTTAATTCTTTAGCGACAATTTTGTTCAACTAAATATAGTATTGTTTTTATTTTTCACTAGCTTTTATATACAATATATAGTATAATGTTAAAATATCTATAAAAAAGGAGGTGGCTATGAAAGGCGCATGGCAAGATTTTATAGAAGGAAAATGGTCAGAAAAAATCAATGTCCGTAACTTTATACAATTAAATTACTCAGAATATACAGGAGATAATTCTTTTTTAGCAGACGCTACGGATTCCACACTAAAATTATGGGATAAAATAATGGACTTAACCCAAAAAGAACGTGAAGCTGGCGGTGTGTTAGACATGGATACTAAGATTATATCTACTGTTTCTTCACATGGGGCAGGCTATATTGAAAAAGACTTAGAAAAAATAGTTGGCTTACAAACTGATAAAGCATTCAAGAGGTCTTTACAACCATTTGGTGGTATTAAGGTGTCATCTAATTCATGTAAAGCGTACGGCTACGAAGTGGATGAAGAAGTTATGGAACTTTTTGATAAGTACAGAAAAACTCATAATCAAGGTGTTTTTGATGTCTATACTCCTGAAATGAAGGCCGCTAGGTCAGCAGGTATCATTACAGGCTTACCAGATGCTTACGGTAGAGGTAGAATAATTGGTGACTATCGTAGAGTCGCACTGTATGGAATCGACAGACTAATTGAAGATAAAGAAGAACAAAAAGCGACAACTTCAACCGACATGTCAAATACTGATGTGATTAGATTACGAGAAGAAATCACCGACCAAATTCGTTCATTAGTTGAATTAAAAGAATTAGGTAAAAGCTATGGTTTTGATATTTCCAGACCTGCTGAAAATGCAATCGAGGCTGTACAGTGGTTGTATTTTGGCTACTTAGCGGCAACAAAAGAGCAAAACGGTGCTGCCATGAGTTTGGGTAGAACTGCTACATTCCTAGATATTTATATTCAAAGAGATTTAGATAACGGTGTTTTAACAGAAAAAGAAGCCCAAGAAATAATTGACCACTTTATCATGAAGCTTAGAATTATTAAATATGCAAGAACACCAGAATACAACTCATTATTCTCAGGTGATCCAACTTGGGTTACCGAATCATTAGGTGGTATGGGTAGCGATGGTAGAAGCTTAGTTACTAAAACTACATTCAGATATTTACACACACTGACAAACTTAGGAACTGCACCAGAACCGAATATGACAGTGCTTTGGTCTAAGAATTTACCAGAAAACTTTAAAAGATACTGCGCTGAGATGTCGATAAAAACTTCATCTATCCAGTATGAAAATGACGACTTAATGCGTCCACAAAAAGGTGATGATTATGCGATAGCTTGTTGCGTTTCATCTATGGTAGTTGGTAAGGAAATGCAATTCTTTGGTGCTAGAGCAAACTTGGCAAAGGCTCTATTATACGCTATCAATGGTGGTATTGACGAAAAATCAGGTAAGCAAGTTGCTCCAAGATTTAGACCAATTACAGGTGAATATTTAGATTACGACGAACTAATGATAGCTTACCATGATATGTTAGAATGGTTAGCAGAACTTTATGTTAACACGCTCAATGTGATTCACTATATGCACGACAAATATTGCTACGAAAAGGTTCAAATGGCACTACATGATAGAGACGTTACAAGATTCTTTGCTACGGGTATGGCTGGACTTTCAGTTGTGGCAGACTCATTAAGTGCTGTGAAATACGCTAAAGTTAAAGTTATCAGAAATGAAGAAGGCTTAGCCGTTGATTACAACATAGAGGGTGAATACCCATGTTATGGTAACAACGACGAACGAGTTGACAAAATAGCTGCAGACCTAATCGAAACATTTATGAACATGATAAGAAAGCACAAAACTTATCGAGATGGCGTGCCAACAATGAGTATACTAACAATAACTTCAAACGTAGTATACGGTAAAAAAACAGGTAGCACACCAGATGGTAGAAAGGGCGGAGAACCTTTTGCGCCAGGTGCTAACCCAATGCACGGCAGAGATAAAAAAGGTGCTTTAGCATCATTATCTTCAGTAGCAAAACTGCCTTATGAACATTCAGAAGACGGTATTTCAAACACCTTCTCAATCGTACCAGATGCTTTGGGTAAAGATATGACAGTATTTACTGGCGATATCGATTTAGATAAGTTATGCACAGGCGGTGCGTGTTCGATACCTAATTTGAGCGTAGAAGATGAGTAGAAGTTATCGTGCAAAAAGACAAGTAATAGTAAAGGAGATTTGATATGAGTAACCAAGTAGACAACCTAGTAAACATGCTAGACGGGTACATGGAGCAAGGTGGACATCACTTAAATATAAACGTATTTAACCGTGATACTTTAATAGATGCCCAAAAGCATCCTGAAAATTATCCACAGCTAACAGTTAGAGTTTCTGGATACGCAGTGAACTTTAACAAACTAACAGAAGAACAGCAAAACGATGTTATATCAAGGACATTCCACGAGGGTATGTAATTACCCATGTACGGTTACATTCACTCTATCGAAACAATGGGAACAGTTGATGGTCCCGGTTTAAGATATGTGGTATTTACAGCAGGTTGCCCGTTAAGATGTAAGTATTGCCATAACCCAGATACTTGGCAGATTGAAAATGGTAAAAAGATGACAAGTACTGAAATTATGGATGATTTTAAAAAATACAAACCATATTTGCGTAATGGCGGACTGACAGTCAGCGGTGGCGATCCTTTAGTCCAAATAGACTTTGTAACAGAACTATTTGAACTCGCTAAAAAAGAAGGCGTCCATACCTGCTTAGATACCAGTGGAACAACCTTTAATACTAATCCAGAAAGAGTTAAAAAGTTTGGAAGACTCGCACAGTTTACAGACCTAGTTATGCTCGATATTAAGCATATCGATGCTACCCAGTACAAAGACTTAACTGGCGGGAATCTTGACGAGACTCTTTCTTTTTTAGATTTTTTAGAAAAAGAAAGCACATGTGAAGTCTGGATACGACACGTTATTGTCAAAGGCTACACATATAAAACTGAATACTTGTATAAATTAGGTTATCATATTGGAGCTTACAAAAATATTAAGGCACTTGATGTGCTACCTTATCATGCGATGGCAGTTAATAAGTATGATAATTTAGGAATTGATTATCCGCTCAAAGATATGAAAGAAATGAGCAAAGAGGAAGCTGTAAAAGCCAGAGCTGTCATTGAAGCTGGTATGGCTGATAGAATACAAGGGAATGAAGCAAGGTACTAGTCGAAATAGCGGAATCGTCCTCGCCAATTTTTCAAGTGCTGTTCCAAATTGGCTCGGCGTTTGCTTCAAAAATACACTCGAATAAGCGAGTTCGTCGATTTTTTTCTTATCGCACTCGAAATAATGAGTAACAGCTCCACGATTTTTTTAATCGGTTCCAAATCGTTACGCCGTTACATTCAGAAAATACAAAAGTGGCTATTTATATGCAAATAATGTTTGCAAGTAAATAGCCACTTTTGAACTTTCCTCATTATTTTGAGTGGTGCCGAAGGGGGGACTCGAACCCCCACGCCCCGAAGAACTTCGGATTTTGAATCCGACGCGTCTACCAATTCCACCACTTCGGCATATCACAAAAAGTATAATAACACATTATAATTACATAATCAAGGAGTTTTTAAAATTGTTCCACGTACTTTATGAAGATCTCTCCACGCTGGTCGAGATGACAAACTTAAACACCAAGCCAATTTGGAAAAAATGCAACTACATCAAATGTTCTTGAATCGCTTCAGAATACATTTCTGACCAGCTTGAAAAGTCTGTACAAGTAGATATTACTGCGTTAAGCTTTTCTTGAGGGTAAGACGCTATTTTTTCAATATCAATGCCTTCACCACATTTTGCAAGTATTTCTTCTATGCTATTACATTCAGAATGTTTCTTAATAAAACCATCATTTAATATCTGTCTTAAATTCATACTTTCTGGTTGATAATCTTCATTGATGCCATCTACTGAATCATCAAAATCTGTAAATTTGTTAATCATAATCGTATCCTTTCTTTAAATAAGAATCATAGAATCGCCAAAGCTAAAAAATCTATACTCATTTTCTACGGCATATTGATAAGCTTCTAAGACCTTTTCTCTATCATAAAAGGCACTCACAAGCATAATCAAGGTGGATTCTGGCAAATGAAAATTAGTAATCAAACTATCAACAACTTTAAATTCATAAGGTGGTAAAATAAAAATATCTGTTTTGCCTTCATCTGCCACTACTTTACCATGCTTTTTCGCCAAGGTTTCTAACACTCTGGTACTTGTCGTACCAACCGAAATAACCCTGCCACCAGCCTTCTTAGTATCTTCTATGATTTTGGCATTCTCTTGATCGATAAAATAGTGTTCGGTATGCATTTTATGTTCCTCTATATTATCCGACTGAACAGGTCTAAACGTACCAATTCCAACGTGCAAGGTTAATCTTGCTATATTGATACCCTTTTCAGCTATCTTTTTAAGCAAGTTTTCATCAAAATGAAGCCCAGCGGTTGGTGCTGCTACCGAGCCTCTTTCCGCAGCATAAACTGTTTGGTATCTGTTTTCGTTTTCTTTTGCTAATTTTTCTTTGATATATGGCGGTAAAGGCATTTCACCTAAATTTTCTAACAATGTATCAAAATCGCCGTCATATTCAAGCTGAACCTTTTTTGAACCGTCTTCTAAAGTTTCTAGCACTTCACAATACAAATCACCATTGCCAAAAACAGCACGCCTACCAACTTGCATCCGCTTGCCTGGCTTTATCAAAACTTCCCATATATCGTTACCCAATACTCGAAGTAAAAACATTTCGACATTAGCACCCAAAGTCCCATCGTCTTTAATTTTTCTACCTAAAAGTCTCGCCTTAAATACCTTGCTTTCATTGACAACTAAACAGTCACCAGCATTTAAGTACTCTATGATATCTGAAAAATGCTGATCTTTTACTTCCCCTGTTTTTCTATCAATCACTAATAACCTTGACTCCGTACGTTTTTCAGCAGGTTTTTGTGCTATCAATTGTTCTGGTAAATTATAATAAAAATCTGATGTCTTCAATTTTTTTCTATCTCCGTTCCTTCGTAATAAAAATTAAGTATTTCTTTGTAATCAAAGCCCTCTTCTGCCATCACTTTAGCGCCCCACTGACTCAAACCAAGATTATGTCCCCAACCATAACCTATTATTATCATGCCTGTTTGACCCTCTACTGCACCTTCATAAGCAAGCCATTCAGTGCTAGGAAGTTCTTTTAGACCGCTAGCATACAGAACTTCTTTATCACTTAATTTTTCGATATCGCCATTTGCTTTGATAATCTTTATATCCTCTATTTTTTCTTCTTTCATACCACTTGCTGTAATAACACTCACATCGGTATTTCCCTTGGTTTTTTTCTTTGTTTCAGCTTCTATTTTAGACTCATCATCTATAAATTTAAAATATAAACTTTGGATATTATTGCCACCCAGTAGCCACCTCAGTTTACCCCCACTGATTTCTACACTGCCATCGGTACCATAAACCCTAATTTTTTCAACTAGTCTTGACTTATTTACTGCAAGAATTTCCATATACTGAACTTGACCAACATAAAGCCCCTCTTCTGCCATTCTACTTTGTAATGTAGCCGGCTGAACAATCACATACCAAGGCTCTGTTATCTGCAAACTATAAGGATCTGTCTTAGGTTTAAAATATGGTAGCGGATTAGCAAATACGTCTTCGCTAGCGGCACAAAAACCACCATTAGAAGCATGGAAAAATGTACCTACTCTTTCGCCATCATAAAATAATTCTTCATGACTAGTTTCTTCAACCGCTTCATTGCCATTTTCAGTTTCTGCACTAACACCACCATACACTTGCGAAAACACAGTAGGTGCTACATCATAATCATAATCTGAAAAATTACCTAGACTACTAACTGCATACGTTCTAGCACATACGGCTTGAGCCTTAACAGCTTCTTTACCCCAACTTGTCGGCATTTCTCTAGGGACAACCCCTTTCACATAGTTTTCTAAATCTAAGTCATTTATCGGAAAAAACGATACCCCATCAGCATAAGCTGAGAAAAAGGACACACCACCTCTATACGCTGAATTATAAAAATAAAAAGGTTCATCATTTTCTGACTTTATAACTGCCCTTGAGTTATCAATAGCAAATCTTAGTTCACCATTTTGATAGCCACATATCAAATCAGCATAAACTACGTTTGAATCTTGCCAATATTGTTCCTGTGCGTTAAAAGCTGTATCAAGATTAATTAACTTAATTGGTGCTTCATCTCTAAAGGCTTCTGACCTAATAAGTGGAATATAATTTGAATAAATATCATTATCTATTTCTGCTTCAGAATAAAAAGCCTGACTGGAAATCTCACAGTTACCAATAAGTCTTTTTATTGTATAGGTTGAAGCCCCCTCAAAAGTCCAAATCGGATCTTCAAAAGTATAATCATATCTATCTTGAGGAAGATAGACAGCATGCGAATCGTCAAAACTAATTTCACAAGAAGTTAAGGTCTCGTTATGTCCAATCAAACCTACCCTAATTCTTTTTTCTGCATCGTAATCCTCATCAGCAAAAATTACGTTTTCAGCTACAACGCCAAATAAAAAAAACAAAGCCAACATAAGAATAGTTTTTTTACTACTAGCTTTTATTTTTTTTATAAACATAAGCCCCCCTTATAAATCCTGCATACTAATTTGAGCACCCTTATTTACATAAGGAATACCCAAATGTTCATAAGCCTTTTTAAGTAGTACCCTACCCGACTTTGTTCTTGCAACAAAACCAATTTGAAGCAAGTAAGGCTCGTAAACATCTTCTATTGTTTCACGCTCTTCGCCAGTAGAAGCTGCCAAAGTATCTATACCAACTGGACCACCATCATAAAGCTCGTGCATTGATAAAAGTATTTTTCTATCTACATAATCTAAACCCAAGTCATCTATTTCAAGAAGCTTCATAGCTTCTTTACAAAGTTCAACATTTACCTTACCATCTCCCTTAACCATCGCAAAATCTCTGATACGCTTTAAGAGGCGGTTTACTATTCTTGGTGTCCCTCTACTCCTTGAGGCAATCTCCATAGCAGACTCGTCATCTATTTGAAGTTCCATAACCTGAGCAGACCTAATCACTATATCGTACAACTCCTCTTTTGAATAAAGTTCTAATTTTAAAATCACGCCGAACCTATCTCTTAATGGCGAAGATAATGAACCAGCTCTAGTAGTTGCACCAACCAAAGTAAACTTTGGTAAATCAATCCTTACGCTATTGGCAAGCTGACCTTTACCAATTATTATATCCAACGCATAATCTTCCATCGCTGGATATAAAACTTCTTCAATTTGCCTATTTAACCTGTGAATTTCATCTATAAATAAAACATCGCCATTATTAAGATTATTGAGTATAGCCGCTAAATCGCCTTGCCTTTCAATAGCAGGACCCGATGTTACCTTGATATTCACGCCCATTGAGTTGGCAATGATATTTGATAAAGTAGTTTTACCCAAGCCAGGCGGACCATAGAGCAAGCAATGGTCTAAAGAATCGTTCCTCATTTTTGCCGCCTCAATAAAAATTTTAAGTTGGTCTACAACCTTTGTTTGACCTATATATTCTTCAAAACGTTCTGGTCTTAAAGATTTTTCAGCAGCAGCTTCCCCAGCCATCATGTCTGGAGTCAGTATCCTAGTTTTTTTCATTTTTACTCATTCCTTTTTTTAAGAGCATATTTTATAGCACCCTCAACACCTAGCCCAGCTGGCATACCTATACACATCTTCTTTATTTCAGATGCACTAAAGCCTAAACCACTAAGTGCTAACACAATATCGTCCTCAAGTTCATTATGTTGAACAGTATCAACTGTGTTTTCGCCATCAAATTGTAAATTTTGGTATACTTTTTTAAACTTATCCCTAAGCTCAACA
>PDWI01003853.1_pt1 | contig 20723 bp, 20 predicted proteins | sample 1430891 | NCBI WGS metagenome assembly PDWI01 (sample SAMN01162508, study PRJNA174530) | Oral metagenome, whole genome shotgun sequencing project. | biome: Marine environment; feature: Marine mammal; material: Swab sample of the gingival sulcus; isolation source: swab sample of gingival sulcus... | reverse complement strand
TGAGATAGCCGGTGTTGTCTTTGGCACTAACAGTCAGGGGTAGTGCCGAGTTGCCTTTATTTTCAACCTGTACCCTAATGGTGTACTCCTCACCGGCCAACACTAACTGGGGTTGTTCAATAATGTTGAGTGCTAGCTTGGTTGTGGCATTGATCATAACCGTCATGTTTGTTTCGGCGCGTACCAAGAGGTTATCTGTTGCGGTAACACGGTAAGGCAGGCTATATCTTCCGGCGGGAACAGTCGCGGAGGCTAATACGTGTACCAAGCGTAATGTGCTTTCTCCCGGCGCTAGTATGAACGTTCCCCGCTGAGCCAGTATTCGCCAGCCATTCGGCAGTCCAATGTTTTCGTTCAGGGTCAGTGTGGTGGTGCCACGGTTGGTCACGGTAAACGGCAGGGTAACGATGCCCCGTTCCTGTGCGGTGATCAGGCGCTGCTTGCTTGTGATTGATACGGCAGCAGCGGCAAAAGCCGAGTCAAAGAGCATCAATTGCAATATGACAAGGCACAAACATGCCGACCAGCCCCTTACGATTTTTAACATTGGTTTTTATTTTTGACCTTAACGGTCCTGTTATTTGATGGTCAGATTAACATCTGTTGCCAGAATCTCTGAACCGGCACCGCCATCAACGACGAACAGTCCCGAGTAGTTGCCCTGCTTTAAACCAGAAATATCCACCGGCAATGTAACAGCGGTGTTAGGATAAATTCTTGATCCTTCGCCGTTAAACTTGCCGACAAAGTTGCCTGATTCATTGTATAAATCTAACCAGACTTTAGGCTTAATCCAGCGAGTACCGGCGTTATAGCTGTCCAGGCTAAACAGGCGTTGTCCATTTTCTCGCTTCATGGCCGGATTACTCAGGCGTAAATCGATGCTCCCGGAATCCCCCATCTGCGCGACAATTTGTACAGCATGACGAGAGATCTGACGGATGTTCATTCGGACTTTTTTTGTGTTATGCGGACTGCTTGCTGATTCGGGGGAGGTAGGTGGGATGGGCTCAATAATCAATGCACTCCAATAAGTGCCTGTATATGAGCGGTTAGGCACTGTCATCGTGTAATCAATCTTTCTTTCTATGCCGGGGGGAAGCACCAGGTGGTTTGGGCTAAACTTGATCCACTGACTGTTGCTGCGTGGGTTTTTCTGTAGCTCCATGGCACTAAACTGGGTCTTTTCGGTATCAAACAGATAGTCTTCCAGATAAAGTTTGACTTCCTGTGGTGTACTTCCGGTGTTTTTTAGTGTGAACGACTTTTTATAGGTGCCCCCCGATGTTGTATTAAACTCATGCGAGTAGCCACCCTGCATCAAAATGCCCGCTTGTAAATGACTAGTAATGGCGAATAAGGAAAGGCTAAATAATAGCCGTGATAGTGTCTTGCTCATGTGTGTATCCTGAATTGTTATTAGTATTGTTATCAGGTGCTAATCTGTTTCCACTTTGTATTCAACATGGGTTTCAAAAATGCCGTTATTATCACTGACACCGATCCCCTTGAGTTGTGTGCGCATGGGGATGTCGAAGCGTTTGCCTTCACCCGTGAACAGCTTCTTGTAAGTCGTGGTTAACTTTTTGTAGCTTGTACCGCCAGAAGGGTTGATAGCGCCGGTTCCAGTACCTTTTCTGCGAACCCGCACAGTAATGCCGGGGATTTCGGATGAGATTCTGGCAAAAATCGTCCAGGTTACGTCATTAGGGATATTGTCAACACTCAGCTGGGTCAGATCGCGTGCGTAGGAGTTGTTAAAATAATCACCTGCATCAGCCGGTGCTAGCGGTGTCAGATCAAAAAGAACATCACCTATTACCGTCTGCGTCAGTGTGACCGCATGAGCAGGTAGGGTACACGACAGAAACAGTACAATAATTCTCAACATACATCCCCCCTTTTTTAGCCCAGCGTCGCACAGCCCCTAACGGATTTCGTTAGGGGGCAGTACGAGTTATTGGTCTTTTATCCTGCCGTAATGGTGTAGACAATATTAACGTCCTTGGCCGTACCCCCGGTATGAGAAGGCATGACATTTGCATTTTCCGGGCCAATTTTGACTTCCATCCCAATATTTTTTTCAGCAACATTCCCAATGCCAGTGACCAAATCTACGCTGGTGGTCGCTGGGGTCAGGTTTTTAATACCTGTAGAGCTACCGGAAGCGGAGGGCGGATTCATTGTAATGCTGAATTGCCAACCCGCCGGAATGTTATCTGAAGTGGCCACGATCTTTTTAGTGGCTGCTGGAGTTGCGGCAGGAATATTGGCACTAATGTCGTAGTTGGGATTACCGCCAACGGTGACTGTTTGGAAATTATCACCCGCATCTGTAGGTGGGGAGAGTTCGACAGAGATCTGGTTGGTAACGTCAATCAGGCTGACTTCCGGAATAGTTATCTGAACCTTCTGAGTGTCGCCGGGGGTAGCACCATTCATCGGTGAGCCTTCTCCGGTGCCGCTGCCATTCGCGTCATCGCCTGCAAAAGCAACGGGGAAAGCCAATGCTGCCAATAATGAAGTAGTTAATAGGGGGTATTTAAATTTCATGATGGTTCCTTATTTTTTTTATAATTTTGTTTTTTATGAGAAATTGTTTGGGGGGTAAGTGTTTTTACAATTTCTCATCCAGTAACGCGAAGTTTCCGGCCCAGTATTTAATATACTTAGATCAAGTATAGGTTTAATTTATTGAGTGTCAATTGCCACTTGTCTTAAAAATATTTTATAGCACGCGAATTCCATCACAAAATTCAGAGGGAGACATGATGAAAAAAGCCATGTGGTTGGGCATTTTGTGCAGGGCTTTGTTCCCGTGCTGATTGCGCGTGAGTTAATTATTCGCAATCAGTTGGTGAATGGTAGACGTTGGTGTCACTTCTTTGCGCTGTGCTTCACTCTAGCCTTTAACGCATTTTATGAGTTGATCGAGTGGCTTGTAGCTACGGTGACTGGGGAGTCTGCTGAGGCTTTTCTGGGAGCTCAGGGTTATATCTGGGATACGCAGTCGGATATGCTTTGGGCACTGATTGGTGGCATAGTGGCCTTGCTAGCACTGGCAAACTATCACGATAAACAGATCAATAAGATACAGGGAATGAGGAACCGGCGGGATGCTGGGGTTTAAGCCCAGAACAAAAAACCAATGGGAGGTGCGTAGCAAAACAGTCTTCGCTACTCACCTCGCCATTGATTGAGGAGGAGGAAATCATCTTACGGCGCGGATGATAGGGGTTCTGGTATCAGGCGACAAGTGACTATAATTTTTATGAGTGATTAGAAAAAATAAACACAAGGGGCTAGTTGCCACCATACATGCCACTATCCCGAATCCGCACATGGTTCACCCAGTTGTCCGTGCCCTTGCCCAAGCACATATTGTATTCATCCCCATTGGCCAAGTTCACTAATACGTTATAGCCTTGTCCGGGTGAGTGATTCAGGCTAACCATTCTTACCTCATCTGGCTTCATTTGGGTGAGGACGATTTTTTCCTGTGATGAGGCATTGCCGTGTTCAATAGTGATAAGTGGGATGGTTTCTGTGCGAAGGTTGTGAAACTCAACAAACAATGGTCTGCCGGGGTAACTGCTTTGCCAAGTTTTGTGGGTGATGAAGGCACCGGTAAGAGCCGATGCCAAGATGATGAGCAGTAAATGATGGCGACTTAATGTCATGGTAAAACCCGACAACAGAAGAAAAGTCGCCATTGTGCGTGAATGGTTTGTTGGTGTCTTTGCGATTGCTCAATTTAAAGACAGCATATTATTTGTGCGGCAGTCGTGTCACCAAACTTGATGTGTCCCAACGATTCCCACCATTTTTCTGAACTTCGGCATAATAGCTATCAACCAACTGCGCCACGGGTAGTAGTGATCCGTTTGTTTCGGCTTCTTCGAAGCATAGTGATAAATCTTTACGCATCCAGTCTACGGCAAAGCCATAATCAAATTTGCCGTCAATCATGGTTTCGTGGCGGTTGTCCATTTGCCATGATTGTGCCGCACCTTTGCCAATGACATCGAATACCTGTCGGGCATTCAGTCCGGCATTTTGGGCGAAGGCAACACCTTCGGACAGGCTCTGAACTAGCCCGGCAATGCAGATCTGATTAACCATTTTTGTTAACTGACCGGAACCAGATGACCCCATTAACTGCACCGACTTAGCGAAGCAATCAATCAGTGGTTTGGCACGCTCGAAAGTCATATCCGAGCCGCCGCACATAACGGTTAGAGTGCCATTTTCAGCACCAGCCTGACCGCCGGAAACGGGCGCATCTAAAAAGCCAAAGCCTAGTTCTTCAGCTTTGCCAGCCAGCTCGCGTGCAGCCTTGGCAGATGCGGTGGTGTGATCGATAAATAATGCACCAGTTGGCATTGTTTTAAATGCACCATGCCCACCTAACGTAACGCTACGAAGATCGTCATCATTGCCCACGCAGGCAAAGACAAAATCAGCCCCTTCTGCTGCCTTCGCGGGTGTCTCTGCAAAGCGTCCGCCATATTGCGCTGTCCAGGTTTTAGCCTTGCTGGTCGTGCGGTTATACACGCACACATCATGACCCGCAGCGGCTAAATGCCCGGCCATTGGGTAGCCCATTACCCCAAGTCCGATAAATGCAACATTATATTTGCACATGTTTTTCCCCTTAGTATTTTATGTTTTGGCAAATTTTAGTCGGCGGTTATCTTAGCAGAACCCATGCTCAAAATGGGTGCTGTCGCTATCAAGTGTTTCTATGGAGTTAATGCTAAAATTTGTGGCTAGAGGTGAGGAACTTTATGACAACTATCGGGACGAGCGGTGTCGAAGTTAGCTTGACGCTTGCTGCTGATAACCTATGATTGAGCAAAAAAAGGAGCCACACTATGTATCAGCCAAAGCCAATAGACACCAGCAATATTGAATTACCCGAAGCACTGGAGGAATTGCTGGAAACACTGGCATTTAACACCCATGAAGTGTGGTCGCAGCAGCGTATAAAGGATGGCTGGCGGCATGGCGAAAAACGTGACGATGAGAAACTATTGCACCCTTGCCTAGTGCCCTATGATGAGCTGCCCGAGTCTGAGAAGGATTACGACCGCTGCACTTCGCGCGAGGCGTTGAAAGTAATTATCGCAGCCGGGTTTCATATCGAAAAGGCGTAATCTGCGCGCCGAATGAGTGCTAGTAATATTGCTCATATTGAGCTGGCCAATCAGCAGAGTTTTGTTAAGCAATGGTGAAAATACCTCGCTGTCGTGGTGTTTTAGTTAGTTGCCGATTACCATCAAACGATTGATCAGCAGATTGATTAGCACCGTTGCCCCAAAGCATTTGAGTGCCAATATCAAAGATGAACCGAGGATGTTTTATATGGAATTGACAGAGATACTCAAAGCACGCCGGTCTGTCCGTGCCTATCAGGATAAAGCCGTTGATCCGGCGCTGCTGCGTGATATTTTCACCCTGGCACAACAAGCACCATCCAACTGCAATAGCCAGCCGTGGCACGTTAGCGTGGTCTCTGGCGACGCGCGTGATCGTCTGGAAGCCGAGCTTATCAAGCGAGTGAGTAATGGTCAGGCACCGGTATCTGCTTTTAAGCCGTATGATGTTGGCTTTGTTGGTGACTTCAAAGAGCGGCAAATTAGCTGTGCTGTCGAATTGTGGAATGCTGTGGGCATTACCCGCGATGATCGTGAAGCGCGTAACGACTTGTTTCTGGATAACTGGCGCTTCTTCGGTGCGCCGCATGTAGCTTTCATTGCCATGCCGCTGAATATGGGCGAGGGCAATGCGTTGGATGTGGGTATTTACCTGCAAACACTGATGCTGCTGATGGTTGATCATGGTTTGAGCTGTTGCCCGCAGGGTGCGTTGGCTCTGTATCCTGAGCCGGTCTTTGAGATAGCACAAATTCCTGAGAATTATGGATTGTTATGCGGTTTGTCATTTGGCTATGCGGATATGAATGCCAGTAAGAATAAGCTAAAAATGCCTCGTCTGAGTGTGGATGAAGCTGTGACGTTTATTAGCTGAATCCATTTTTGGCGTATCATTTGGCTGCCGCTTAAATTGTGTTTGTGGCGTAGTTTTTGCGTGTTGGGGCAACTTCGGAGTAGTTTGTAATTAACCGGTAAAAGCCCCCGCGTTGTATTGACGCTCGTATAATCGCGGGATAGTCTCAGGAAGATATGCCATCGCATCGCCTGAGGAGGATTGCACCATGAGCAAGCCAGAGAGCAAACAACACGCCAGCAATAAATCAACCCACCGTAAAATCCGCTTTATTACCGCCGCTAGCTTATTTGATGGCCATGATGCCGCGATTAATATCATGCGGCGTATTTTGCAATCCAGCGGGGCGGAGGTGATTCACTTAGGTCATAACCGGTCTGTTGCAGAAATTGTTGACGCGGCTTTACAAGAAGATGCCCATGCCATCGCAATCAGTTCCTATCAGGGAGGGCATGTTGAGTACCTGAAGTACATGGTCGATATGCTGAAAGAGAGAGGAGGTGAGCATATCCGTATTTTCGGTGGGGGTGGGGGAGTCATCGTTCCAGCGGAGATTGCAGAGTTACATAGCTACGGCGTGACAAGGCTGTATTCGCCGGAAGATGGTCAGAGAATCGGTCTTCAGGGCATGATTCAGGACATGATCGACAAAAGCGACTTTGATCCGGGCGCGTATGCACCTGATTCGATTGAGCCACTATTACAGGGCGATACACGCGCACTGTCACGTATTATTACAGCGATGGAAAATGACACGCTGGATGAGGGCTTGCGCCAGCAAATTGCCGAAGCCAGTGCCACGCAGGAGCGCGAAGTGCCGGTGTTGGGTATTACTGGAACGGGTGGTTCAGGAAAATCCTCACTGACGGATGAATTAATCCGTCGTTTTCGTTTGGGGCAGCAGGATCAGTTAAAAATTGCCATTATCGCGGTTGATCCCACACGCCGTAAAACCGGCGGGGCTTTGCTGGGTGACCGTATTCGTATGAATGCCAATCAGTATGAAAACATTTACATGCGGTCGATTGCCACACGGGAGTCTGTTGGTGAGATTCCTGATGTGGTTGGTGAAATAGTCAATACTTGTAAGCTGTGTGGCTTTGATTTTGTCATTGTCGAAACGCCAGGGATTGGGCAGGGCGATGCGGCGATTGTGCCTTTGGTGGATCTGTCCTTGTATGTGATGACTCCTGAGTTTGGTGCGCAAAGCCAGTTGGAAAAAATTGACATGCTGGACTTCGCCGATGCGGTGGCGATTAATAAATTTGACCGCAAAGGTGCAGAAGATGCGTATCGTGATGTCTGTAAACAAATACAGCGCAACCGTGAGGCTTTTATGGAGTCGCCGGAGTCTATGCCGGTGTTTGGCACGATTGCGGCGCGCTTCAATGACGATGGTGTGACGGCGCTGTATAAAGAGCTATTGTCACAATTACAGTCACTTGGCATGGTTGCGCAAGAGGATGCGTTGGCCGATACAGGAATCCGTAAATCATCCGGTAATTCGGTGATTATCCCAGCAGAGCGGGCGCGCTATCTGGCGGAGATTGCAGAAACCGTACGTGGCTATAAGCGAACGGTTGCGGAGCAGGCAACGATTGCGCGGGAGCGTCAGCAGTTGATGGCAACGCAACAAATGCTGGGGGATGCTGGTGTTGAGGCAGCAAACTTATCGCCACTAATTGATGCGCGTCATGATGCTTTAAGCGCTGGTGCAAAAAAGTTGCTGGATGGCTGGCCTGCAATTCGGGAAAGTTATTCCGGTGATGAATATGTGGTAAAGATTCGTGATAAAGAAATACGCACAGCACTGACCCACACCACCATGTCTGGCAATATCGTGCCCAAGGTGTCTTTGCCTAAGTTTGAGGATCATGGTGAGTTGCTGAAGTGGTTGATGCTGGAAAATTTACCCGGTTCGTACCCTTATACCGCGGGTGTGTTTCCATTTAAGCGAGAGGGTGAAGATCCAACCAGAATGTTTGCCGGAGAGGGAGATCCCTTCCGTACCAATCGACGCTTCAAAAAACTGTCAGAGCACTCTGATGCCAAGCGACTATCAACGGCATTTGACTCTGTTACCCTATATGGTCGTGATCCTGCGGTGCGCCCGGATATTTACGGCAAGGTCGGTAACTCTGGCGTATCGGTGGCCACGTTGGATGACATGAAAGCATTGTATGATGGTTTTGATCTGTGTGATCCGACGACTTCCGTGTCGATGACCATTAATGGCCCTGCACCAATGATTTTGGCGATGTATCTAAATACGGCCATTGATCAGCAAGTAGATAAGTTTAAAGCAGCGCAGGGTCGCCATCCGAACGATGAGGAGTACAACGAAATTCGGGAATATGCCCTGAAAAATGTGCGGGGTACGGTGCAAGCGGATATTCTGAAAGAAGATCAGGGGCAGAATACCTGTATTTTTTCGACAGAATTTGCACTGAAAATGATGGGCGATATACAGCAGTATTTTGTCGATCAGCAGGTGCGCAACTTCTACTCAGTGTCCATCTCCGGCTATCACATTGCCGAGGCAGGGGCGAATCCGATTTCTCAGTTGGCGTTTACTCTGTCAAATGGTTTCACCTATGTGGAAACTTATCTGGCACGAGGCATGGATATTGATGATTTTGCGCCGAATCTGTCGTTCTTCTTTAGTAATGGTATGGATCCTGAATACTCCGTCATGGGGCGTGTGGCACGTCGTATCTGGGCGGTGGCCATGCGGGAAAAGTACGTTGCAAACTCACGCAGTCAGAAGTTAAAATATCACATCCAAACTTCCGGCCGGTCGTTACACGCGCAGGAAATGGATTTCAATGATATCCGTACCACATTGCAGGCGTTGATTGCGATTTACGATAATTGTAACAGCCTGCATACCAATGCGTTTGATGAGGCAATAACAACCCCCACAGAGAATTCAGTGCGTCGCGCTTTGGCGATTCAGTTGATCATCAATAACGAATGGGGATTAACGAAAAATGAGAACCCGTTACAAGGCGCTTTCATCATTGAGGAGTTAACGGAGTTAGTGGAAGAAGCGGTGTTGCTGGAGTTTGAGCGAATTTCTGAGCGTGGTGGCGTGTTGGGTGCGATGGAGACAGGTTATCAGCGTGGCAAGATTCAAGACGAGTCGATGTACTACGAGCATAAAAAGCACGATGGTAGCTTGCCAATTATCGGGGTGAATACCTTCCTGAACCCACAGGGGCCGGAGACGTTTGATATTGAGCTGGCACGCTCCACTGATGATGAAAAACAAAGCCAGATTCGTCGCCTGCGTGAGTTTCAGGATGAACACAGCGGAGGGGCGGAGGCTGCATTAAAGCGAGTTCAGGATGCAGCGATTAATAATGAGAATATTTTTGCTGAGCTGATGGAGGCTGTACGACATTGTTCATTGGGGCAAATATCAGAGGCATTGTTTAATGTGGGTGGTCAGTATCGGCGCAATATGTAGATTGGATATTTCAGTCAAATCTACAGGTTCCTAATGATTAAATCCGTCCACTCGTTTGGGCGGTTTGTTTTTTTAGTTTGAGAGTATTGTTATGAGTATTAAAACAGTCGGTGTGATTGGTGCTGGAACCATGGGGAATGGAATCGCGCAAGTATTTGCGGCATCGGGTTTTCAGGTGGTGATGCAGGATATTGCCGAGTCTTCTTTGGCACGTGGTATGGCGACGATTTCCGGTAGTTTGGATCGTTTGTTAAAAAAGGAAAAAATCACGGAAGCGGATAAGCAATCGACGTTATCCAATATCACGACTACGACAGACATAAAGGCACTGACTGGAGCTGATTTGGTTGTCGAAGCAGCAAGTGAAAACTTTGAGATTAAAGCAAAAATCTTTCAGCAACTTGATCAGCACTGTAAGCCTGAGGCCATTCTGGCATCGAATACTTCATCTATTTCCATGACACGGATTGCCCGTGAAACCCAACGGCCGGATAAAGTGATTGGGATGCACTTTATGAATCCGGTGCCGCTGATGAAATTGGTGGAAGTCATACGCGCCCTGCAAACCAGTGATGAGGTGTGTGCAGCCATTCACGCACTATCAAAACAGATTGGTAAAGTACCCGTTGAGGTCAATGACAGCCCTGGTTTTGTATCGAATCGTATTTTGCTGCCGATGATCAATGAGGCCATTTTTGCTCTGCACGAAGGTGTTGCGACCGCCGAGGCGATTGATGAGATCATGAAGCTGGGTATGGCGCATCCCATGGGGCCGCTGACCCTGGCTGACTTGATTGGTTTGGACACTTGTTTGTCAATTATGGAAGTGCTTCACGAAGGTTTGGGCGAGAGCAAGTACCGACCCTGTCCATTGCTACGAAAGATGGTGGATGCCGGTTATTTGGGGCGCAAGACGGGCAAAGGCTTTTATGATTACGATGCCTAATCAGTTAAGGCAGCGATACGGATATTGACAGGAACTTGTAATGAGCTACGAAAATATAATGCTGGAAGTGGTTGAGCAGGGTATTTACCGTCTAACTATCAACCGACCCAAAAGTTATAATGCGCTTAATGCGGCTACGCTTGACGAGATTCATCAGGCCACACAGGTGGTTGCTGCAGACTCCGAGGCTCGGGTGTTAATCCTGACTGGTGCGGGTGACAAGGCATTTGTGGCCGGTGCAGATATTAAGGAAATGCAAAATTTCACCGGTATTGAAGGTCAGCGTTTTAGCGAAAAAGGGATGCAAGCATTTCGCGCACTTGAATTGCTGGATGTACCCGTGATTGCTGCGGTGAATGGCTTTTGTCTAGGTGGCGGTTGTGAACTGGCGATGAGTTGTGACTGGATTATTGCGGCGGAGAATGCGGTATTTGGTCAGCCGGAAGTGAACTTGGGCGTTACACCGGGTTTTGGTGGCTCGCAGCGGCTAAGTCGTTTAATTGGCCGTGCTCGTGCAATGGAACTATTGGTGACCGGCAACAGTATCAAAGCGGCGCAGGCGGAACGCTGGGGGCTGGCAAATCATGTCTATCCTGCCACAGAGCTAATGGATGAAGTGCTCACACTGGCCAGAACCATCCGTCAGAAGGGGCCACTGGCGGTTAGTATGACCAAGCGTCTGGTACAGCGCGGACAAGACATGGAGTTGGATACGGCATGTGTGATGGAAAGTCAGGCCTTTGGCTTGTCATTTTCGACAGATGATCAAAAAGAGGGTATGAAGGCCTTTGTGGAGAAGCGGGACGCTGAGTTTTCCGGTCGCTGATTTGGTTCACATGAATGGGTTTGCTTGAACTGCTGACTGGCTCGCTGACGCTAGTTATTTCTCGGTGTTTGGATACCGGTAAAGCCTTTGTTTTATTGGCTTAGTTTCACTTATCTTATTTCGGGTAAGTGTATTGACAATGCGGTTTGTGATACATAGAGTTGTCCCGGATAAGTAGACCTGATCAACGGCAGGCTGCGATGGTTTTGATTGAAAAAGCACCATGAAAATTTGAAACATACCATGAAAGCGTTGTTGGTGGGATTTCCCCTGACGGCACCGAATTAGGAGAAGAAATCGAGTGAAAATTTTGGTACCAGTGAAGCGAGTGGTTGATGCTTACGTCAACGTTCGCGTGAAAAGTGATAACAGCGGTGTCGAGACTGACAACGTGAAGAAGTCGCTTAATCCTTTCTGTGAGATTGCCGTTGAGGAGGCGATGCGCATTAAAGAAAAGGGCCTGGCTGACGAGGTGGTGGTTGTCACTATTGGTGACAAGGACTGTGAAGCAGTCTTGCGCAGTGCGTTGGCTATCGGTGCAGATCGGGCCATTCATATTGTGTCTGACGAGGAGCTGCGTCCATTAGCGATTGCTAAGGTACTGCAGAAAGTTGTTGAGCAAGAGTCGCCTCAGCTAGTGCTGACAGGTAAGCAGTCTATCGATGCGGATAATAACCAGACAGGCCAGATGCTGTCTGCATTGTTGGGATGGTCTCAGGGCACATTTGCCTCCAAAGTTGAGCTGGATGGTGATGCGGTTACACTGACCCGTGAAATTGATGGTGGTATGGAGACGTTGTCTTTGTCTTTGCCGGCTGTCGTTACGACGGACTTGCGTTTGAACGAGCCACGTTATCCAAAGCTGCCGAACATTATGAAGGCGAAGAAGAAGCCTTTGGATAAAATTGATCTGGCTGAGATGGGTGTTGATACCGCGACGGGACTAAGGGTGTTACGTGTTGAAGCACCGGCTGCGCGCGAAGCAGGTATTAAGGTTGCGGACGTTCAAGAGCTGATCGAAAAACTAAAAAATGAAGCACGGGTGATCTAGGATGAGTGTATTAGTAATTGCAGAGCACGATAACGAAGCGCTCAATGACAGCACGTTAAGTGCAGTTGCTGCGGGTACGCAGTTAGGTGACGTGACCGTTCTGGTTGCGGGTAGTGGTAGTCAGGTGGTTGCGGATGCGGCGGCCCAGGTTGCCGGTGTTTCCAAAGTATTACATGCGGATGCGGCACATTACGAAAATGGCATTGCTGAGGAGCTAACCCCTCTGATTGTGTCAGCTGCAGCCGATTATGATTATATTGTTGCACCCGCGACAACTTACGGTAAGAACGTGTTGCCATGTGTTGCTGCGTTGTTGGATGTGTCACAAATTTCTGATGTGACAGCGATTGAGTCGGCAGATACGTTTGTGCATCCGGTTTATGCAGGTAATGCGCTGGAAGTGGTTCAGAGTAGCGATGCGAAAAAGGTACTGACCGTGCGTACCACTGCATTTGAAGCGGCTGAGACGCTGGGTGGTTCGGCATCAGTGGAAGCACTGGCTGCGACGGATGCGGTGGCTACAGTTAGCTTGGTGGGCCGTGACCTGACGACATCTGATCGTCCTGAGCTGGCTTCTGCGGATATCGTTGTCTCCGGTGGCCGTGGTGTGGGAAGTGCTGAGAACTTCGCCATTATCGAAGCATTGGCTGATAAGTTGGGCGCAGCGGTTGGCGCGTCGCGCGCAGCAGTTGATGCCGGTTTTGTGCCAAACGACTATCAGGTTGGTCAAACGGGTAAGGTGGTTGCACCGGGGCTGTACATTGCTGTGGGTATTTCCGGCGCGATTCAGCACCTAGCGGGCATGAAAGACTCGAAAGTGATCGTTGCGATTAACAAGGATGAAGAGGCTCCAATCTTCCAGGTAGCCGATTATGGTTTGGTTGCTGATCTGTTCGATGCAGTTCCCGCACTGACAGAAGCGTTGTAACTTTGCACAACAACTGCCGGATGCAACACGCATTCGGCGGTTTCGTTTATCTTACGGAAAATCTGCGAGGCTCTGCCTCCTCCGCTTGCACTATCCTTATGTCTGGAGAATCATATTATGTCTATCTACGCCGCACCAATTAAAGAGTTTCAATTTGTCCTAGAGGAGCTTGCCGATCTTAACGCCATTGCACAATTCCCCGGATTTGAAGAAGCCACGCCGGAAATGGTTGGCGCGATTCTTGAGGAAGCCGGAAAGCTGGCGACCAATGTACTTGACCCTATTAACTACAGTGGCGACCAGCAAGGCGCTAAGTTAGTTGACGGTAAGGTACAGGCGGCAGACGGCTTTGCCGAAGCATATCAGCAGTTTATCGAGAATGGCTGGACATCGGTTAACTTCCCTGAAGAGGTGGGAGGACAAGGCTTGCCTTTCCTGGTGCAAAGTGCGGCCACGGAAATGTGGAATGCTGCCAATGCCTCATTTGCACTTTGCCCACTATTGACAGCGGGTGCGGTTGAAGCGTTGTTGGCGCACGGCTCACCAGAGTTAAATAAAACTTATCTTGAGCAAATGGTTAGTGGTAACTGGACCGGTACCATGAACCTGACTGAGCCGCAAGCCGGTTCTGATCTGGCCGCTGTTCGCGCACAGGCAGAGCCAGTAGGAGATCACTACCTGATTAAAGGGCAAAAGATTTTCATCACTTGGGGTGATCATGAAATGTCCGAAAACGTGCTACATCTTGTGTTGGCACGTTTACCAGGTGCCCCTGAGGGTGTTAAAGGTATTTCCCTGTTCCTTGTTCCGAAATTTTTGGTGAATGAGGATGGTAGCTTGGGCGAGCGCAATGACGCTTACGCGATCTCGTTGGAGCATAAAATGGGTATTCACGCGAGTCCGACATGCGTGATGAGTTTTGGTGATAACGGCGGTGCGGTTGGTTATCTCGTTGGTGAGCCAAATAATGGCTTGGCTTGCATGTTTACCATGATGAACCACGCGCGTTTGGAAGTGGGTATGCAGGGGGTTGGTGTCTCTGATCGTGCTTACCAACGCGCGGTGAGCTATGCTCGTGAGCGTAAGCAGGGTACGGCTCACGGTCATGACGGTCGGGTTGCAATAATCCATCATCCCGATGTACGCCGTATGTTAATGCACATGCGCGCTATGACTGAGGCGGCTCGTGCGGTTTCTTTCATGTGTTCATCAGCACACGACATTAGCCACCACTCCGAAGATGCTGACCAACGCGCTTATTATGCTCGTCGCTTAGGTTTACTCACGCCGGTTGCAAAGGCGTGGTGTACCGAGGTTGGCATGGAGGTGACATCGCTGGGTGTGCAAGTACATGGCGGCATGGGCTTTATGCAGGAGACTGGCGCAGAACAGCACATGCGTGATGCGCGGATTTTCCCAATTTATGAAGGAACGAACGGCATTCAGGCGAATGACCTGGTTGGCCGTAAATTGCTGCGTGATCGTGGTGAGGCAATGGGCGAGTTTCTCGCAGAGTTGCAAGCCTTCAATGAGTCACTGGAAGAGCACTTCGACGAGGGCAGTGGCTGGAGAAGCGGCTTCAATGAAGCGTTGAGTGCCTTTGAGGATGCGACCCACTACCTGCTGTTTAGTGTTAATGAGAATCCGAATGCTGCGCCATCTGCATCGTTCAATTACATGATGTGCATGGGTGTGTTGGCCGGTGGCTGGTTGATGATTCGCTCTGCTATTGCCGCGCAGGCCAAGATTGATGCTGGTGAGTCGGACACTTTCTATAAGAGTAAGATCACGACTGCACAGTTCTATGTTGAGCAAATTCTGCCGCGCGCATTGGCACATAAAACAGCTGTCATGAGTGGCGCAGACAGTATCATGGCGATGGATGCAGACGCTTTTTAAGTGCTTAGCACTTGCATGATATGACAACTCATGTAACGGATCAGATGCAGCGCGATATCGTGCTGCCTGATTCGGTTGAGCGCATTGTTTCTCTGGTGCCTTCACAAACGGAGTTATTGTTTGCGCTGGGGGCAGGGGAGCGGGTTGTTGGTGTCACCAAGTTCTGCACCGAACCCAAGGAACAAGTGGCAGGTGTTGCCAAGGTTGGCGGCACAAAAAAATTCGATTTTCAGGCCATCGCCGCACTCAAGCCTGATCTAATCATTGGCAATAAAGAAGAAAACTACCCCGAAGGCATTGGGCAGCTTGCGCAAGACTATCCGGTGTGGATGAGCGATATTGTCACTTTGGATGATGCCTTGGCGATGATTCGCGGCATTGGCACGTTGGCTGGAAAAACAGAGACCGCTAATGAGATAGTGGCCACGATTGCCGACAGCTTCCGGCAGTTGGCATTAGAGTGTGTGACGGGGCATACGTCAGAGTTGCGGGGCGGCACTCGCAGTAATCGTCCAGTAAAAGTGGCTTATTTGATTTGGCAAAAACCATACATGGTCGCTGCAGGTGATACCTTTATCACTGAAATGCTCACACTGGGTGGTGTGGAGAATGTCTTTTCAGGGCTAGACCGCTATCCGCAGGTTGATTTGCAGACATTACAAGCCAGTGATGCGGAAGCTGTGTTGTTATCCAGCGAACCATTCCCGTTTCGGCAGAAACACTTGACCGAATTTCAGGCCATGCTACCCGATAAGAAAATACTCTTGGTCGATGCTATGCCTTTTTCATGGTATGGCAGTCAACTGCTGAGAACAGCCAGTTACTTGCGCGAACTGCGTACACAATTATAGAGGATACTCACGTGGGAAATCGTATTTCAAAAGTCTATACTCGCACGGGCGATAAGGGTACCACTGGCATTTCCGGCAATATGCGTCTGAGTAAAAATGATCCGCTTATACAGGCCATCGGTGAAGTCGATGAGTTGAACTCCGACATCGGTGTCATCGTGGCATTTAGCGATGATGACGATATTAACCAACAGTTGCAGGGAGTTCAGCACGATTTGTTCAACTTAGGTGGCATGTTGTCTTATCCGCAATTTGATGGATTTGCTGCGGCACGAGTGGAAGCTTTAGAAGCGTTAATTGACCAATACAATGAGGAACTGCCACCGCTGAAAGAGTTTATTTTGCCGGGTGGTACGCAAGCGGCAGCAATGGCACAGAAAGCCCGTGCAGTGTGTCGTCGGGTAGAGCGTCGTCTGGTTTCGCTGAATCAGTATTATCAAGATACAGATGTTGAGTTTGAGTCGGTCAGTGATGCACAGTTGACAGGGGCTAGTAAGTACGTCAATCGCTTGTCGGATTTGTTATTTATTGTGGGGCGTTTGTTAAATAAGCGGGCGGGCAGTGGCGAGATAATGTGGTCAAGCCACCGCACGACGGATGTTTCCTAAACGCTGACTCCCCAGTGATTGGGTGAGGGGGGGCAATGAGTGGCGGTTAGACAGGATGAACACCTTGGTGATTACTTAACCCTCAGTGCCTCAACCCGCTTGCGATTGACGCCTAAATCGGATTGACCGCAACGAGAGCCGGAGCGCACATGGATGGTTTTAGACGGATTATCGCGGCGTAACTCAACATCATCGGTGAATTTAAACAGGCGAGATTGGAATGTTGCCCAGACGTAATCATCTTCTTGAACTTGAATAACGCCACCTTGTTCTTTGATTGCCCGGATGGTTGCATCCCAAAGATCACCCAGCCCAATTGTCGCGGTTGCTTTGAATGGCTCAATAAACTTCTCGTCGGTGGCTTCACTGCTGACACAGTTAGGCGTGGAAGGGCAGGGGCGTAACTTGCCATTCACCATACCAACATCTGGCGTGGTTTCGTGCGCAGATAGGTAAGCAAAATACGTACAAACTGCTAAAATGAGGACGACAATAATTGAAAAGAAAATCTTCATTAGGAAATGCCTGCGGGAATCAGTTGAATGGGCCCGATAATACGGGCTATTCGCTTGTCTTCAAATTAATTTTTTAACCAGTTAGGGTTTTGTAATGCTTGATGCGGTTGCGGCTATATTCACCTGTAATGATGAAATTTTTAGCATAAAACGACAACTCTATTTACGTGCATTTCCGGGGTACACGGCGTTTCCGGGAGGTAAGATTGACGCTGGTGATGAAGCCTACGCCATTGATCATCCATTATTTGCTGAATTTCCCAAGGTTGAAATTGGTGGGCTGATTCGGGAAATTGAGGAGGAGTTGGCGTTTGACTTGGCAGAAGCGGCACGTTTACAGCAGATTCGTCGCATCAGCAAATTTGGAACGGCTTTGACACCTGCATTTCAGAAGCAGCGCTTTAATGCACACTTTTACAAGATAGAACTCACGCACAAACCCAATTTTACCCCTGATAATGGTGAGATTTTCTCCTGTGGCTGGAAGCCAACGGTGGCTTTGTGGCAGGACTATTTGCTGGGTGAGGCCTTGATGGTGCGGCCTAATATGCGGGCGATTAGGGCCTTGGCACTGGATATAAGTGTGCAATCGGTTGAACCATTTTGTGAGGTGTTTCCCGATGATGAGCTGCCACATATTGAGTTCCTTAATGGCCTTGGGATCTTGGCTGTGCCGTCCAATACCTTGCCTCCAGCGATTACGACAAATGCCTTGCTACTGGGGGATGAGGGTTCTCCGCGCATTCTGACCGATCCATCACCCGCATCGCCGGAGGTCCTGCAGCGGCTAAAAAATACCCTGCGGCAACAGCACCCAGATATGATTCTGATTTCGCACCACCACCCCGATCATCACGAATCTGTGCCAGATTTGGCGCGTGATTTAGGCGTGCCGGTTCTGTGCAGTAAAACAACTCGACACCGTATTCAGGGGCGTTGGGGGCTTAATTATTTTGAGGGGATTGAGGTCCGCTATGTGCAGCAGGACGATGTCATTACTCAGTGGCTGGGGCATTCGGTTATTTGCCATGAGCTACCGGGGCATGACGATGGCATGGTGGGCTTAGCACCGGAAAGTCTGGCATGGTTTTATGTGGCGGATTTGGTGGAACCGGGGACAACCGTGGTTATCCCGGAGCCTGAGGGTGATATGTCGGAGTACTTTAAGACCCTGAAGCGGGTGATCCGCCTAAATCCGAATATCTTGATTCCATCACATGGCTTGCCGATGGGAGGGATTCATTTATTGGAAAAAACGCTTAAACACCGCGAGGTACGCGAGCAGCAAATTCTGGATTTTTACAATGCCGGCTTGCGCGAAGATGCGTTGGTGAATGCTTTGTATCCAGAGCTGGATAAGCAGCTTATCTCACTGGCGCACCAGAATGTACGCCAGCATTTGGTCAAGCTGGGATTGACTGAGGGATAAGGCGTGGTCAATTAGGATGACTTGCTCAGCACTACCCCAAGTGACGCTATGTCCTCCCAGTACTTCGGGTAAGTTTTCGCCACACAGCCGGGGTCGAGAATCGTTATCCCCTCAACTTTAAGTCCCGCGAGTGCAAAACTCATTGCGATTCGGTGGTCGGCATAGGTGTGAATTTTGGTAGCCAAACGTTGACCAGCTAATTGCGGATCAGCCTGTACTGTCAGACTGCTTGGGGCTTCCGTTGCCAAGCCCGCTCGGATTCTATTCAACTCAGTGACCACAGCATTAATCCGATCACATTCTTTGACCCGCAAGTTAGCAATGTGCGTGAACGTTACCGGGGTCTGATTAAACGCCGCCAATACTGCTAATGTTGGAATGGCGTCCTGCATTTGCGAGCCATTAATGTCGGCGGGCATATTGGGAAATTGCTGTATGACTGCATAGGCTTTAGCATCGGGTTGGGTGAGTGTTTCAGGGTTAACACCTAAATCAATATGACCATTACTAAGCCGCTCTGCTGCCCATAAATACGTTGCGGCAGAGGCATCTGGTTCTACTTTATAGTCACGGGCCTGGTAGCCGGTGTTTTGTACTAACCACTGACCTGCATCAATTTCTTCAATCTTGGCACCAAAAGCGCGCATCACTGCCAAAGTAATGTCGATGTAACCGCGCGCATCCAGATTCGGGTTATTGACCTGAACGGTAACAGGCCGGTCATTACAGGCTGCGGCCATCAAAATGGCTGAAATATACTGGCTGGATAAGCTGCCATCCACCATCACATGTTGCTGTGGAAAGCGACCGTTACTTTGAATATGTACGGGTGGGCAGCCATTGGTATCCGTAACGGCTACACCGATGGCGTGTAGTGTATCTGTCAAGCCACTGATTGGACGCTTGCGCATGTGCTCATCACCATCCACCACAGTTTCACCATCAATAAGCAAGGCGGCTGCGGTCAGGAAGCGAGTGGCTGTTCCGGCATTTCCCAAGAATAAGGGCGACTGGCTTGGCTTTAGTGTGCCAGTGCCGTTGACTACAAACTCGGTGTCTGAACGCTGCTTAACCGCTACACCCAGTTGGCGAAGTGCCTCCGCCATGTATTTGGTGTCATCACTGCTTAACGCACCCGAAATGCGGCTTTCACCTTTCGCGAGACCCGCAAGCAATAGGGCGCGGTTGGTAATGGACTTTGACCCCGGCAAGGTGATTTTGCCATTAAGCGGGGCAGGATGGGGGGTTATAGTCAGCGATTGAGTATCTAAATAGTTCATAGCTTGTTATCTACTTGGCAGTGAGGGTGTTGCGATACACCAGAGGACATTGAACCATAACAACATTGGCTTAGCGGCGCTATAGGCTGGTTTGATTTGACCGTAATCCGTCAGGTGCTTTATTAAAACCGTGTAATAATCGCAAGCTCCAGTGGTTTTTGCTTCCTTATAATGTGCAGCCATCTATAATTGGTGCGATTATTTGCCGGCGAGGGTGCCGACATGATAGCCATCAAAATACTATATTAATAAAGAGAGACCGACTCACATGGCCACACTAGGAAAGTTGTTTGCGCTAATAGCCTTACTCGCACTGGTTGTACTCATTAACCCCACGGGTTTTAGCTATTTTCACTATGCAGTGGAGTACTCTTGGGCAGTGGATACGAAAAGTGGCCTTATGGCGCTCGCTGGCTGTGTGTTGGCTTGTATTGTGTTATTTTTCTTCTGGTCAGCATGGCGCTCAACCGAGTTTATGGGGAAGTTGATTTTCCTCTTGTTGCTGGGTTTTGGCACTTTTATCGCCTTTACGATGGGCGCGTTTTTGAATAGTTACACCACTTCCTGGTACATCATTGGTGTGCTGTATGCTTTCTTCTTGTGGGGAATGTTTTACCCCCGTCTCAGATACTCTCTGTTTAAAACCCGCAGCGTCGATGATATGGACGACGATGAGTAATTGATGATACTCGCGTATTGGTTTTCACCCGCGGATCAGGCATCTGAGCTTAGGGGCTTGGAAAGCACGGAGCAGTGTATCAAACAAGGCTGGCTGGACTGACGACGGCTGCTAACACTGCTTACCAGATTACGCTCCATCTTTGGTCACTAAACCTGTTTTTAGTTTGTCTAACAAATCAGTCAATTGCTGTAGTTCTGTATCGGTCAACACGGGCTGTTGTGTTTGTCGAA
>PDWI01003852.1_pt1 | contig 20723 bp, 17 predicted proteins | sample 1430891 | NCBI WGS metagenome assembly PDWI01 (sample SAMN01162508, study PRJNA174530) | Oral metagenome, whole genome shotgun sequencing project. | biome: Marine environment; feature: Marine mammal; material: Swab sample of the gingival sulcus; isolation source: swab sample of gingival sulcus... | reverse complement strand
CAAAATGAAAGTTGGCCCATTCGTCTAGCGGTTAGGACACCGCCCTTTCACGGCGGTAACACGAGTTCGAGTCTCGTATGGGTCACCACTTCTTTTAAAATTTCACAACTTTTTATGAATTTTTGAATTAACCTTTTTATTTTTTTGATAAACTCCTTTTTATAAAAAGTTAGTACCTCAAAAGGGATTTTCCAAAATTACCAAACTATTTTTTCAAATCCCTTTTTTTTATTTTTATGTTCTTTTAGCGCAGGATGTGAAATCCTGCTAAAGAACCAAACACTGAAGAATTGTTTTGCAGATGCAAAACTGACCACTTCGTTTTAATGTTTTTGTGTTTTTATTGGATAGAATTTACATGTAGATTTTTTACATGTAAAAAAACAAAACACTATTTTATGATAATACTTAGTATTTTTTTATCTTTTATGGGTTTATCTCTATAGTCAGTTTCACTCAATTCTATCTTTTTGACCACATCAAAGCCCTCTATCACTTCACCAAATATCGTATGGTGACCATTTAGCCATTTTGTTGGCTTAACAGTAATAAAAAATTGACTTCCATTTGTATTTTCTCCACGATTTGCCATAGCAAGCAATCCTGCTCTATCAAAAACAACATTTGGCTTAAACTCATCTTCAAAAGGCTTGCCCCATATAGACTCACCGCCAGCCCCTGTTCCTGTTGGATCACCGCCTTGAATCATAAAGTTTCTTATAACTCTATGAAAAGTTGTACCATTATAGTATCCTTTTTTAGCTAAGCCAATAAAATTTTCGACTGCTTTTGGGGCAACTTTTGGAAATAATTTTATAGTTATATTTCCCTCATTAGTTTGCAAAATCGCCTCTTTGGCAAAACTTGCTGTGCAAAAAAGTGCTAACGCCACTATGCTAAGAAAAAATTTTCTCACATCTCATCCTTTAATTTTTTATTTAAACGGTAAAGTCCGTTTTTCTCTTTTTTAAGTAAATGTATATTTTTTAAATCCCTAAAAAGCGAAACAACGGTTGGCTTACTAGCATTTGTTGCTTCCATTATATCCTTGTAAGTACCACGAAATAAAAGCTCTTCATCTATATTTTGACAAAGATATTTAAGTATCTCAACTTTTTTTTGTCCATATAGATATGATAGCATTTTAAGGGTTGTCAAATAAGCATTTTCCATGCAGTATAGTATCAAAATATTAACTAATTTCTCCTTATGTATAAATCTTTTTCTAATTTTGGCGATATAGTTTACGTAAACCGGCTAAAAAAGTTTACTTTTTTGATATAATGGGCTCTTAGGAGAAATGGATTATGAATTATTATATTAGAGCGGTTGTCTCTTTTTTAATTATTACATTGTATTGCAATAACGCTTTGTCAAGCGATGAAAGTAAGCCGTCTTTAAGTTCACTTATAAAACAATTCGAAGTTGAAAACGACCTATCTAAAGAAACTAAACAAGAAAGCCTAGGACATGTTGCTATCTTCACTAGACAAGATATTAATGAATTCAACATAGACACCATTCAAGATTTGATATTAAAACTACCACTAATAAGATATACCGAAACTCACAATGGACTTATGGATCCAGGATATGTTCAAAAAGATAAAGCATATGAAAGCTTGATGAAGGTTTATATAGATAATCAGCCATTGAGTATGCCGTATCAAGGCACAGGTGTTAAGTATTATAGTAAGATAAATCTCAGTTTCGCTGATCATATAGAAGTATATTGGGGATTTCCTTCATTTACATTAGGGGTAAATGTAGCAGCAATCGTTGTCAAGATTTACTCCAAAAAACCAAGCAGAGAAAACATTACAACATTGGGCGCGAAAGTATCAAATAACGGAAGTTTTGATATATATGGATACTCAGCCCATGAACTTGATGACTTCTCATACCTTTTGAGCCTCAATCAAACAAAACTTAAACAAAAGAAAGTTTATGCCTTTGATGGGTATCCTCTTTCAAAAAATCAAGAAACCTCTAATATATTTGCTTCTTTTATAAAAGGAAAATCTAGCATATCTATTAACGCTTTAAAAGGTCAATACGATGGATTTATCGGAGAATCTATACATTTAAAACCCATTAAAAATGCTATAAATGCAAAACATATGTATCTAAACTATAATTATGGAAACAAAGATGACTTACAGATATCTTTAGGCTATGCCTATACCCATACAGATACATACAATAAGGTAGTACCTACGCCAAGCTGGCATCCCATACCGCACTATTTACTTATGCCTACACATTTCCCAGATTCACAACTAAACAAAGCTCCAACTAAAGATTTGGGATTATACGAAAGGGAATTACGAGAGCAGCAAATAAATGCAAACATAACAAAACATTTAAATTGCAAAAATAACTCTTTAACATTTGGCTATAGGGGACAATATAAGCAATTTAAATTTAATAAATATATAGCTTCAGGAGTGGAAGTTGATAGTGATGCTTTCAATTACAATAAAGAACTAACCTCCTCTTTGTTTGCAGAAGATACTTATATGTTAAACGACAAAAATTTAGTTATTGGCTCTTTCATGTATAGTTACTACAATCGAGATAAAAATGTAGCTAACAAAAAATCATTAAATGGGCGCTTAGGCTACATATACAACAACAATAATTGGTACAATAAATTTTTCGTACATTATGGAGAAAACAACAGCGACTCATATCTTTTTTCAAACTATTTCTGGTCAAAGCAACCTAAACGTACACATGAAAAAATAGTCTCAAATGAACTAGGGTACAAATTCAATAACAAAAGATGCAATGCGTCTTTGATGGTTGGATACGCAAAAGCACAAGATAAAGAACCAAACGAATCATCTACTCATAAGATAGCAATACTCAACCTAAATTATCAAATAAATAATGACAACTACTTGAAGGGTTCATATTGGTACATTCAATCAAAATGGCAAAGTGACTTACCTACAAAAATTCAGATGATGCTTAATAACGAAAATCCATTTATAACAAATAGACATGGAGGCTATGTATCACTTAATAGCTCATTTAAAATGCTTAGCATCACCAATACCCTTAGATACTTTAGAGACACAGGAATCGACCATAATTATATAGGATACGACATAAGACTAAAATATACGCCAAATAAAAATCTCACATTATCTTTAAAAGGAATGAACCTTTTTAATAGTGATTTTCAAGGCAGTTTTTATGGCATAAGTAGCGAAAGTCCAGCTTTAGTAAAATTTAAAACCAACTATTTCGATAGAGCTATTTGGTTTGGAATGGAATACTCATTTTGAAAAAAATAATTTTATTCTTTATTAGCATAGTCATACTAGAAGCTAGTTCAAGCAATATACAAACAGACCTTGTAGGCACTATTGTTAAGATTTTTTTTCCTGAGGAAACCATATCTGTTTTTATAGATGATGAAAATTATCAAACAACAAAAAAAACTACAATATTTAATTTAAGTTCTACATGTCAAGATGCTACCTTTTACATCATAAAAAATATAGACAACTATATCAACAATCACTGCTTTAACCAAAATGCTTATATCTTGACAACTAATTATCAAGATTATAAAAAACATAAAAATGTACTAGGAGCTATATTTTGGCAAAAAGGAAGACTTAATCTTATATTCAGAAAAAAGCGTTTAGATGAACTATATTTGCACTTGCCAAATAAATACAATAAATACATCGAGTAGTATATGTTTACAGATAACACTTTAAAATCTATATTTGTTATTGTTGTAACAATGCTGACAATATTTAGCTTTTTACTATTTAGCAAATATAATACTTCCTTGACGAAAGCGTATAGCAATATAGAACAAATAGAAAAAACAAGCGTTAATGCGTTTGCAGTAAATCTGGAAAAAACGTTACTTGAAAAGTTTCAAAAACAGCTTAATAACCCCTTCCATATAGACAAATCTTCACAAAAAAAACTAGATAGTATCTTATCTATGTTTGTTGGAGAGCAATACACGTATGTTTTTTTAGTATTATATGACAACAATCAAAAATTTAGATATATATCAGATGGTGCAAAAGATATAGAGGACAAGGGAGAATACTTACAAAAATTCGATCCAGCAAGCAGCAAATGGGAAGAAGCTGTTACGACCAATAAACCTATCTGGATAGCCCAAACATCTATAAACAATCTATGGCTAACATATCTTTATCCAATAAACACACAAAATGGTAAAAAATTTGTATTGGCTTTTGATTTTTCAGCTAAAGAGTACAACTCTTTAAAAAATATATTTTCTCCGATTAACAATTATCTCATGTTTATAGTTTTAATACTAAGTTTACTACTCATTCTAATATATATATTTGGATATCTTCTTTATAAGCAAAGAAAAAGGACATTTATCGACCCTCTCACTAGTCTTTATAATAGACACTACCTTAACAATATCTCAAATACACTTAAACTAAAAGATATCTGTATTGCTCTTGTGGATATAGACCATTTTAAAAGAGTAAATGACATATATGGACATGATATTGGCGATGAAGTGCTTAAAGAATTTTCTCTAAGATTAAAAGATAGCATAAGGCCAAAGGATATTTTAATACGATATGGCGGAGAGGAGTTTTTGCTATTTCTATCAAAAGATAATATCAAAGAAGGTCAAGAGGAAAGAATTATAACTAGCATACAAAAAAGAATATCAGACAAAAGCTTAATGGTAAAACAAGAGGAGTTAAAAATCACTGCCTCCATTGGATTTAACGCAACTCCGCACTTAAATCGTTCTTTAGATGAATCTATAGAGTTTGCCGACAAGATGCTTTATACTGCAAAAATTAATGGGCGAAATAGGGTTGAAATATTTAAAGAAGATAGAGTTGGAAAAGACACAGTATTTGGACCAAGGGAAATAATGAAAGCATTAGAAGAAGATAGAGTAAGAGCATATTTTCAGCCCATCATGGATGCAAATACAAAAAATATTTCAAGATATGAAGTACTTGTACGCGTATTTTCATCAACAGGTGAAATCATGCCACCAAATAAATTTTTACCAAATATAAAATCAAATTCATCCTATAGAGATATAAGCAAATATGTGCTAAAAAAAGCTATTCAAATTATACAAGAGTACAAAGTAAGCATCGATGTTAATTTTGAGATTATGGACTTTTTAGATATCACATTATACGAACAAATCTATGATATTATATCAGTAAATAGAAATTTAGCTCCATATCTAACCATAGAACTTTTAGAAAATACAGAGATAAAAGATTTTGAACTAGCAAAAGATCATATCGAAAAAATAAAATCATTAGGCATAACAATAGCCCTTGATGACTTTGGATCTGGATACTCAACTTACAACTACCTCTTATCGTTAAAGCCAGATATATTAAAGATAGATGGTTGTTTAATAACAAATCTAACAAAAGATAAAAATGTAGAAACTGTAGTTAATTCTATTATAGAAATCTGCAAACATTTTGGTATCAAAACAGTTGCTGAATTTGTTGAAAATGATGAGATTATAACAAAAGCAACATCTATGGGTATAGACTTTTTGCAAGGTTATGCTATAGGTAAACCAAATGGCACCTTAGAAGTTATAAAGTAGCAAAATGGCATAATGACATAATGAAAAAAATACTTATACTTTTACTTATACCTTTTTACATGTACTCAGTAACGATTAGCATAAATAGCGCTAAGGAAAATGGCAGGGTTTATAAAATATTACATGTAAAAAATAAAAAGCCCATATATTGTGAAACCAAGGTTAAAGCTTATGATAAAAAACTATATCTTTGTATGTTTGATGGAAACTTAAAAAACCAGATAAAAGATAAAAAAACTCCATTTGTTGATATGGATTTTATCAGCAAACAAGATAAATTTTATGTATATATCAAACCAAAATTCAAATCTATTATGATAAACAATGATGCAAAACTCTACGAAGATAAAACTATACCTATTTTAAAAGGCGAAAGCTCAAAACATTGGGTCATATATCTATATCAAGAAGATGAACTTTTTAAACAAAATGGCGAAGGTATCAACTTCCCAATAACATATTCGTTTTTACAATACCCATATATAGGGACATTAGACTTAAATGGAAAACCTATGGATTATGCTCAAAGCGATGATATAAATCTTTATCTAAAACTTAAAAAAACTTATAAAAAAGGTAATTTTAAAGAAGCTTTTTATATCTCTAAAAATATTATAAAAAAATACCCAAATAGCATATTTATATCTGATATTTTACTTTTAAAACTAAAATCCATGGATAAAATTTTAGAAGATCAAAATTTAAAAGAGAAGTTCGATAGAAATGATTTAGTAACCCAAACAAAAGCTTGGCTAAAAACTTTTACGACCGATAAAAGTAGGCCAGAAGCGCTTATGCTCTTAGTTAAACAATATATACATCTTCGCTCAAAAAGCAATCTTAACTACTTTTTAGATATGCTCTTAACGGAGTACCCAAAAGATATAAGCACCCAAAAAGCTATCATTTTGTATGCAAACTATCTTTATACATCAAAACATAAAAAAAATGAAGCTATAAGACTTTATGAGGATGTACTATACTCTTCAAAAGATTTAGATGTTGCATCATTGGCTGCCATAAAACTGGCACAAACAAGCCTAGAAAAAGGCAAAAAACAAAAAGCAAAAGAGTACCTTCAAAAAGTGCTTAATGCAAATGAAAATTTTATCCATAAAAATAGAACCGAATCATATCAACTAGCTCAAAAATTTGCTAAAAACGACCTATCTTCACTTGCGGCAAAAGTAGCTAAAATACTTTTTGAAAACTCTAAAAGATTTGATGAAAGCTATGAAGTTTTATTAAAAGATACGGGCATATGGTTTGAAAAAGCTAGCAACACAGACCAAGCATATAAATACCTAAAACTATATCAAAAAAAGTTTCCTTATGGGGATTATAGAGTATTGGTTCAACAAGCACTTGACAGGCTATTTTTCAAGCTTGATGAAACAAATGAAACAAAACTTATAGCTCACTACGATAAGCTTATCGATAAATATGACAACAATATTCAGCAAAAAGCTTTACAAGCTAAAGCAAATCTGTTATTGAAACAAAAAAAATATAATAAAGTTTTAAATATGCAAGATATACTTTTAAAAAATAACAATGATACCATTTCGAACAATATAATAAAAAAAGCCGCACAACTTTACATGCAAGAAAATTTGAACAAAGATATGTGTCAAAATGTAGTACAAACTGCTCTTAAGCACCCAGATGCAGTGGAAGCAGTAAATAATGATGAAGGATTTTATAGATGTTATTTGAGATTATTGCGCTATAACAAAGCAAAACTCGTAGCTCAAAAACATATAAATGAAGAAAAAATACCTGTAAGACTTGAATGGATGCTAAAGTTTCAACACGCCCTTTATAAAAATGGCGAATTTAAAACGAGTATCCAAGTGGCTAAAGATATCGAAAATTTAGGGAATATCTTACAAAGTTCTTTAGCAAATATCGCTTTATATGATAGATATTTTGCACTCATCAAACTAAAAAAATATGAAGACGCATTAAATATCGCAAAAAAGATAGAAGAAAAATTTCCAGATAATTTTAAAAATGTAGAAGTGTATGCAGGTGTTATGAAAATAGCTAAAAACGAAAGCAATGACCTAGTTGTAGTATCTTACGCAAAAAAAGCGTTAAAGTTAGAAAAAAAACACAAAAACTTTCTTTTAAGCCCTAAACTTGAATATGACCTTATACAGGCTTTGCAAAATTTAAACAGGTTAGATGAAGCAAACAAAATCGCCCTTAAACTGCTTCAAAGAGAGTTAAAAAATACAAAAAAAACAAGAGCATTTTATACTATCGCAGAGTCATTTATAAAAATAGGCGATGAGCAAAATGCAAGCAGATACTTCCAAAAATGCGTTTCACAAGAGGCAAATAGTTCGTGGAACTCTATATGCAAAGAAAACTTAAAACTTTTAGATATCAATAAAACAAAAAAACCATAAAATTACTTTACATGTAAATTCCACATGTAAAGTAACAACTTGTCTGCATTTTACATATAAAAACTTAAAAACCTTCCAGTTTTAGTTCATCGTTGTCCATTATGCCGATGCCTTTATGTAGTACATTTTTAGCTATTCTTTGGGCATTTTGAAGCGAGTGCATATGACATGTTCCGCATTGATAGATATTTAATTCTGGTATATCATTTTGACTTTTTACATGTAAAATATCATTCATAGAGTTTTTCCAAGCTTTTACTATATCTTTTAACTTAGGGTTTCCAATAAGCGACATATAAAAACCAGTCCTACAACCCATAGGAGATATATCGATAATCTCGACACTTTGTGAGTTTAAATGCTCTCTCATAAATCCAGCATAAAGATGCTCAAAAGTGTGAATACCTTTTTCATCCAAAATCTCCATATTTGGCTTGCAAAATCTTAAATCATATATATTTATCGCATCTCCTGATGGAGATTGCATCTGTTTTGCTAGACGAACTGCTGGAGCTTTCATTCTTGTGTGATCAACTTTAAAACTATCTAATAGTGGCATATTTTATCCTTTAATGTAATTTTAACATTCATTTCATCGGCTGCTTATAGGCTAACTAGAAGATTTAAATCTTACAACGAAACAATGTTAAATGTATAAAGTGATTTTATCAAAAGTTGGATTTTTTTAAGCTTATAAAAAAGTGAAGTTTTACATGTGGGAAGACCCACATGTAAAAAGTGTTAAAAGTGTGATTTGATAGACTCAACCCACTTATCAATTCTCTCTTCAGTTAAGTCGTCTTGGTTGTCGCTATCAAGGATAAGTCCTACAAACTTATCATCTTTAAGAGCACGTGACTCTTCAAACTCATATCCATCGTTGTCCCACTCGCCAACAACAGTTGCGCCTTTTTCTGTCACTGTTTCATAAAGCATACCTACTGCATCACAGAAAGTATCAGCGTAACTCTCTTGGTCACCGATACCAAAAAGTGCTACAGTTTTGCCTTCAAGATTAACATCACCCCAATCAAAATCTTCCCAATCATCTTGATACTCACCTTCGCCCCAAGTTGAACTACCTAATATAAGCTTGTCATATCCGTTTAAATCCTCTGCTGAAGTGTCAGCAATATCTAAAACCTCTGCTCCAATCTTCTCAGCAATCGCTTGTGCTGCACCTTCTGTGTTACCTGTTGAACTTCCATATACTACCGCTGTAGCCATATAATTCTCCTTTTAGTTAAAGTTTTTATTTTTAGAATGATTATTATACACTATTTTATGTGAAATTGCATAGGGAATTAGCGTTAATTTAGAATTAATTTCATTATTATTCTGTTTTACGACAATATGTCGCCTAAAAGCGTCGTGTTTTGGGAATGCAATATAGAACTTTTCAATATTTTTTTCCCTTAGTATTTTATACGCTTTTTTTATCTCCTCATCTGCTAAATGAGGTTTGTCCATGCTAACATACTTAAAACATGGCATAACTGCTATCAAATCTTCCCCATCTTTTGAAACCACTATAAGACCATCTTTAAATGTAATTTGCTTATCAAAATGACATCTGCTTATCTTATCATGCACATAGTTGCAAAAAAGCCAAGAAGATTCAAAATATATACCCTTATTCTCCTTGCACCATATCATCTGTATAAGTTTTGCAGCTGGATGAGAGGGGGTTTTAAAAGTTACATGTAGATTTTGCGTCTGTTTTTGCAAAAAAGCATCAATCAAACTTTTTGATAGTTTACATGAGGTATCTTTTTCTTCTTGTATCAAACTATTTATTTTATTATTAAAAATATAAGCTAAATCTTCATTTTTATTTAAAGTTTTAATATTTATCTTTAGCTCATCATCAACTACTGCATTAAATTGTGTTATAAAAATTCTATTTCTATCGTATGTTGAAAGTTGTCTAAATATACTAGGAACTTGCTCGTTAATCTGTCCATTTTCAAGAAAAAAACCAAAAAACATGGTAACTACTTGTGTGATCTAGGACAAGATTCGCAACTAAACTCTTTATCTAGTCCAAACACTTTGCAGTATTCGCTAAAAACACAGCTAACGCTTCTTTTAGCACATACAATAGGAATCTTTCTTTTTTTAGCTTGAGTTTTTATTTTTTTCATCGTATTGTGATTCAAAAAACTTGTAAGCATTACAACACAACTTGTATCGTTTGGAATGCTTTTTCTGTTTACTCTATTCTCATTTCTAGCATCCCAATGAGTGATATTTTCCGCACCTAAATCCTGTAAAACCGCTTTTATAGGAGTTATTTCATCTGCACCAATAACTAAAACATCCATTTGTTCTCCTTTGCAAATACTAATGATAATTGTTATTATAAAAGAAAAAACCTAAAAATTAGCTTTAATTTAATAATAAATATCATAATAATTAAAATTTATACTATATAAAAATCTGCAAGATTACTATTTTTAATGCAATAACTTTAAAATAAAAATATATTTACATACAACATGTAAATATAGTAATATGAAAAAAAGTTGTTTTTATTATAAATAATCTTATCCATGATATGTATTTTTAAGAAAATTTTATTTATAATTACTAAATTTTAAATTTAAGGAGTTTGAGTTGAAAAATTTTAAAGAGATTTTATTAGCGGAACTTCTTCCTGCACTTGGATGTACTGAACCTATTGCTTTGGCCCTTTGTGCTGCAAAAGCAAAAGAGGTTTTAGGTGAAGAGGTAAAAAAAGCAGATATTTACTGCTCAGCAAACATTATAAAAAATGTTAAAGCAGTTGTTATACCCAATTCTGGTGGCTTAAGAGGTATTGAAGTTGCATGTTCACTTGGATTTATAGGCGGAAATGCTAACAAAATCTTAAATGTATTAGAAGATATTACAGATGAACACAGAGAAAAAACAAAAAAATTTATAAGTTCAAACAATATAAATGTAGAACTTGCCACTGGAGAAGAGAATCTATATATAAGGTGTGAACTCATAGGCAAAACTAACACGAGCAGCGTAGAGTTAAAAGGTAGCCATACTGGTATCACTAAGATTATCAAAAATGGCAATATTATACTAAATGAAGATACAGGCAAAAATGAAAGTGGCAAAAAAAACGAACTTGATTTAAGTGAGCTTAGTGTTAAAAATATCTACGACTACGCTAACAAAATAGATATTGACGCGCCAGAAAATGAGGATTTAAAAAATGTTATTGCTAAGCAAATAGAGTATAACTACGCCATAGGAATTGAAGGTTTAACTCACGAATATGGAGCACATGTAGGTAAGGTATTGGCTGAAAATATGAGCGAAGGGGTTTGCAAAGAGGCAAAAACCATAGCTTTAGCAGTTGCGGGATCAGATGCAAGAATGAGCGGTTGTTCAATGCCTGTGGTGATAAATTCGGGAAGTGGAAACCAAGGAATGACAGTAGCTATTCCTATAATTTGTTTTGCAAAAGAGAATAATATCAACGAAGATAAACTCTATCGCTCACTTATATTTGCCAATCTTATAGCTATTCATCAAAAAAGATTTATCGGAAAACTTTCAGCTTTTTGTGGAGTTGTAAGTGCTGGTGCTGCAAGCGGGGCGGGTCTTGCATATATGGAAGATTATGAGTTTGACAAAATTTGCAATGTGATTATAAATACTCTAGCAACCACAGGCGGAATGGTTTGTGACGGAGCAAAACCATCATGTGCAGCAAAAATCGCAGTTTCACTCAATAACGCCGTTATCGCTTTAAATATGAGCAAATCAGGCTTTGTATTTGAAGATGGAGAGGGAATAGTAGGCAAAGATGTGGAAGAGACCATACAAAACGTTGGATACATGGCAAGGGTTGGAATGAAAGAGACTGATGAAGAGATTTTAAACATTATGCTTCATAAACAAAAGGAAGCACAGTGATTAAAAAACCCATTGTAGGCATAACAATGAGCACCATGAAAGATAGTAGTGGTGCATTTATAGGATATGAGAGAGCTTTTGTAAGCGATGATTATGTTGTCTCTGTTTATACAAATGGAGGCATTCCTCTAACTCTACCCATCCTTGAAGATGATGATATTTTGGAGTTTTATGTTAATACTATAGATGGACTTATATTAAGTGGTGGTCACGATGTAAACCCCCATCTATACAATGAAGAGATAGATCAAAAAACTGGCGACATATATCCAAGGCGAGATACTTTTGATATAAACCTTGTAAAGAAAATGCTCAATAAAAATAAACCAATATTGGGAATATGTAGAGGATTTCAGCTTTTAAATGTCATTTTCGGAGGCACACTATTTCAAGACTTAACTTTAAGTAAGACAAAACTCATAAAACATTGGCAAAATCAAGACTGTCACATGCCTGTTCAAAATGTATATTTTAGTGGCGATAACTTTTTTACATCTTTATATGGTGAAAAAACTTGTGTAAATAGCTGGCATCATCAAATCCTAAAAGATGTGGCTGAAGATTTTGAAATATGTGGCAAAACAAGCGATGGAGTTGTAGAGGCTTTTGAAAGCAAAAAACATAACATCATAGGCGTCCAATGGCATCCTGAAATGATGAATAAATATGATACAAATGAAAAAAACATTTTCAGTGAATTTATAAAAATGATAAACAATCACAAAAAAGCCAATGCTTAAAGTAGTTCATTTTTACTTTTTGAAAACTACATGTAAACTTAACTGAACTATTTAATTCTACCAAATAGACAAAAACGCTTATACATAAAATAGCCATAACAAACTTTACATGTAAAAGCTTTACATGTAGATAGAAAATTATAAAAATTCTACCTTATTTCTACCATCTTTTTTAGCCTTATATAAAGCAGTATCGGCATTTTTGATGATAGCTTCCACGCAATTAGCAGTATCTTTATCGTATGTTGCAACACCAAAACTAGCTGTAATTTTATATTTTCCCAAAAATAGGTACTTCTCCACACAAGCTCTTATTTTTTCTGCTAGTTTTATAGCTCCTTTTTGTGATGTTTCGCTTAATATTATCAAAAATTCTTCACCGCCATAGCGTCCAACAATATCAACTTTTCTTGTATGTTTAACTAAAATATCTGCAAATTCAACCAACACACCGTCCCCAACTTGATGCCCATAATCATCATTTACATGCTTAAAAAAGTCAATATCTATCAATACAATAGAAAAGCATTTATCATACCTAACAGACAACTCAACTTCACGCTCTAAAATCTCATTTAATTTCACACGATTACTAACATTTGTTAGCGGATCAGTAACAGCTTTTCTTTCTATCTCTTTTTTATCTGTTATATCTGTAAAAAAACATGCATAACCATGCATAGTTTTTTTATTATCAAGTAGCGGCATTACATCTTGATAAAGCCAAATATATTTACCATCCTTATTTAAGCACTTTAAATTTTTTTTAAAAAATCCATGGATTTTTAATTTGCCATTTTCATCTTTTAAAGTCATATCTAAGTCCGATAAAAAATCTGTATATTTTTTCCCAATCGTATCATCTTTGTTAAAAACAATTCTGCTAGACAAAGCTTCAGAAACAGTCTCTATAAAACCTTTTTTGTTTATCGTTAGCATCAAAACATATCTGTCGATAACTTTTAAGGCATCCTTGAGCTCCCTATGAAGCCTTGACGGGATTTTGGATATTATAAATGCTAAAAATATAGTAATAATCAACACTATCAGTAAAACAATAAATGAAACTTCGATATTTTGAAGTAAGATATTTTTAATAATTTTATCTTTTGCGTCAAAAACAAAAAAGATATTTTGATTAGATTTTAATACATCTTGTGCCGAATATGCAAAAAAATTGTCATTATTGATATTTTTCATTTTTTGTATATTTAGATTTTTATCTTGTATAAAATTATATTTTGTATTTAAGTCTATACTCCAAGATTTTGAATTATCATAACTATATATATAATTTCCCAAACCATCAACAAGAGAAATATTAAAATAATGTGAATTAATTAAACTTTTTAAACACCCATCTAGTAGCATATTTATAACAATAATGCCTTGCTTATGTGCATCTTTCATTACCGCCTTAGCTACCCTTAATGTAGGACGATATGGAATCTCTATCTTGCCCCTTTCCATATTCAAATCAATCTTTGAATACCAAAATTTATCTGCATTTTGAGCTATAGATTCTTTAAAATAGTATCTATTTTTCTTATTTTGCAACATACTTTTATCAATGAGTAAACTTTTTTTATCTGTAAAACTTCTACTGGCTTTTATTTTTTCATTGCCGTTTTTATCTATATATCTCACTTGCAAGTAGTTTTCATTTGCATTTAAAGTATATAAAAATAGATCTTCAACAACCTTTTGGTTGCCAAATCCATTTATGTATGATATAAATATTTGATTTTGTACAATAGCGTCTATGGAGTGTTGGGGATTTTTTAAAAACTCTTGTAAAAACTTCTCTTTCTCTTTTTTCTCTATGTTATATCTACTAACAACATTCTCTTTAACTTCAATATAGTCAAACAAATAATGAACAGCTGTGCTAGCAAACTGAACCAAAATACCAAATATAAGAAAATATATAAAAAACGAAGTTGCATATTTCTTCATGGTCACTCCAATCAAAACTGCCTTTGTGGTTTATTTTATCAAAAGAAAACTTAAATTTCAAAGATAGTTTATTAAAATAAATATATAAAAAATAATTATTTTTGTAAATTTAACTTGGGATCAAATGCATCGCGAAAAGCTTCGCCTATAAAAACTAAAAGTGTCAAAAGTATTGACAATACTAAAAATGCACTAATACCAAGCCAAGGAGCATGCAAGTTTGCTTTACCTTGCGCTAAAAGTTCACCTAAACTTGGACTTCCAGCTGGCAAACCAAATCCTAAAAAGTCCAATGAAGTTAATGTTATAATGCTTCCACTTAGTAAAAATGGCATAAAGGTAATAGTAGCAACTAAAGCATTTGGCAATACATGAACTAATATGATTTTAAAATCACTCTGTCCCAATGCGATGGCTGCTTTTACATACTCAAAATTTCTAGCTCTTAAAAATTCCGCCCTTACAACTCCAACTAGCGAAGTCCAAGAAAAGAGCAATAAAAGCCCTAAAAGCCACCAAAAGGTAGGCTGTATAAAACTTGATAAGATAATAAGTAGATATAAAACAGGAAGTCCACCCCAAACTTCCAAAAATCTCTGCCCTACTAGATCTACCTTACCACCATAATACCCTTGCACCGCGCCCACAAAAACTCCGATGATAGAAGATATACATGTAAGAATTAAGCCAAACAAAACCGAAATCCTAAAGCCATATATAATTCGCGCAAAAACATCTCTGCCTTGGTCATCTGTTCCTAAGATATTTTCTTCGCTCGGAGCGCTTGGATATGCTTCATTTGAGCTTTTTTTAATGGTGTCATAAGAGTATCTAATGGGTGCATACACCATAAAACCTTTTTCGTTTATAAGTTCTTTTACGTATGGGTCTTTATAATCAGCCTCGCTTTCAAAATCCCCACCAAACTCAACCTCGCTATATGCTTTAAAAATGGGAAAATAATACCCTTCATTATACTTTATAAAAAGTGGCTTATCATTTGCTATAAACTCTGCAAACATACTTAAAACAAATAAAACAGAAAAAATTATAAGCGAATAATATCCTCTTTTGTTGGATTTAAAAACTTTAATACGCCTTTTTCTTAATGCTTCTTTACTCATTATAATCTCTCAAAATTTATACGAGGATCAACAAAAGTATATGTCAAGTCAGAAATTAAATTCATAATAAGTCCTAGTAGTGTAAAAATATATAAAGATGCAAACATTACAGGATAGTCTCTGTACATAGTCGCTTCAAAGCTCAAAAGCCCTATACCATCAAGAGAAAATATAACCTCTATTAAAAGTGAACCCGTAAAAAACATACCGATAAAGGCAAAAGGAAAGCCTGATATGATTATAAGCATTGCATTTTGAAATACATGTGAATACAATATCTTCTTTTCATTTAAACCTTTTGAACGAGCTGTAATAACATATTGTTTTGATATTTCATCTAAAAATGAATTTTTAGTTAGCATTGTTAGTGTGGCAAATCCACCTATACTCATCGCAACAATAGGAAGAGTTAAATGCCAAAAATAGTCTTTTATCTTGCCAAACAAACTCAAACTATCAAAATCATCACTAACAAGTCCACGAAGCGGAAACCAATCAAGATAGTTTCCTCCAGCAAAAATAATCACAAGCAGTATGGCAAATAAAAAACCAGGAATTGCATTTGCAACGATAACTATAGTTGAAGTATAAATATCGAACTTGCTTCCATGTTTTATGGCTTTTTTAATTCCAAGAGGAATCGATATAAGATATATCAAAAGTGTACTCCAAACACCCAAACTAATGGATACTGGTAACTTATCTTTAATAAGCTCAATAACACTTTCATTTTTAAAAAAGCTATCTCCAAACTCAAAAAAAGCGTACTTTTTTAACATCAGCAAGTATCTTTCAAATAATGGCTTGTCAAATCCGTAAAGCTTTTTTATATCTTCTATAAGTTTTTCATCGATCCCACTTGAACCCTTATATACACTATCTTTTTGACTAACGTTAGTGTTGGTGTTACTAACATCTGTTTGTTCTCCTGTTACTCTTTGCAAGGCACTACTATCCTCACTAGAAAGCTGTAAAACCATACGCTCCACTGGACCACCTGGACTTGTTTGGATAATGAAAAAATTTATAGTCATTATGGCTAAGAGTGTAGGGACAATAAGTAAAAGTCTGCGTAGTGTGTAAGCTAACATGTATTAACGCTTATCTATCCACCAAGTAAAAAGGCCCAAATCATATTTAGGAGAAATTTTTGGCTTTTTAAGTTTATTCCAATATGCAACTCTAAAGGTATTTATATGCCAATTTGGTATCACATAGTATCCAAAAGTTAAAACCCTATCTAACGCTTTCACAGCCGTTGTTAGTTCTTTTGAAGACCTAGCAGTTACTACCTTTTCTATCAAAAAATCCACTGGTTTTGATTGTAACCCCATGTAATTTCTGCTGCCTTTGATTGATGCTGATTTACTGCCCCAATAGTTTCTAAGCTCATTTCCAGGAGATAAACTTACGCCATAAGTTGCAACTATCATATCAAAGTCAAAATTTTGAACCTTATTCATATACGCCACTTGATCGATAACCCTTATTGATGCTTTGATGCCAATTTTTTTAAGATTTTGTATAAATGGATTTATCACTTTTTCAAAACTATTTGAGCCAAGTAAAATTTCAAAACTAAATTTGCGTCCATCTTTTTGTAACACTTTATCTTTAAACTTCCAACCCTCTTTTTTTAATATTCTTAAAGCCTCTCTTAACTCTTTTCTTATATTGCCATCACCTTTTGTTACATGTGGTTTGTAAGCATCTCCAAAAACTTCTTTAGGAAGTGAGGATTTAAACCTTTCAAGCAAAACTAACTCCTCTTTTGAGGGCTTATTAAGCGCCTTTAAGTAAGAGTTATCAAAGTAAGAACTTGTTCGTTTGTATTGGGAATAGAAAAGTTTTTTATTTATCCATTCAAAATCAAAAGCTAAATTTAAAGCTCGCCTTACATTTCGATTTTTAAAAAGTGGATTTCTGAGATTATATACAAAACCTTGCATACCTTGTGCCATTTCGTGATGAATTTCTTCTTTTACAATATTGCCATTATCAAAATTTTTACCCTTATATAAAGTAGCCCAATTCTTAGCCGTATTTTCATATATAAAGTCTATATTTCCAGACTTAAAAGCTTCTAAGATAATAGATTTGTCTTTATAATAATCATACCAAATCTCATCAAAATTATACTGTCCCAAATTGACATTTAAGCTCTTAGCCCAATAGTCCTTATCTCGCTCTAAAACAATATACTTTCCAAACTCATACTTTTTTACCCTATACGCACCTGAACCCATAGGGACAATACCATCGCTATCTAAAAAATCTTTATTTTTCCAAAAATGTTCAGGAAAAATGGAAAGCTGAGAGAGGATAAGGGGCAACTCTTTGTTGTTATCTTTTTTAAAAGTAAATTTAACCACATACTCACTTTCAACTATTGCCTCTTTAACATCTTGATAGTACCGTTTATATATAGGGCTTCCTTTGCTCATCAAAGTATCAAAGGTAAACTTAACATCTTTTGCTTTGACTGGTAGGCCATCATGAAAGCGAGCTTTTTTATTGATAAAAAATCTAACCCATTTATTACCCTCATCTACCTCAACCGCTTGGGCAAGCAATGGATAATAAACAGAATTCTCATCTCCACTTCCTACCATCAAACTATCATATAAAAGTCCAATTCCACTCGCACTATGTCCTTTTAATGTAAATATATTAAATGAATCGTAAGTTCCTTGAACAGCCATTTTCAAACTTCCACCTTTTGGTGCTTTTGGATTGACATATTCAAAATGCGGAAAATTTTGTTTGTATTTTGGGGTTTCATTTATAGAAAGAAAATATTGTTTTTTTCCATAACTACATGTAAAAAGAAGTATCGATATAAAAAAGATACGAAAGATATTTTTCATCTTAAAGCCTTTCTTTGTGGTTTTTACATGTAAAATATTTAAGTATTAGCCTTTTTACATGTAAAACTTTATAACGCATATTTTAACCACTGTTTTTAAACATATCATCCTTTGGGTGATTTTTATATCCGATGAGTAAAAAATCGACCTATATTTTTTACTCATCTTTTATCAATTTTTAATCTGCTTTTTTTAACTGTTTTGCCATTCTTTTACGTTTTGTTGGATCAAGATAACGTTTTCTTACCCTTATACTTTGAGGCGTCACTTCTACTAACTCATCATCATCTATCCACTCTAACGCTAGTTCTAATGTTAGTTCGCGTGGCGGAACAAGTTTTATCGCCTCATCTGCTCCAGAAGAACGAATATTTGTTAAATTTTTACCTTTTATAGGATTTACATCCAGGTCATTTGGACGTGCGTGTTCGCCGATGATCATACCCACATATACCTTTGCTTGAGGATCAACAAAAAGTACACCTCTATCTTGCAAATTAAACAAAGAATAACCTAGCGCTTCACCGTTTTCCATACTAACTAACGCACCGTTAGCTCTGTTTTCAACACTGCCCGTTAGTGGACGAAACTCTAAAAATGAGTGGTTCATTACACCTTCGCCTTTAGTGTCTGTTAAAAAACCACTTCTAAAACCGATAAGACCGCGAGCAGGAATTTCAAACTCTATCCTTGTTTGCCCATCACCTGTTGGATTCATAGCAGTCATCTGTGCTTTTTTGCGTCCAAGTTTTTCTATAACAGCTCCACTAAACTCATCTGGAACATCTATAACTAAATGCTCATAAGGCTCAAGCTTAACACCATTTTCTTCTTTTACAACAACTTCAGGACGACCAAGACTAAATTCAAAACCTTCTCTTCGCATATTTTCAGCTAGTATAGTTATCTGCAACTCTCCACGACCTGAAACTTTAAACTTACCCTCGCCTATATTCTCATATCTCATTGCGATATTTGTCTTCATCTCCGCTTCTAATCTTTCAGTAAGCTTATTTGATGTTACATGTTTTCCTTCTGTTCCAGCAAGAGGACTATCATTTACACTAAAAACAACACTTAGTGTTGGCTCTTCTATATGAAGTGGGTCAAGAGGAACTGGGTTAGCAGGATCAACCACACTATCACCCACATCCAAGGTTTCAAACCCAGCGATTGCTACTATATCACCGCTTGAAGCTTTATCGATATCTGTTTTTTCAAGCCCTAAAAAACCTATAAGTTTACTTATGCGACCACTTAATTGCTCTCCATTGGCCTTTGCTAAAAGTACATTTTCATTTTTACTAACAGTGCCGTTAAATATCCTAGCAATTCCTATTTTGCCCACATAGTTATCATAACCTAATGTAAAAACTTGAAGCTGTAAAGGATTTTCATCTTTTCCACTTGGAGCAGGAACATGCTTTAAAATAGTTTCAAAAAGCGGTTTCATATTTACATCTTCATCTTCAAGATTTATCTTAGCATATCCATTTTTTGCGGCTGCATAAACAACTGGAAACTCCAACTGCTCATCATTTGCATCAAGAGCGACAAAAAGGTCAAATATCTCATCAACCACGCGGTCAGGCTCAGCTGAAGGTTTGTCTATTTTATTGATAACCACAATGGGGCGCAGTCCAAGGGCTAAAGCTTTTTTAACCACAAACTTAGTTTGAGGCATCACTCCTTCCCAAGCATCCACTAAAAGCAAAACCCCATCAACCATTTTTAAAACACGCTCAACTTCACCACCAAAATCGGCGTGTCCTGGGGTGTCTATGATATTTATTTTTGTATCCCCATATACTATGGCTGTATTTTTTGAAAGAATTGTAATGCCGCGCTCTTTTTCCAAATCGTTACTATCCATAACCCTTTCATCAACTTCTTTATGCTCTTCAAAAGTTCCACTTTGTTTTAACAATTCATCAACTAATGTGGTTTTTCCATGGTCAACGTGAGCAATTACAGCTATATTTCTAATATTTTTCAAAAATTTCTCCTTAATTTAAAACGTGATTATATCGAAAAATTCTTATAAGTAAATTTTCTTTTTCTAATCCATCGGTCTTTTTATATCATATCCAAATGTAAAC
>PDWI01011318.1_pt1 | contig 20726 bp, 24 predicted proteins | sample 1430891 | NCBI WGS metagenome assembly PDWI01 (sample SAMN01162508, study PRJNA174530) | Oral metagenome, whole genome shotgun sequencing project. | biome: Marine environment; feature: Marine mammal; material: Swab sample of the gingival sulcus; isolation source: swab sample of gingival sulcus... | reverse complement strand
ACCACATTGCAACGTTATCTTGGGAATCCCGTATTCCGCAATGCTTTAGGGCTGGATAACACCCAGGATATAACCACTCGACACACGAAGGAAATTTTTGATCAATTTGTCATTCGCTTTCTGCAAGACACTATTCCAGATGAAGATGGCAATGCAGTCGTAAATTCTCGGTCAAAAAGTGAAGACTGGAAAGACTATGCCAACACTTTAAGCAAAGAGATAGCCCCTGCTCCAGGAAAAAATCAACCACCACAAAACCATAGCACCACTCAAAACAATTCCACTCTTGCACCAAATCCCTCCACTCAACCAGGAAGTGGAAATAAGGCAACAACACAGCAAAAACGCTCAAAACCAGATCCTGCAAAACGTAAGTACTTACTTTCTGCATGTGCACCTTTTTCAATTAACGATCCAATACTGCAACGTATTTATCAAGAATTAAAAAGACTTGAAATTGAAAATTTTGAGTTCTGCACAGCCTTTCTCATACGCGCATTTACCGAGAAAACAGCCGTTTTATATCTAAAAAAGAACCGACAAAACTCACTCCAAAATGAGAGTAAACTTCACAAAAAATTTCAATGGATAAAAGAAGATTTAGAGGAGAAAGGTATTGATCTGAAAAGCGTAGAAAAAACATTCAATACAATGATTAGCGATAAAAACAGCTTGCTATCACCACATATGATGGGCGCAACAATACATGGCAGCACAATCCCCAACAAAAGAGAACTAATCAACATCTGGGATCGCCTGGAGCCTGTTCTCAGGCTGATCCAAGATTGCACTCAATAATGTGTGGCCGAGCAAAACAAAAAATGGTATAGCTGCCTTAAGAGGTCATACATTTTGAGGTGAATTTATGAATATTTTCCCAACTCCATTGCGCTATCCCGGTGGAAAAACAAAGCTTTACCCTTATGTTTCAGAGATTTTCGAGAAAAACAACCTCCTTGATGGACATTATGTTGAACCCTATGCAGGAGGAGCGGGGCTTGCCATGTCCTTATTATTAACAGGATACGCTCGCCATATCCACCTTAACGATCTTGATAAGGCAATTTATGCCGTCTGGCATTGTATTCTGAATGAAACAGAGGCATTATGCAAGTTCGTCACGGAAGTTGATATATCTATCGAAGAATGGCTTAAACAAAGGGAAATTCAGCGCCACAAAGAACATGAAGATCTTTTAACTCTTGGCAAATCAACGCTGTTTATGAACCGGACTAACAGATCAGGGGTTATCTCTGGAGGAGTTATTGGCGGCTTTGCCCAAAAGGGGAAATATACTATTGACGTTCGTTTTAACCGGCAAACCCTTAAAAAACAAATTCAAAGGATTGCTTTCTATAAGTCTCGTATCAAGCTCTTCAATCTTGATGCAGAGGTGTTCCTAAAGAGACATGTAACGAAACTCCCGCATAAGACCTTGGTAAATCTTGATCCTCCATACTATGAGAAAGGAAGCAAACTCTATAAAAACTCATACAAACACGATGACCATATAACCATTGGAAGTGTCATCCCAAAACTAAAACAATACTGGATAGTAACTTATGACAATGTAGAACCCATAAGAGACATCTATACAGCCTCAATAAAAAATATAAAGGGAAAGAAATTTTAATAGCAGACCCACGACTTTGCCTACCTCCAGAAACACTGTTAGGCAAGGCAGCATGAAAGACGGGAAACCCCGAACAGCATAAAAAACTCCTTGACTCAGGTCGAAACAACGGATACTTTGCTCAGGCGATTTAAGAGGGTGTTGTGAAGAGTTTTTCTGGAGGATTACACCCCAAATTGCACCCAATTTGCAAAAACAAAAATGTATTTGCAGTAAAATTAGTATGTTACAATTACAAGGGACAGGACTCAAAATCCCGCGGAGGCAACTCCGTGTCGGTTCGATTCCGACCTCCGGCACCAGTTGATAAGACCCCTTTAATTTTAACAATTATAAGGGGTCTTTTTCTTCCCTATGAGATTTACGCCAGCATAGCTCAGTTGGTAGAGCGGCGCTCTCGTAAAGCGCAGGCCAGCGGTTCGATCCCGCTTGCTGGCTCCAATAAAATCAAGGCTTTAGGAAAGATTATCTCCTAAAGCCTTTTTCGCTCGGGACGGTTATAGGGCGGCCTTGCAGCACAACACTATGAGACACTTATCAATAACGCTCCTGCTTTCTCTGCTTTTTGTGCCCTGCTCGCTTTTGGACGAAAAAGCCTTTGCAAAAGCTGTTAACAAGCAGCGTCCATATACCATCAATAACAGACGATACTATCCAATTACTCCTGCAAAAAATTTCTATCAGCAGGGTGTTGCCTCGTGGTATGGGCCGGGATTTCATAATCGCAAGACTGCAAACGGCGAGATATATGATATGTACGCCATGACTGCAGCACATACCACCCTTCCCATGAACACCATGCTACGGGTAAAAAATCTGGAGAATGGCAGGGAGACGGTTGTTCGGATTAACGACAGAGGCCCCTTTATCGGTAAGCGGATTCTCGATCTCAGCTATGCCGCAGCCAAGGCTTTAGGGATGTTGAAAGCAGGAACAACACGGGTTGCCATCCACACACTTGCTACCGTCCCGCCACCAAAAAAAGCTCAGTATAAACAGCAGAAAAGAGAGTACTATATCCAGATCGGTGCTTTTTCAAACTATACTAATGCTCGCCGCTTGCAAAAAAGGCTTCATAACAGCGGGCAAAAAGCAACTATCAAGGCCGCCGCCAAGACAAAAAGAGGAAAAGTGCTCTATCTCGTGCAGGTTTATGCCGGCTCAACCTACCAAAACGCACGGGAAGAAGAGAGAAAGCTGCTGAAAAACGGGTATAAGGGAATATTCCTTATTTCTTATTAACGACCGGTAACAAGTAAAACTACCAGATAATTTCACCTCTCCCCTGCTCTTTTAAGTACTCATTACAACGAACAAAAATACCAGAACCAAGAAAACCTCGATGGGCAGAGAGAGGTGAGGGGTGGCTGGTTGCAAGAATTAGATGCCTGTTTTTATCAATAAGAGCGGCCTTTTTCTGAGCAAAGGCTCCCCAAAGCATAAAGACCACCCCCTCTTTTTTTTGCGAAATAGTCTCAATGATATTATCTGTCAGCTTATGCCAGCCCAAGGCGACATGAGAATTGGGTTTCTTTTTCTCCACCGTCAAACTAGCATTAAGCAGCAAAACACCCTGCTCTGCCCAGCGGGTCAGATCAGTATCGCAGCTTACCGGCTCACCACCATAAAGAGAATTATTCACCTCCTGCAGAATATTACGCAGAGATGGCGGCATCGGCGTTCCATGGCGCACAGAAAAGGCCAGTCCATGAGCCTCGGGCCCAAGCCCAGGATGCTCATTAAAATATGGATCCTGACCAATAATAACCACCTTGGTACCACCAAGAGATGTTAACCGCATGGCGGTAAATATATCTTCTCTTCTGGGGAAAACAGGCCGTTCAGCAGTTGCCCCGGCATAGGCTCGATCACGAAGCATCTTATGCAATCCTTCTTTCATCAAGGGTACATTCTCTTCCCACAGCACAGATTGCAGTTCGCTACTCATGGCTCTTCCTGCTATTTTTCATAAAGATTATGCGATAAGATATAAGAGGCAGCCGCAATGGGGAGCAACTGCAGCCCTTCTTCACCATTTTTACTGTTTTGCAGAAAAAGTTTAATATCGCTGGAACTCACCTCTGGCGGTACAGTTTGCAACAAGTAAATATCCTGTCTTGATTCACTTTCGCCACAATAACAAAATCTCCCATTGGCAGAGGCATAGCCAAGCCTCTTTAGCAAAGAATAGAGTTTGTCAACGGCATAACCTTGTCGTGGAGAGATAACGATATGCACCAGCGATAAAATTTTCTGCCACTTTTGCCAACTCTCTATATCAAGAAAGGCATCAACGCCAAGAATAAAAAAATACCTCCCTGGTTGCTCCCGCAGAGCCAGAACCGTATTTATGCTGTAGGAGGGTGCGGGCAACTCTTCTTCAATGGTGGAGATGGCAAAACGCTCTTCTGCCAACTCGGCCAAAACCCGCTGCAGCATTGCCAAACGGTGGGTATAGGGCGTTCGCTCTGTCTTATGAGGAGGATCAAGGGTAGGCACAAACAGCAGGCGATCAAGCGACATCTCGGCAAGTGCGGCCTTAGCTACGGCGAGATGACCGCAGTGCACAGGATCAAATGCTCCTCCATAGATTCCGATGCGAGGAAGTTTCTGCAAAGATGGTTCTTCACTCACCACCGCTCTCCTCCACCTCCTGCTGCTCTACCAAAGCTCTACGCCGCTGCTCAATAATCTCCATAATCTTCTCCCGCAACTCATCCAGGCCTTCCCCTGTTTCTGCGGAGATAAGCAAGATATTGGCATTAAACTGCCGGAAATAGTCGATCAATTCCTCTTCTATCTCCTCAATCATCAAATCTTTTTTGTTTAATACCAGGATCTGCGTACGATCGGCAAGCTCCTCCTTATAGAGCCCCAACTCACTAGCGATAATATGATAATTCTCTTTTACCGCTTCATCGGCCATATCAACCACATGCAACAGAACCGATGTGCGCTCAACATGCCGCAGGAATTTATGCCCCAGCCCAACCCCCTGATGAGCCCCCTCAATCAACCCAGGAATATCGGCAATAATACAGGGTTCGTAATATTTATAGTGAAGCACACCGAGCTGCGGCTCCAGGGTGGTAAAGGGATAGGACGCCACCTTGGGATTAGCGGCACTCAACTGCGATAGGAGCGTCGATTTACCGGCATTAGGCAAGCCAACAAGACCAACATCGGCCAGAAGCTTTAATTCGATCTTCAACCAAAACTCCTCACCCGGATCACCATTGGTGGCTATACGAGGGGCACGGTTGGTGCCGCTGGCAAAGTGCGGGTTACCAAGCCCGCCACGTCCGCCTTTAGCAGCAATAAACCGCTCTCCTTCTTCAGCGAGATCAACGAGTATCTCATCGCTCTCTGCATCCTTGATAATTGAGCCAAGAGGCACCTCAACAATACAGTCTTTGCCGCCACGACCATGCATATCCCGCCCCTTGCCATGCTCACCTTTTTCGGCCTTAAAATGAGAACGGAAGGAAAAATCGATCAGAGAGTGCAGAGAGCCTTTGGCAACGAGGATAACATCGCCGCCTTTGCCGCCATCACCGCCATTAGGTCCCCCTTTGGGGACATATTTTTCCCGGCGAAAACTGACGCAACCATTGCCGCCATCTCCAGCCTTTACATAAAATTTTGCTTCATCAACAAACGCCACAGACAGCAGCCCTCCCAGGCTCTTTTATCAGCAGATACCCTGCCGATATTGTAAAAATTCATAAAAAAACCCGACCACTACCAAAGGGTAAGGCCGGGTACACTTGATGCAACTATAAGAGATGCGAGAGCAAAGCCCTCTTTTTTGTTTAATCTCTCAAAAAAATCTACGCAGCAGGGTAAACACTCACCCGCTTCTTGTTCTTCCCAAAATCTTCGTATTTTACCACACCATCAACCAGAGCAAAAAGAGTATAGTCTCGCCCGCAACCAACGTTGGTACCCGGATGAATCTTTGTACCAAGCTGACGCACCAAAATATTGCCAGACTTCACAATCTGACCGCCAAATCTCTTCACCCCGCGCCGCTGTCCGGCACTATCACGCCCATTTCTGGAACTTCCACCAGCCTTCTTATGAGCCATCTTCCACTCCTTATCCTGCGCCAGTTAAACAACCAGGCTTCATCATATCATTATAGCAGCACTGCGACCATAAACAGCCGCCCAAAGCACCACACGCTGTTTCTATAAAGAGATATTCTCTATCTTCAAAGCGGTATACGACTGACGATGACCACGCTTCAGGCGATATCCCTTACGCCGCTTTTTCTTGAAGACAACAATCTTCTTTCCTCTTCCCTGTTCGGCAATCTTTGCTGTAACCTTGGCATTCTCAACAACAGGTTGACCAACGGTAATATTTTCACCATCGGCAACAAGCAAAACATCGTCAAGACTAACACTGTCTCCCACATTGCCTTCAAGTTTTTCAACCCTCAACTGATCTCCGCAAGCAACCTGATACTGCTTGCCACCAGTACGAACAATCGCATACATATTGCTACCTCATAAAAGAACTTGACAGATGCCCGGTAGTGGGCATCGAAATAATAACGAGAATTTTTTAATAAAACACGATTCTCTTCTGGTGTCAATCGGAATCAAGCTCTTATCACAATTATTTTCAATCAAGAGGGTGCCTGCAGCCGCTCCAGCTCTTTCTGCTGGCGGATGGCACACGCCTTCTCAAAGGCAACCTTCTTTCCATGCCGGGAGATGGAGACAGAGGTCTTCCCCTGCTTGCCAAGAGGGGTAACCCAGCTCACCTCATAACGATTGAGCTTTTCATTAAGACGTACCCCAACAACACCCGTACCAGAACTACTTACAGTAACAACATGCTTGTTGGTTCTTACCTTGCCCAGTTTCTTTTCGGTCTTGTCCCGCCAGCTTATTGCCGAAAGCAGGCTGGAATTTTTACCGCCACATTTCCGGTCAGAAAAGAATTTTGAGTGGGTTCTCCCACAAAAACGTACCCGCACATACCAACCGTGCGTCCGTTTGCTCTCCTGATCAATTCTGGCGATATCCTTATATCTTTGACTACTATTTACCTGCTTTTTTGCATAAGACGTATTCTCATACATATTTTTCTCCTTATAAAAGTAGAGAGGATAGAACAAACGAAAACCTTAACGACCCCGATGACAAGAAGGAAGCAGGGGCTTTATACAGGTTTCTCAACAGCTCCACAAAAACTCTCCTATATAAAAAAACCACACAACAGTGTATGGTGCTCGTTGTCAACAACAACTTCTTTGACTGACCCTACCACATTATAGTATAAAAAAATAGCAATATTTTTTTATAAAAATTAAAAGTTTTCTCCATAAATCACACTGATAAAGAAAAATGAACCAGCCTGCCATAACAGCACTCCAACAGACAATCAACAGGCTACGGGGCGAAGAGGGCTGCCCGTGGGATAAGAAACAGACAGCAAAGACCCTCGTTAAATATATAAAAAGTGAGACAAAAGAGCTGATAGAGGCGATAGAAAACGGTGATGTCGACAATACCTGCGAAGAGTTAGGCGATGTTCTCTACCTCTTATGTATGGTCAGCACCATCAACGAGGAGCAGGGCAATTTCTCTTTTGCCGAGGTTGCTGCAGGGATCAATGAAAAGCTGATCCGCCGCCATCCCCATGTTTTTGCCGGCACCAGCTATAAAGATGAAGAGGAGCTTGCCAAACAGTGGGAGGCGATCAAGGCTGAGGAAAAAAGGGAGAAAGAGAGAGGCGCAAAAAAATAATTATGCGCAGGCTTTGCCCCTTGCCTTCAACCAGCCTCTACCCAGCCCTCTTCCACGCCATGACAGGCAACCAGCCGCTCGCCATACCGTATCAGCTGCGGGATTTCTTCTCTGCACCGCTTTTTTGCATAGGGGCAGCGGCCATGAAAAACACAGCCCGGCGGCAGGTTGATCGGCGTTGGGACATCCCCCTGCAGCCGCATATGGGTAAAGCCCTGTCTGTTAAACTGCGGGATAGCTGAAAGCAACGCCCTCGTATAGGGGTGCAGTGGATTGGCGTACAGGTCTTCGGTTCTGGCCAGCTCACAGAGAGAGCCAAGATACATCACCGCCACCCGGCTGGAGATATGTTCTACTACCGAGAGATCATGGCTGATAAAGAGATAGGTCAGCCCCCGCTTTTGCTGCAGATCCATAAACAGATTGAGGATCTGCGCCTGAATAGAGACATCAAGGGCGGCAATAGGCTCATCGGCAATAATAAACTCCGGGTCAACCGCCAAGGCTCTGGCGATGGAGATGCGCTGCCGCTGCCCGCCGGAAAATTCGTGAGGATAGCGGTTGCGCCAGTCGGGGTCAACCCCCACCTGCTGCATCACATCGGCCACCCGATCTTCCATTTCAGAAGCAGACAACCCCGCAATATGGAAACGAATTGGCTCAAGCAATGTTTGATACACCGTCATCCGGGGGTTAAGCGAGGCATAGGGATCCTGAAACACCATCTGCATCCGGCTGCGAAAAGGCTTGAGTGCCGATGAGGAGAGATTGTCTATCCGCTGCCCATCATAGACAACTTCCCCTTCTTCCGGGGCATAAATGCGAATAACACAGCGGGCAAGAGTTGATTTGCCGCAGCCGGATTCGCCAACCACACTCACCGTCTCACCACGCTCTATGCCAAAGCTCACGCCATTAACCGCACGAACCATTGTCTGCTTACGGCGAATTTTCCCTTTCGAAAAACGGAGCTGCTCCAGCAGACCTCCGGAAATATCAAAACGTTTTACCAGTTTCTGTATCTGTAGAAGAGGCTGATTATCCATAATTTTCCAACTAAAGTTATCTCTCTGGCAGAGTCTATTAGAGATTATTGGCAAGCCGCAGCAACATGACAGGCAACAAAGCCACCGGCACTATTTTCCATCAACTGTGGTATCTCGGTTTTGCAACGTTCCTGCCGCACATCACAACGTTCATAAAAGGCACAACCAGCAGGACGCTCCCGTAAATTGGGCATTGAACCAGGAATCTGGTTCAACCGGCCACGGCGGTCAACATTTTGCGGCAAGGCTCCCAACAACCCCTTGGTATATGGATGCTGCGGATTGTTGATAATCGCCTCGGTTGTCCCCAGCTCGGCAATACGCCCGGCATAGAGCACGGCAATTCTTTCCGCCACCTGAGAAACCACCGCCAAATCATGGGTAATAAGAATCAAGGCCATATCTTCCGCCTCGCACAGCTCCAGCAAAAGCTCCATAATATCGGCCTGAATAGTTACATCAAGGGCGGTTGTCGGTTCATCGGCAATAATGAGCGATGGCGAGGTCAAAAGGGCTATGGCAATAACGATCCGCTGCCGCATCCCGCCAGAAAATTCGTGGGGGTACTGCTTCAGCCTTTTCTCTGGCGAAGGAATTGCCACCTTGCGCAGTTTTTCAAGGCAGATTCTTTCCGCATCAGCACGGGAAATTGGCTGATGCGCCTGCAGGGTCTCCACCATCTGCTGGCCAATGGTCAATACCGGGTTCAAGGTCATCATCGGATCCTGAAAAATCATGGAGATCCGATTGCCCCGCAGCTGGCGCATCTCCTCTTCCGAGAGCCTTGCCAGATCACGTCCCTCAAACAAAATGGAGCCGCCAGAGATATAGCCCGGCTTGCTTACCAGATTCAAAATACCAAAACCGGTTACCGATTTGCCCGCTCCAGACTCCCCCACCAGCCCCAGACGCTGGCCACGGTCAAGAGTAAAACTGACACCATCTACCGCAGTAAGGCCAAAGCCTCTCAGCTTGAAGGTGATACTCAAATCACGCACCGAAAGAAGAGGTTGTTCTTTTTCCACCGCCTTACTCCTTATAAAGTTTCGGATTGAGATAATCACGCAGCCAATCGCCAAGCAGATTGATGGAGAGAATCAACACCACCAACGCCACTCCGGGGAAAAGAGTGATCCACCACGATCCGCTGAAGATATAATCAAAACCAGATTTAATCAGAGAGCCAAGAGAGGGCTGGGAAACCGGCATCCCCAGACCAATAAAGGAGAGTGCCGCCTCGCTCATAATGGCATTTGCCACCTGAACGGTAGAGATAACCAGCACCGGAGTCATGGTATTGGGCAGAATATGGCGCAACATAATGCGCTGCGGCTGCAAGCCGATTACCCGTGCCGCCTCCACATACTCCTTCTTTTTCTCGGCCAGCACCGAGGCCCGAACCGTCCGTGCATACTGCGGCCATTCGGCAAAGCCGATAATCACCACCAGAATAATAATGGCATAATGCTCATAGACACCCATACCAAAAATCCCCTGCAGCAGGGCACCAATAAAGATTGCCACCATATAGGTAGAAAAAGAGAGCTGCACATCAGCCATCCGCATCAAAAAGGCCTCCGTCCGCCCACCTTTATATCCGGCAATAAGGCCAACAATAATGCCAATCATCGATTGCATAAACACCGCACCCAGACCAATCAGAATGGAGACCCGCATCCCATAGAGCATGGTGGAAAGCATATCCCGCCCTTGCGGATCGGTGCCCAGCAGGAAGCGGGAATCACTTTCACTTTGCCACACCGGCGGCATCTCTGCATCCATAAGGTCAATGGTTGTCTGATCGTAGGGGTCAAAGGGGGCAATTACCGGAGCACCAAAACTGACCACAAAGAGAAACAGCAGCAGCACAAAACTACTCACCGCCAGCGGATCTCTTAAAAAACTATAGAGAAATGCAGACTCACGTATCTTTTGCCAAAACATCATGACCTCCCGCTAATCCGCACCGTGGGGTTGACCAGACCATAAATCACATCGACCATGGTATTGACCACCACAAAAATAAACCCGACAAAAACCAGATAGGCGACCATCAGCGAGGTATCGGCCCGCTCGACAGATTCAATAAACATCGACCCCATGCCCTGCCATTGAAAGACCGTTTCGGTTAAAATGGTAAAAGCAATCAGCGTTCCCAGTTGCACCCCGCCCACGGTAATAACCGGCAGCAAGGTATTCTTAAAGGCATGGACAAAAAGAACCCTAGAGGATTTCAGCCCTTTTGCCCGGGCAAATTTTACATATTCGGTCTCCAGCGTCTCTTTCATCTCGGCACGAATCAAACGGATAAAAAGAGGCAGCATGATGGAGGTGAGAGATACCGTAGGCAAAATAAGATGTTTTATTCCATCCCAAGTGAGAAAGCCCGACTTCCAGCCGGGGAAAATCTCCACCAACTCGCCGCGCCCAAAGGAGGGCAGCCAGCCAAGCCAGACAGAAAAAACATAAATCAATAAAATAGCGGTTAAAAACACCGGAATGGAGACACCAATAATACTTGCTCCCATAAAAAAACGGGAGAGCCATGCCCGCGGATAGACCGCCGCATAAATCCCGGTAGGAATAGAGAGCAAAATAACCAGAATAGAGGTGGTGAGAACCAGCTCCATCGTCGCCGGAGCCTTGGATAAAATCACATCCACTGCCGGTTTTTTGAAATAGAAGGAGTTACCCAGATCGCCGTGCACCGCCTGCTGAAGAAACCGCCCCCACTGCACAATAAGCGGGTCGTTTAGCCCCAGTTTATCACGCAGTGCCTCCCTCTCGGCAGCAGACACCGAGATCCCGGTAATCTCCCGCACCGGATCAGCCGCTTGTGCTATGCGTCGAACAATAAAGGCAAACATTACGCCTCGTCTGACAAAAGAAAAAAGAAAAGGCGGGCGCAGAAGTGCGCCCGCCGCAAAACCACCAACTTCCTGCTTACTTCATCTTCAAATCGCCGAAATAGGGGAAGTTCATCACATTAACAATCTTGCCAGCATTCTCCAGCTTGTCATTTGCCGCCCAGGAGAGCATCTGCCAATGCAGAGGCACAAAAGCCGCATCCTTATAGAGAATCTGCTCAACTTCCTGCAGCATCTTTGCCCGCTTGTCGAGATCGGTCTCACTATAGCTGGCCATAGTCAGTTCATCTACCCGCTTATTGCAGTAGTTACCGCTGTTATATTGGCCTTTGCCGGTCTCTTTATTGGGGCACATATAGAGATACTCGTAGAAGTTAGCACTATCTTCGGTATCTGAATGCCAGCCGATCATCTGGATATCAGCAACCTGTGCATCAAATTCATCCCAGTATTGCGCCTTGGGCATGGTCTTTAACTCAATCTTGATGCCAATTTTTGACAACATCGCAGCGACCGCCTGGGCAATTTTTTCATCATTGACATAGCGGTTATTGGGGGCAATCATTGTTGCAGTAAAGCCCTTTTCATAACCGGCCTCTTTCATCAACGCCTTTGCCTTTTTCAGATCAAAGCGGGGAGTAAGAGAAATATCATGCCCATCATAGCCCTTGGGAGAATTTTGTCCGGCAGCTGTTGCACGGTTTTTCATAATCTTTTTAACAATCCCGGGGTTATTTACTGCATGGACAATAGCTTCGCGCACCTTGGGGTTCGCCAGTGCCGGATTCCTCTTTCCATTCATCTGAAAGGTGATAATTCTCGTTCCGGGAAGGGTAAGCAGCTGCAGTTTATCATTTTTTTCAATACGCTCGAAATCCTGCGGGGGAACCGGCATAATAAAATCAACGTCTCCAGAGAGCAGCGCAGCAACCCGGGTTGCATTTTCACTGATGGGGGTGATGATAATCTCATCAACATTGCCGCTATCTTTGTCCCAATATTCGGGGAACTCTTTTAATACCCAGCGTTGTCCCTGCTCTCGCTCGGCAACAACATATTTACCGGTACCAGACTCGGAACCATTGGCAAAGGAGTAATCGGTCTTCACAATGGCACCCTTATCCATGCCCTTTTCATCCTTACCACTATAGAACTTGGAATCCATCGGGAAGATATAGGTACACATATTAAGAGTAAGGCCATAAGGGACAGAGGTTTTTATATCAATAGTATAGTCATCAACAATTACCGGCTCAGTGAAACTTTCAAACAGCCCTTTGAAATCCTGGCTTTTTTTCAGGCGCATCAATGTCCAAGCAACATCTTTTGCGGTAAATTCATTACCAGAGTGAAATTTCACCCCTTTACGCAGCTTCATCCGCAAGGTAAGCGGATCAATCCGCTCCCATGAAGTGGCCAGCCGCGGCACAATATCCATCTGCTGTGTCCAGCGAACCAGAGGATCAAAAACAAGATGGGAGTACTGCAACATTCCGCCAGAAAGTTGCACATGAGGATCCAGAGAGACAGGATCTGCATCCATCGCCAATTTCAGCGTCTTTGCTCCCACCAGAGAGGAGGTAAAGAGAAAGGCACTCACCAGAGTTGCTGCAAGAATTTTTTTCACAGTGTGCTCCTTTTAATTATTTTCTAAGGATTGAATGCGGACTCTGCCGCCAGAAACCCCGCCATTCGGGATTGTTACCACAGGCTCTTCCCATGGATTCAATTTTAACAGATTCCTCTTATACCACAGCCTACAAAAGAACTCTATTCTTTTGTTTTAATTTTATATATGTTCTATATTAGCTAAATTTATTAAAAACATAGAACATTTGAAAGATAAGAAAGAGGCTACGACAAAAGCCCCATATGACGCCCCAAAAGCTGCAGATCAGCCCAGGTAGGTTTTTTCATCTCGGTATTGTTCAGCAGGAAAAAAGGGTGATAGGTAACCAGAACGGGGCATTGATACTCCTCTGAAGGACAGTGATGAAACCTCCCCCGCAGCAGCGACAAGGGTTTCGTTGTCTGCAGCAGCGTCTTTGCTGCCATTGACCCCATAGCACAGATACACTCTGGAGCAAGGGCTGCTATCTGCAAAAAAAGCTGTCTGCCATACTGCGCTGTTAATGCTGGCGTTATCCTCTCCTCTGCGGCACCATCTGCAATCACATTGATGATTCCGACCTGGGAGCCGGGCAGACCAAGAGCCGCCATCATCTTTCTCACCATCTCATCTTCCTGACGGCCAAAAAAGAGCTGCTCACCTACCCCTCTCACCTTATCGCCAACCAAAAGCAGGCGAAGAGGTGCATCGCCCTCCTTGAGCCGCCAGCAGGGGCGTTTCTGAGAACAAAAGGCGGGTGCAGTGTCCTTCTGCCGGTTCTGAACCGGGTTAACCGCAGACTGTCCTGCTGCCTCCGTCTGCTGTCGTAGTTTTCTCCCCTTTTGATACAGGTTTTCCGTAGCGAACACTGGCTGAAGGGCGAGAAATTTTCTTAGAAAATCATTTGATGGATAGCAGGAGATCCCCAATTGTCGATGATACTGCAGTTGCTGCCGCAAGCCATCAGCAAAAGAGCAGGCTGTGTTGCCTGCAAGATGAATAGAAGATGCGGAAGGATTCGTCATTTCGCCATTGCCCCGTTCTCATAAAAAAGCCGCCAACTCCAGACAAAAAGAGAAGCAGCAGGCAACACTGTTTAAGGGAAATTTCTATTTTGCACCGCCAGAGAAATCAAAAACCATCTCCTCTTTGCGCAAAAAGCCCCGCTTTCTTACCACCTTCTCCAGAAATACAGGGTCGTTATTGATCCTCTCTATTTCGCTACGCAACGCCTCATTTTGGTTGTGCAGCCGGGCAAACTGCTCTTCTGCCCGGCACAACTCCTTCTTTTTGCCAAAGAGGGTAGACAATCCCACTCCAGGGGCAAATACCACCCAACAAAAAATAAGACAAAAAATACCCGCAGCCACCCGCACAAACTGCCGCCGCTGGGCTGGGGTCAACTCCTCCTGGCCACGCCTCTGTTTTGTTTCATACCGCATCGCTATAAGACACCACGTATTGTAACTCCGCAGAAAAAAGGGAGAGAAGCTTTTGTAACGTATAACAGCCAATTATCGCCATCAATTATCAGCAACGCCCAACACCTGCACCACGCCGATCCCCGCCTCATAAAGCAGATAGAGCGGCACCCCCATCAACGCCATATTGACCACATCGGGGGTTGGCGTTAGCACCGCCGATAAGACAGCAATGGACAAGATAGCATATCTCCTGTTCTTTTTGTAGCCCTCCAAAGTAAAAATATGGGTTTGCGCAAAAAAAACCATCAGAACCGGCAATTCAAAGATAAGGGCAAAGGCAAAAACAAAGATGGTTACAAAGTTGATACACCGCCCCACAGAAATCACCGGTTTTAGCTCTTCTGAACCAAAACCAAGAAGAAAATCAATACCATAGGGAAGTGTAACAAAATAGCAAAAGACCGCTCCAGCATAAAAAAGCGCAGCAGAAAAAAAAGAGAAAAGCAGCAGCTTCTCCATCCCGAAAATTTTGCCCAGAATACGCCAGAAAAGCGTTATCCCCCAAGGGGCAAGAAGAAAAAGAGCTGCCGAAATCGCCAGTTTTACATGAGCAAGAAAGGGGCCTGCTACAGAAAAGAAATAAAGGGTTTCACCAAGATGCTGCTGCATTTTTTGCAACAGATTCGGGGCGCAAAAAAAAATCAGTAGCGCAAGGGCTGCCAGCATAAAAAGATAGTTACGAATCGATCTACGCAGAGAAGAGAGTGCCTTGCACCCTTTTGCAAACAAGGTTCTGGGAGTAATTTCCGATGTCATACACGTACGTAAAAGGTAAACGAAAGAGGTAATTGGAAAACAAAAATAGCAAAGTTGATGCTGTTTTGCAACGCAGGAACTTGCGCCAGAATGCCTGCCATGATAATAAGGGGTTTTATTTTTTATTACTTACTTTTGATGGCATGGTTTACCTGAAACGATTGTTACTAAGCCATCTACCATGCCGTTATACCCCAAAAACAGGAGAAAAGGATGCTGGAACTCCGCTTTATTCGTGAAAATACCGAACTAATCAAGGAACGCTGCGCCCGGCGCGGCATGGAACCCACCTTGGTGGAAGAGTTTGAACAGATAGACAAGCAACGCCTCGCACTTTTGGCCGAGACAGAGAGCCTGAAAAACAAGCGCAACAAGGCATCGGAAAAAATTGCCCAGCTAAAAAAAGGCAGTGAGCAGGAGAAAAAAGATGCCGAGCCGCTTATTGTTGAGATGCGAGCAACTAGCCAGAAGATAAAAGAGCTTGATGGCAAGCTGGCAGAAATTGAGGAAAAACTGCAGGCGGTTGTGATGGCCATCCCCAACCTCTGTCATGACTCTGTTCCTGTTGGCCAGGATGATAGCGACAATGTGGAAATCAAGAAATGGGGCGAAAAACCCGCATTCTCTTTTACACCAAAACCACACTGGGAACTAGGTGAAGAACAGGGAACCATCGACTTTGAAACGGCGGCAAAGCTCTCTGGTGCCCGTTTTGCACTATTAAAAGGCTTTGCCTCCCGTATGGAGCGGGTGCTGATCAATTTTTTTCTCGACCTGCACACGCAAAAACATGGCTATACCGAAGTCTTGCCTCCATTTCTGGTTAATACGGCAAGTATGACCGCAACCGGACAGCTGCCCAAATTTGCCGAAGATCTCTTTCATATTGAGGATTGGGATCTCTATCTTATTCCCACCGCAGAAGTGCCGGTAACGAATATTCATCGAGATGAAACCATTAGCGAAAAAGAGCTGCCGATAAAATATACCGCCTATACCCCCTGCTTTCGTTCAGAAGCGGGCAGCCATGGACGCGATACCAGAGGGCTTATCCGACAGCATCAATTTGATAAGGTGGAGCTGGTAAAATTCACCACCCCGGAAACATCAGAGCAGGAGCTGGAGACCCTGCTTGCAGATGCCGAAGAGGCCTTGCAACTGCTGGGGCTGCACTATCGGGTCGTTACTCTTTGTAGCGGGGATTTAGGGTTTTCTGCCACCAAAACCTATGATATAGAAGTATGGCTACCGGGGCAAGATGCTTATAGAGAGATATCTTCCTGCTCCAACTTTCTTGATTTTCAGGCTCGACGAGGCGGCATCCGTTATCGGCCAGATGGCCAGAAAAAATCAAAGCTGGTGCATACCCTAAATGGCTCTGGTCTTGCCGTGGGTAGAACCCTGTTGGCTATTTTTGAGAATTATCAACAGGAAGATGGAACTATTGCCATACCGGAAGTATTGCAGCCCTATTTTCAGAATCGTTTTTAGCCTTCAGAATATGAAGCCAAAAAGCAGGGAGATGGTTTCCCTGCTTTTTGGTGAAGATAGCGAATTTAAATAACATTCTGCGGCTTGCCATCCAGAAAGGCCTTGATATTGGCAAACTCTATCTTTGCCCGTTTTATCATTGATTCATCGGTAGCATAAGCAACATGGGGAGCAAGCACCGTATTTTTTGCCGCAAGAAGAGGATAATCTGTCGGCAGGGGCGGTTCCATATCGTAAACATCAATGCCGCAGCCAGCAATTTTCTCGGCATTAAGGGCTTCAACCAGCGCATTGGTATCAATAACGGGGCCTCTTGCCACATTGATCAGTACCGCACTTTTTTTCATTAAACCAAGCTCTCTTACGCCAATCATGCCCTTGGTTTCACTGGTTACCGGCACATGCAGAGAGACCACATCTGATTTTTGCAGCACCTCATCAAGCGCCATATATTCCAGTCCATTATCCCGCCGGGTTCTGCTATAGGCGATAACATTCATGCCAAAGGCCTTTGCTAGTTCAGCGGTGCGGCCACCAATAGCACCTGTGCCAATAATACCCATGGTTTTCCCTTCCAACTCAAAACCGGTATTTCCCTCTTTTGTACCTCCTGCACGGGTTGCAGCATCACAGGGGACAATACGCCGATATACCGCCAAAAGAAGACCAATGGCCAGCTCGGCGGTGGCAACAGTGGCATAACCAGAACAGTTGGTCACCACAATATTATTGGCATGGCAATATTCCACATCAACATGGTCATAACCGGTAAAAGCGATAGCCAGCATTTTCAGCTTTGGACATTGCTCCAACACACTCTTGCCAAAAGGAACATTGCCAATAACCACAATATCGGCATCCTTACTGCGGGCAACAAGCTCTGCCTCATCGGTGGTGCGTCCGGCAAAATGTTCAATGGTTACATCCTCCATTGAGTTCCCCAACTCCCCCCTGATGATAACATCAAGGCTCTCTCTCTCCACCGCCAATGGCTCAACCACTGCAATCTTCATAGCTTTTCTCCTCGTTTTTCAAATCTTCAAAAAATGTTGTTCAATAAAATCAGCAATATCCTTATATGCATCACAGGTAAAACTGCGCCAACCAGCAACACTACCATCCTTACCTCCAACGCCATCGCCATCGCCAACAACGGCAATAACGCCGTCAACTTCTGCGGCAAGCTCAGGCTCCTCTCCAGCAAAAACCTCAATTTTGGCAAGCCCCTCTTCCCGCTTAAAGCCCTCTCCTATAACCAGATCCATATCGGCAAAAAAGCGAGCAGCAAGCAAGGCAAGCGATGGTTTCTGCTGCGGCTGTTGCAAAAAGAGAAAGCCATCTCCTGCCAGAAGCACCGCCGCTCCTGCCTGCCGATAAGAAGCCGAATCGCTCTGCGGCGTATCAAGGGCTGATGCATCTTCCTTGGTCGATTTTACCACCGCCACCTTCCAGCCTCGCACTATCAGCTCGGCAACGACCCTTGTTGCAAGCGTTGTCTTACCGCTATTATGCCAGCCAATAAAAGAGAGCAAGGCAGGCATCACCGCACCTCCATCCCCAGCTCAATCAGGCGTTCCAGAAGCTTTGGAAAAGGAAGACCATGCGCCTCTGCCGCCTGTGGAAGGAGGCTGGTTGCCGTCATCCCCGGAATGGTGTTGGTCTCCAGCAGATAGACATCTCCCTCCTCTCCTACAATAAAATCGGTGCGGGAATAGCCCCGTAATTGCAGGGTGGTATGCGCCAAAACGGCATACTCCTGCACCTCTTGTCGCAGCTTTTCGGAAATAGGTGCCGGGCAGATCTCCTCCGTGGCTCCAGGCTGATATTTGGCGGTATAATCAAAAAAGGAGAACTCCTTTCCCGGAACAATCTCAATAACGGGCATGGCAACCGGATCTTCATTGCCGATAACCCCAACGGTCAACTCCCTGCCGCAGATATATTTCTCAACCATCACGGCACTATCATGTCGCAGGCCAAGGGCAATGCCTGCTGCAAGCTCTTCTTCCGTTTTTGCCAACGTCAGCCCCAGACTGGAGCCTTCCCGCACCGGTTTGACCACCACCGGAAAACCAAATCGTTCAGCAAGAGCAGAAGTATCGACACTCTGCCTGCGCCCAAACAGCTGCCAATCGGCCACCGGCAGCCCTGCGTTTTTATAGAGCTGTTTGGAAAAATTTTTGTCGATAGCAATTGCCGAGCCAAGCACACCCGCCCCCTGGTAGGGGATTTTCAACAGGTCAAGAAAGCCCTGAATGGTACCATCCTCTCCAAAGACACCATGCAACAGGATAAAGGCAAAATCGATCTCTGCTGCGTCTTCCACCAGTGCTGCCAAATCTCTGGCTGGATCGTAGCGGCGCACAACAAAGCGGGCAGGATCAAGTACCTTCTCTACAGCTAAAGCTCCACTCAAGGAGACCTCCCTCTCACCGGAAAGCCCCCCTGCTATCAAGGCTATATGTAATTTTTTATCCATCTCCTCTCCATACTCCCATAAATATTCAGGCTTCCTCTTACAGTTTTGTTAGCCAGAGACTCTTTTCCCAACCCACACTACCACAATTATTCCACCTCTGCACCGCAGCAGAGAACAGCTCTTTTTCTTTTGACAAGAGAGAAAAAAAAGTTGACAAAAGCACTCTTTTTTCAGTATAAGGTTACGTTTTCGTCTCTTTGTGAAAAAGAGGCCGAGCAACAGGGGAATTTTACCAAAGATACAAGAAACATTCTGCAAAAAACGGAGCTTTATATGATTGAAGTTGAAGTGCGGGGAGATATTGAATACGCTATTCGTCAATTAAAGAAAAAACTGCAAATTGATGGCATCAAGAGAGAGCTGAAGCGTCGTGAATTTTACGAAAAGCCAAGTGTTAAAAAACGCCGTAAAGCGGCAGAAGCAAGGCGTAAGCTCCGTAAGTTTAACAGAATGAGAAAGGCAATGTAATTAAGGGGTGCTTCCCCGTTCTGCTATATCAGCATGGAAGCACCCTCTCGTTTTGAGGGGTTACTGTGGATTCTGCCACCTGCCCATCACTCCTGCCGGAGCGTTTTGCTGCGCTTCACGAACGTTTTCTGCTCTACCTCGTTGCAGAAAGACGTTTTACCGAAAACTCCATCGCTGCCTATAGTGCGGACACCTCTCTTTTTCTCAACTATCTTACCGGAAGAAAAAAACGTTCTCTGGCCGCACTTAGCATAGACGAAATTCACGGCTTTCTTGAATATTGCCGTACTAGCCGTAACACTGCCAAAAAAACAGACTCAAGACGAATTTCCTCTCTTAAAACATTTTTTTCGTTTTTACTGCGGGAAAAGCTGATTAAAAAAGATCCATTTCTCGCTGTTGATCTGCCAAAAGCGGGACGCAGCCTACCCAAACCTCTTTCAGAAACCGATGTCCAACGGCTGCTCACTCCTCCAAAAAATACCAGCCATTTTGCTCTGCGTAATCACTCCATGCTGCTGCTGCTCTACTCTACCGGGCTTAGAGTAAGTGAATTGGTGCAACTTCCTGTCGCATCGCTTAATATAAGTGCCAACTTTTTGAGAGTTATGGGCAAGGGACGTAAGGAGCGTCTTATTCCCTTTGGCGATCAGGCAGCAACGCAGCTGGAGATATACCTGAAAAAGAGTCGCCCCCTGCTGTTAAAAGGACAGAAGAGCAACTACCTTTTCATCAGTAACAGAGGGCGCAATATGACCCGCCTGCGTTTCTGGCAGATTGTACGAGAGTCTGCCAGGGCAGCGGGAATTACCAAAGCGATATCGCCACATATGCTGCGCCACTCCTTTGCCACCCATCTGCTCAGCCACGGTGCCGACTTGCGGGCGGTGCAGATGATGCTTGGCCATGCCGATATTGCCACCACTCAGATCTACACCCATGTGGAGCAGGAGAGGCTAAAATCAATCCACCGAAACTTTCACCCACGAGGCTAACAGGGCAAAATCGTGCATCTGATCACCACCCATACCCGAACCGACTTTGATGCCCTTGCAGCAATGGTTGCCCTAAAAAAGCTCTACCCGGAGGCAGCCCTCGCTTTTTCAGGAGAGTGCGAACATAATGTGCAGCAGT
>PDWI01003851.1_pt1 | contig 20728 bp, 14 predicted proteins | sample 1430891 | NCBI WGS metagenome assembly PDWI01 (sample SAMN01162508, study PRJNA174530) | Oral metagenome, whole genome shotgun sequencing project. | biome: Marine environment; feature: Marine mammal; material: Swab sample of the gingival sulcus; isolation source: swab sample of gingival sulcus... | reverse complement strand
GTCCATTATTTAATTGTGGTCAAGGAGTTAACTCTCCACAAGACTATGAAAACCACGGACATCAAATAAATGATACAACTCTACTTTTTATAAGAACATCGATGACTTATATTTCTTATTGGGATAAGGTAAATAATAAGTGGGGTAAAGCAACAAATTTTCCGAAAGAATATTATGAATTTTTATCTGATTTTGGAATAGCAGCTACAGATAATTTGGGAAAAATATACCATATACATCCAAATCAAATTAAAGATATAAATGGTAACCAAATATTCAATAACGATATCTTTGTCTCATACAAGGATTCAACAAACCCTTCAGGATATGGTAGGACTTACAAGTTAAATATTAGCTTTGAAAGTGATAGTTTATTACTCACAGGATTTTATAAAGAAAATGATGAACTCTTTCCTGCAATATCAGCAGATGGGAAAAAACTTTTTTTTATTGCAAATTATAATAATGATAAATATAGAGTTTATGAATCAAGACTTATTAAAGATGAGCATGGAAATCCAGTATCTGTAATCGAAGATAAAAAAGCTATGCCTTTCGAGACATTTGAGCTGCTACCTCCTTACCCCAATCCTTTTAATCCGCAATTAAATATTTCAGTTGATATTCAAAAATCGGGTAAAGGGAGATTGGTAATAACGGATATATTAGGGAAGGAAGTAAAAATAATTGCCCAAAAGTGGTTTAACAATGGTAAGTATAATTACAAGGTCAATACAGAAAATTTGTCATCAGGTATTTATTTGATAACTTTTAGGAAAGATAAAATTAGAAAAACCTATAAAGCTATATTATTAAAATAAGGAGATAAATGATGCTAAAACAAAATACCCCATTATAAAAATTCAGATTGTATACAAAAGATAATTGAATGTGTTGTTCTGCAATAAAATAGATTTACCCTACAAAAGAAAAGTCTAAATTTTCTTTATAATAATCATTTAGTTTTTTCTTTATCATATAGTTTTCTTTTTTACTTAATTTTATATCATTTTCTATAATATAAAAAGCATCCTCTTTAGCTTTTATAAGTATTTCTTGATCTTCTGTTAAATCAGCAAAAACTAAATTAGGAAACCCACTTTGCATTTTACCAAAAATATCACCGGGACCTCTTAATTTTAAATCCACTTCTGATAGATCAAATCCGTCTGCATATTTAACCATAGCATTTAGTCGTATTTTGGACTTATGAAATTCAATTTGAGCTTTTGAGAGATAATCGAAATTAAAATTAAAACTTTTTGTTTTTGTAGCTAAATCATCTTTAGTAACCAAAATACAATACGCTTGTTTGTTCCCTCGTCCAACTCTTCCACGCAATTGATGTAACTGAGAAAGCCCAAATCTTTCAGCATCATTTATTATAATTATGTTTGCTGTAGGAATATCAATTCCCACTTCAATAACAGTAGTGGAAATCAGTACATCAAATTCCTTATCCTTAAATTGGTTCATTGTTTTTTCTTTGTCTTGCCAATTCATCCTACCATGCAGCAAACCTATTTTTAATTCTCTTAAATCTGTCTCTTTCAATTTTTCATAAAATACTTCTGCCGCTTTAAGATCCATCTTTTCTGATTCTTCTACTAAAGGATAGACAATATAAGTTTGATAACCTTCTTTTCTTTTATCTATTACAAATTTGTAAATATCTGGAAGACTATTTTCTCCTCTTAATGCTGTTTTTATTGGCATCCTATTTTTTGGTAATTCCTTTATTAACGATACATCTAGGTCTCCGTAAAGAGTCATTGTTAATGTTCTGGGAATTGGTGTTGCTGTCATTATTAACACATCGGGCATTACACCTTTAAATATCAATTTACCTCTGTGAGCAACACCAAATCTATGTTGCTCATCAATAACCACAAGTCCTAATTTATTAAATTCTACATCTTCCTCAATTAATGCGTGAGTACCAATTATAATATTGGTAGTTCCATTTTTAATGTTTTCTTTAATTCTTTCTTTTTCGGATCTTTTACTACCGCCAATCAGTAATTCAATTTGATAATTAAAAATTGAAAGTAAATTAGAAATGGATTGAAAATGCTGATTTGCTAAAATTTCAGTCGGTGCCATTATAACTGCCTGAAAGCCATTACTAACAGCAATTAATATGCTGATTAAGGCTACGATGGTTTTCCCACTTCCAACATCACCCTGAAGTAATCTGTTCATTGGATGAGAACTTGTCATATCATTTTTAATATCAGAAAGAACTTTTAGCTGGTCTTGTGTTAATTCGAAAGGAAGAGAATTTAAAAATTCTTTGATAATTTGAAGCTCAAGATTAAATTTTATTCCGTTTGATTTATATAATAATTTGTGTTTACGAAATGCTACTAAGGTTTCTATATAAAATAATTCTTCATATTTAAATCGTGCTCTGGCATTTTCCAAAAGTTCAAAGCTTTCTGGAAAATGAATATTTTTTATAGCATCAATTAAACTTTGAAGATTATTTTTTTTAATTATAGAAGAGGGAAGAGTTTCAACTAATTTATCAGCATAACCATCAACAGCTTTCTTTATAATTTTTCTTAATCCAATATCACCAATATTTTTGTCTTTTAATTTTTTTGGTATGGTATAGAATGGAATTATTTTCCCTGTACTTAAATAATCATTAGTTTCATCTTCAGAAAATTTATCAAAATCGGGATGAGCAAATTGAAGGTTTCCGTATCTTGTTAAAGTAGGTTTCCCGCTTATAGCAAATAAATCATTTTCTTTAAAAACGGTTTTAAAATATTTTATTCCTTTGAACCAAACACATTCAAAATGGCCAGATTCATCTTTAAAATGAACTTTTAAAATCTGCTTTCTTCTGTAATTAATTGCTTCAACGTTTGTAACTTTTGCTACAATTGTTATTTCTCCATCATATCCATTAATTACATATTTTAGTAATTCTGATGTAGTAAGAATTTGCGACCGATCTAAATATTTAGTAGGAAAGTAGAATAAAATATTTTCAATTGTAAAAATGCCAATGGACTTAAAAGATTCAGCCCTTTTAGGTCCTATTCCACTTAAATATTGAATTGGATCAAATATTGATTGCATATACAATGCACAAATTGATTAGAAACAAAATAAAATAGAATTGCTTTAATGTTCTGATTTCATATCTCGCGACATAAGTTCATAAGTTCCTTTAATAGGATCCTTATCTAAAAACAAAGCTCCATAAACTGCATCAACAATAGGTGTATGAACGTCAAGCTTTCTCGCAAGCTCGTATGTTGATCTACAGGTTTCAACACCTTCAGCAACCATTTTCATTGATTTTAATACTGTACTTAGTTTTTTACCCGAGCCAATTTGTTCTCCAACATATCTATTCCTACTATGTTGACTCATACAAGTAACAATTAAATCTCCAATACCGGAAAGCCCCGAAAAGGTTTCAGGTTTTGCTCCAATCTTAATTCCTATTCTCGAGATTTCTGCAATACCCCTTGTCATTATAGCTGCTTTGGTATTATCTCCAAATTTTGCACCATCAACAATTCCTGCTCCAATAGCAATTACATTTTTTAGAGCTCCACCTAATTCTACGCCAATTAAATCGGTTGAGTGATACACTCTAAAATAAGCTGTAGTAAATGCTGCTTGAATTTGTTTAGCTGTATCTAAGTCAGTTGAAGCAGCAACAACTGAAGTTGGAATTTTATTTACAACTTCTTCTGCATGACTTGGGCCTGAAAGTATTCCAATGAATTTTCGGTCAAGATCGGGAATTTCATCTTTAATTATTTGAGATACAGTAAATAGAGTATCTTTTTCAATACCTTTAGCAACGTTAACTAAAGTAGCATCATTCAAATCATATTTATTCATTTGAGACAATATGTTTCTAACAAATTGAGAGGGAACAGCTAAAACTATCATGTGTTGTTCTTCGCAAGCTTCCTTTAAGGTATTTGTTATATGAATTTCTTTAGGAATTTTAACCTTAGGTGTAAAAAATTTGTTTTCTCTAGTTCTTTTAAGTGTACTAAAATAACCTTTCTTATATTCCCAAAGAGTTACATCATGTCCATTTGAATGTAATATTAATGCTAAAGCAGTTCCCCAACTACCCGCACCTAGAACTGAAATTCGCATTTATTATTTATTTTTTTTTGAAAAAAAGATTTTATTTTCATTTCCATTAAGTAATCTACTTACATTAGATCTATGCGTGTAAATAACAAGAGTAGATAAAGCAATTACAAAAGGAAGTATTGTATGGTAGCTCGGTATATCAACACCAAAAATATTTTCTCTAATAATCATAATTAGCGGAACAGAAATAGCTGCTGAAATTGATGCTAAAGAAATATATCTTGATAAGTATACTACACCTATAAAAACTCCTAATGCTAAAATCATATCTAAAGTAACAACCGAAATAAGAACACCTAAACTTGTTGCTATTCCTTTGCCGCCTTTAAAGCCGGCAAAAATTGTCCAAATATGTCCAATAACTGCTGCTACCCCAGCTAAAATTTGTACTAGTGTAAAATCATCGAATGGTGTATTGTTTGGGAATGGAAAGTTACCCAAATATAATCTGGAAATAAAAACTACAGCAATTACACCTTTCATTGCATCTAAGAGAATTGTTAAAATTCCAAATTTTTTGCCCAAAACTCTAGAAACATTGGTGCCTCCGGCATTACCACTACCATAGTTTCTTATATCTACACCTTTAATTATTTTTGTTAAAATAATACTTACAGGTATTGAACCAACAAGATATGATAAAACTAATATAAATAAAAGATTTGGCATATTTCCCTCAAAAATTTAATAAAGTTAAAAAAATCTTTTATTATTTTCAATAATATAAATTAAATGTTTTGATCGATTAATGCTTTAAAAATTTTTATATCAGATTGAGTAGTAATTTTAAAATTTTGAAACTCTCCTTCAACAATTTTCACATCAAAATTAGCATTTTTTACTAACATTGATTCATCAGTTCCTAAGAAGTCTGTTTTTTTAGCAATTTCAAAAGCTTTTGCTAAAATTGAATATCTAAATATTTGTGGAGTTTGAGCATAGTAAATTATCGATCTATCTATATAATCTTCAACATTTTCTTTAGCTTGAATGAGAGTATCTCTAGCTTTTACTGCAACAACAATACTATCGTATTTAAAGGCATTTTTTATAGCTTTTTCTAGTAAGTTATTTGATAATAATGGTCTAGCTGCATCATGAACAATAATTAGATCATTATTATCACAATTTGCAGATTTTAATCCGTTAAACACAGAGTCTTGCCTTTCTTTTCCTCCATGAATAATTTTAATTACTTTTGATAACTTATACTGTTCCTTTATCTTATGTAATAAATCAAAATAAGATTCATGTGCAGGAATAATAATTTCATCAATAGAAGGGGAATCTTGAAAAACCTGAAGCGTGTACGTTATTAATTCTTTCCCCAATACTTTTGTATATTGTTTTGGTATTGGGGAATTAAATCTACTTCCAATCCCGCCAGAGGGTATGATTGCAATGCATTTCATTATGTAATTAACATTACGTCCCCATAACTGAGGAATCTGTATTTTTCTTTTAGTGCTTTTTTGTAGTTTTTCATCACAGCTTCGTATCCACCAAATGCAGATGCTAACATAAGAAGTGTAGATTCCGGTTGATGAAAATTAGTAATCAACTTCTTTGTTATTTTAAATTCGTAAGGAGGAAAGATAAATTTATCAGTCCAACCATAATTTGGTTTAACAAATCCTTCTGCAGTAACACTACTTTCAAGTGCACGAGTTGTACTTGTTCCAACTACGAAAATATTTTTTTTAGCTTTTAATCCTGCATTAACAACTTCGGCTGTTTTATCCGGAATATCAAAAAACTCAGAATCCATTTTGTGCTTTGTTAAATCTTCAACTTCAACAGGTCTAAATGTTCCAAGACCAATATGAAGAATAACAGGTACAATTTTAATCCCTTTCTTTTTGATTTTTTTTATCAACTCAGGTGTAAAATGTAACCCTGCGGTTGGTGCAGCAACTGATCCATCTACATCAGCAAATACTGTTTGGTAATCTTCTCTATCGGATTCTTCTGTATTTCTTTTTATATATGGCGGAAGTGGGGTATTGCCAATTTCTTCAATAGCTTTGTAAATATCATCACCGTCATAATTGATTCTAACTGTTCTTCCTCTTGAAGTAGTATTATCAATTACTTCGCACCATAATTTATCGTTAAAATAGATTCTATTACCAATTCTTACTTTTCTTGCCGGATCAACAATAACATCCCAAATCTTCTCTTCTTTGTTAAGTTCTCTTAGAACAAAAACTTCAATTTTCGCATTTGTTCTTTCCTTTTGACCGTAAAGGCGTGCTTGCATTACTTTTGTTTGATTAACAACTAATACATCACCTTTAGACATATAATCTACTACATTTTTGAATACTTTATGTTCAACATTTGTTGAATTTCTTTCAAATACCATCATTCTTGCTGTATCTCTAGGTTTAACTGGGTATTTAGCAATAGCGGTTTTGGGCATATTATATTTAAAATCGGATAACTTCATTTATTCTCCTAATTTTAAAAACATATTTTAGATATTAATAATTATACAATAAAAACTAACCAATATGTTCCATCTTAAATAAAAATATCTAGAACTCAGCTAAGTTTTTATTAGCCAAGTTCTAGAATTTAATTTACTTTTTATCTCTTAATGCTGCTCTTGCAGCTGCAAGTCTTGCAATAGGTACTCTATATGGAGAACAACTTACATAGTCTAGTTCTGTTCTATGACAGAATTCAACAGATTCTGGTTCGCCGCCATGTTCACCACAAATACCAACTTTTAATTTAGGATTAACTTTTCTACCTTTCTTTGTTCCAATTTCTACTAACTGACCAACTCCATTTTGGTCAATACTTTCGAATGGATCTCTTGGTAAGATTTCTTTTTCAACATACATTGGCAAGAATTTACCGGCATCATCTCTTGATAATCCAAATGATGTTTGAGTTAGATCGTTAGTACCAAAACTAAAGAATTCGGCTACTTCAGCAATTTCATCAGCAGTTAAAGCAGCTCTAGGTAATTCAATCATTGTTCCTACTAAGTAATTAACTTTTTTACCTTTTTCTTTAAATACTTCTTTAGCAACTCTTCTAACAATAGCTTCTTGAACTTTTAGTTCATTAACATGACTAACTAAAGGAATCATAATTTCAGGTTTAACTTTAATTCCTTTCTTTGCAATATTAACTGCAGCTTCAAGTATAGCTCTTACTTGCATTTCTGTAATTTCAGGGAATGCTGTTCCTAATCTACAACCTCTAAATCCAAGCATAGGATTGAATTCACTAAGGTTTGCAATTTTGTCTTTAACATTTTTTACTGAAATTCCCATTGTTTCAGCCATAACTTTTATGTCTTTAGTCTCATGAGGTAAAAATTCATGAAGTGGAGGATCTAAAGTTCTGATTGTTACAGGTCTTCCTTTCATAACTTCAAAAATACCTTCAAAGTCTTTTCTTTGATGTGGAAGAAGTTTAGCTAATGCAGCTTTTCTACCTTCTGCATCGTTAGCAAGAATCATTTCTCTAACTGCAATAATTCTATCACCTTCAAAGAACATATGTTCTGTTCTTGTTAAACCAATACCTTCAGCACCAAATGCAATTGCGTTAGTTGATTGAGATGGTTCATCTGCATTAGTTCTAACTTTAAGTTTTCTAGTTTTGTCAGCCCAGCTCATTAAATCTTTATAAGTTTTGTAAACTTTAGATTTGGTTGGAGCTAATTCTTTTGTAATTAAAACTTGAACAACTTCCGATGGTTTTGTTTGGATTTCTCCGGCAATAACTTCGCCTGTTGAACCGTCAATTGAAATGTATTCCCCTTCTTTAATTGTAGGTTTACCTTCAACTTTCATTGTTCCTTTTTTATAATCTATCTCTAAAGAACCACAACCAGCTACACAAACTTTACCCATTTGGCGTGCAACTAATGCAGCATGAGATGTCATACCACCTTTAGCAGTAAGAATACCTTCAGAAGCATTCATACCTTTAATATCTTCAGGTGAAGTTTCAACTCTTACAAGAATAACTTTATCACCTTTAGAAGCCATAATTTCTGCATCGTGAGCTGAGAAAGCAACTTTACCGGTAGCAGCACCAGGTCCGGCATTTAATCCTTTAGCTAATAGCTTACCGGAAGCAATTGCTTTTGTTTTTTGCTCAGTATCAAAAATAGGTCTCAATAATTGGTTTAATTGTTCAGGATCGATTCTTAATAAAGCTTCTTCTTTAGAGATTAATTTTTCTCTAACCATATCAACAGCTATTTGAATAGCAGCAAAGCCTGTTCTTTTACCAACTCTTGCTTGCAGCATCCATAATTTACCTTGTTGAATTGTAAACTCAACGTCCATCATATCATGATAGTGCTTTTCTAGTTTTAGACGAATTTTATCTAATTCCTTGTAAAGTTTAGGACTTTCTTTTCTCAATTCAGATATTTCGTGCGGAGTTCTTACACCGGCAACAACATCTTCGCCCTGAGCATTAAATAAGTACTCACCGTAGAAAATATTTTTACCTGAGGCAGGGTCACGAGTAAATGCAACACCTGTACCAGAATCTTCGCCCATGTTACCAAATACCATTGATTGAACGTTTACAGCGGTTCCCCATTCTGCAGGAATATCATTCAATTTTCTGTAAACTATAGCTCTTTCGTTCATCCATGATGAGAATACAGCTCCAACAGCTCCCCATAATTGTTTTTTAGGATCAGTTGGGAAATCATGCCCTGTTCGTTTTTTTATTTCTATTTTGAATTCTTCTACTAATTCTTTTAAGTGATCAGCAGTTAAATCCGTATCATTTTTAATTCCGTTTGCTTCTTTTTTAGCATCCAGAATTACTTCAAAGGGATCAAGATCATGTTTATCTTCCGGTTGTAAACCAAGAACAACATCTCCATACATTTGTACAAACCTTCTGTAAGAATCGTAAGCAAATCTTGGATTGTTTGTTTGCTTAATTAGTGCTTCAACTGTATCGTCATTTAATCCTAAGTTAAGGATTGTATCCATCATACCGGGCATTGAAGCTCTGGCACCACTTCTAACAGAAAGAAGTAATGGATTTTTTTTATCACCAAACTTAGCTCCCATCTCTTTTTCAATTTTCTTCAGAGATGCTTCTACTTGTTTTTCAAGTTCTTTTGGATACTTCTTTTTGTTGTCGTAATAATAAGTACATACTTCGGTTGTGATTGTAAAACCAGCAGGTACAGGTAATCCTATGTTTACCATTTCAGCAAGGTTTGCACCTTTACCGCCAAGCAGGTTTTTCATTTCAGCTTTACCGTCGGCTTTCTTTCCCCCGAAAAAATAAACATACTTCGTGTTTTTTTTCTTTGCCATCATTTCCTCTAATTTGAGTTAGTTAATTTAGTTTTGTATTCAATAGTTTATAAAAATTATTTTCGTCTTCAAGCTGTAGTGAAATTTTTAGATAGTAAATATCTATATCATCAAGTTCTTTATTAAATTCCATCAATTTTACAGCATCTTTTTGTGTTGTTAAAACAGAATAGGAGTTTGTATCATAAAATTCTTTTCTAATTTGTTGTACTTCTTTATTCGTATAATGTTTATGATCGCTGAAAATGAGTTTGTTTTTTATGTTAATATTTTTACTCGAAAGAATTTTTAAAAACGAAAATGGTTTCGCAATTCCACAAACAACAAGACTATGCTGATCTTTAAATTCTTCTATAGTATATTCTTTTTTAGTTTTTATATCAAACAATCCTTCAGTTTTATAATAACAGTAAAATACATTGTTCTCGTTTAAATATTTTTTAAGCTTTACAGGAATTGTAATTTTAGGTGAGAACTTTCTATTAATTACAATTGCATCGGCTCTTGATACTGATTCAAATGGTTCACGCATAGAGCCTAATGGTAATAATCTTTGATCGAAGGAATTAACGTTGCTCAAGAATTTTTGATCTATAACAAGTAAATTAAAATTTCGTCCAATCCATCTATGTTGAAAAGCATCATCTAAAATAATATATTCCAAATCAATATCTTGTAGAAACTGTTTTGCTCCAGTTACTCTCTTTTCAGCAACGGCTGTCGGAATCATACATTCATTAGCCACTAAAAATGTTTCGTCTCCAGCGGTATTTACATCCAATAATATTTTTTCATTATTAGAAACCAGTTTGTATCCTTTACTGTTTCTTCCGTATCCTCTACTTAACACACCAACTTTTTTATTTTGAGATTTTAAGTGCTTTGCAAGTTTAATTACAAGCGGAGTTTTCCCAGAACCACCAACTGTTAGATTTCCGACTGAAATAACTTTTGCATCAACAAATTCTTGTTTGAAAATATTATTGTCGAAAAATTTATTTCGAATATTTATTACAAATTTGTAACCAATAGTCAGAGGAGATAATATGAATCTAACTATTCGCAGCAATTTTTTTTGCCTCTTCATGTAAATTATTTAGCTTATTATTAACTTCTTTAATTATATTGTTTGTTTGTTCATAGTCCAATTCTTTTTCTATGTAAATTGGTTCCGAATAAACAATTATTGCTTTGCTAAAAAATTTTGGGATTTCAAATTTATCCCAGCTTTTTAATATCCTTCTTTTTTTATAACCAACACCAATAAGCAGTAAAGGAATTTCTGCTTTTTTAGCAATTATAACAGCACCTGCTTTCATAATTTTTTCCGGTCCTTTTGGTCCATCAGGTGTAATTGCAATATTCTTTTTTCTTTTTGCTTGATGAATTAGTTTTTCTAATACTTCTTTTCCGTCTTTACTACTTGAGCCACGTTCAACTTTATAATTCCATTTGTTTAAGACATTTACTAAAATATCTCCGTCTTTACTTTGGCTTACAATTGCATACGGTGAATACTTCCTTAATAAAAACCAAGGAAGCAACATTGTACCATGCCAAAAAGCAAAAACAAAATTTTGATTTTTTGAAATAAATTCATCAATCGGAGATTTATTAATCTCTTCAACTTTCAAAGTTTTACAAAGAACTTTTATTACTGATTCGGTTAAATTATTACCTAAAAATCGCAATATTTTTTTTTTCAATTGCTTAAACTGCATTTAGTTCTGTATAAATTATTTCTGCAGCTTTTTTACTTGGATTTCCCTCTGTTTTTAATTTTGCTGTAATTGTACCAAGGGAATCTTTTATTAAATTATATTTTTTCTCATCGGATAATACTTTACTACACTCTTTAAAAAGCTTTTCTGATGTTACATCGTTTTGAATTAGTTCAGTTATAATATTTTTTTCAGCAACAATATTTACCAAAGCTATATTTTTAATTTTTATTAAGGTCTTACCAATTAAATAAGTCAAATAATTTGTTTTATACACAACAATAAAAGGTGTTCCAATAATTCCGGCTTCAAGAGTAGAAGTACCTGATTTTATTATACCAAATTTGGAATTCTTTAATAGATTGTAAGTGTTTCCTTTTACTAAATGAAAATGATATTGTTTTGCAAAAGAATTAAAAAAATCTTCATCAATACTATCTGCACATGCAACAACAGTTTGTAAATTAAATTTCTTTGATATTTTTTCAGAAGCTTCTAATACAATTGGTAGAATTTTTTCTAATTCTTGTTTTCTACTACCCGGTAATAAGAGTAAAATATCTTTATCGTTATCTAAGTTGAGTTTTTTAATTAATTCATTTTTAGTACAAAAATTATAATTGCTAATTGATTTAACTAATGGATGTCCAACAAAATTAGATGCAACATTGTTATTTTGATATAGTTTTTCTTCAAAAGGGAAGAATACTATCATTTTATCAATTATTTTTTTTATCTTTTTTATTCTTCCTTTACCCCAAGCCCATATTTGAGGTGAAATATAGTAGATGTTTTTTATCCCTAAAATATGTAAGGATTTTGCTATACTTAAATTAAAACCCGGATAATCAATTAAAACTGCTGTTCCAATTTTTTCTTTGTTAACTAGACTAATTAAATTCTTTTTAACTTTCTTAATAAATGGTATATGTTTAATAACTTCTATAATTCCTAAAAAAGATAAGTCCCTAATATGATATGAAGCTTTTAATCCGGCATCAATCATTTTATCGCCACCGACACCAAAGAATTCAATATTTGTATCTTTCTTTTTTAATTCTTTCATTAAATTAGAACCGTGTAAATCTCCCGAAGGTTCGCCGGCAATTATTAGCAATTTCTTTTTCATATTTCTTTAGCCAAATGAATAATTATAGAAACTGCACTTACCGATGCCAATGCTTGTAAAGTTCTTGACTCAGATTTTAAAGCTTCTTTCAAATTTCCTGTTGATTCTTCATTTATATTTTCTTTATAGCCTTTAATTATTGGACTAAATCTATTTACATTATTTTTATAATTTTGGTATTGCATTCCAAATTTTTGTTCTAGAAATTCTTCTTCGATATTAATAATAAGTTTATATTGAAGAACAAACCAAGACAAAGCAACTATTTGTAAATAAGGAAATAAAGCTAATGATAGAATTCCGAAACCAACATAAATAAAAATATTTCCTATATAGAGCGGATTGCGTACATGGGCAAAAGGTCCAACAGTAACTAATTTTTTAGCAACAAGTTTAAGTGTTGACCTTGTTAAATAACCAGCATAAGAAATTCCCCAAATTCGAAGAAGTTCTCCAAGTATTATTGCTAATCCTCCAACTATCCAACTTTGTAAATTGCCGTTATAATAAACCAACATTATTGCAATAAAAGGAATTGGTGTAAAGCTTCTATATCTAAATAAAAATTTTGAAAATTCTTTCATTAAAATTTAACCTTGGGAATAAGCCTCTTGTCTTTTTAACATTGCTCTATGTCTTTTCTTAACTTTTTTCTTTTTACTTAATTGATCAATAATTTTATGAACATCATAAAAAGACTTAAAAGGAAAGTAAGGCAACCCATTTTGTTCACAGTATTTAAGTAAAGAACGTTTTGCAAAAATATAATCGCAATGCTCCGCTGCATTTGTATCTGACCAACCATCGCCAATATAAATTGTAATATCATCATCAGCAGAAGTATTGATAATATGGTTTCGCTTACAATTTGCAGAGTGTGTACAATGTTCATCACTATAAGGAAATTCAGGAATTAATTTACCTGATTTATCAAATGTTAATTTATTACAAAACAATTTTAAATCGTCAAATTTTTCCCTTTTGCTTACCTTTTTTATATAATAGTCTAATCCATCACTTAATATTGTAACATCATATTTTTTTTGTTTAGTAAACTCAATAAATTTATTAAAGTAAGGATCTATATCCATTGTAGTTAAAAATCCATCAAACTTTTCTTCATCAAAATTTTCTATAGTTTCACACAACTTAATCCAAACGGTTTTTGAATTATAAGAGCCATCTAGCCATTTATTAATTATTTGTCTGCATTTTTCAGGATCACCAAATTCTAAGAACATGTGTTCACCAATGTCCTTGACTGTAATAGTGCCATCAAAATCTATATAAATTTTAAATGTTGTAGGATTTTCAATCTTCATTATGCGGGAATACCTAATTGTTCGTTAAACTGCACTCCAACAAGTTTCGAAATTCCTTCTTCTTGTATTGTAACTCCATACATATTTTCAGCGGCTTCCATAGTACGTTTATTATGTGTTACAATAATAAACTGTGTATTACTACTAAACTCTTTCAGTAATTTTGTAAATCTATCAACATTAGCATCATCTAATGGTGCATCAACCTCATCCATAATACAGAAAGGACTGGGCTTAACTAAGTAAATTGCAAATAATAATGCTGTTGCTGTTAGTGTTTTTTCACCACCGGAAAGTAACTCAATTCCTGTTGGGCGTTTACCTTTTGGTTTTGCAATAATTTCAATTTTTGCTTCAAGTGGATCAACATCTTGTTCAAGTATTAAATCCGCTTCATCACCCGGATTGAATAATGTTTGGAAGATTTTTTTGAAGTTACTTGTTATTTCTTCAAATGTTTCCATAAATACAGTTTGAGCAGATTCATTAATTTCTTTAATTGTTTTAATTAAATCTTTTTCAGATTCGATTAAATCTTCTCTTTGTTGATGTAAGAATTCGAGCCTTTCATTTTCTTCTTCAAATTCTGAATAAGCTAAAAGATTTATTGGTCCAAGATTTTTAAGCTTTTCTCGTAGTTGGTGAACTTCGCCGGAAACTTGTTTAAAATCGAATGAGTCAAGATCGAAGAACTCCTTATACTCAAGATCAATATTGTATTCTTCTTTAATATATTTTACAAGATTTTCAAAGCGAATTGAAATTTCACTTTGTTTAACTTGTATTCCATGTATCCGATCAGAAACAGTTTGTCTTTCATTTCTTACTTCGTTTAATTTTTTTTCATGCTCAGAAAATTCATTTTTCTTTAGCTTTAATTTATCTTCAATTTTTGTAAGCTCTTCACTTTCAATATTTTTTTCACCTGTTAATTCATCATGTTCATACTGTGCATCTTCAATAACTTCTGTAATAGAAGCAATTTCTGTTTGGGCACTAGTAATTTCTTTTCCTAATCTTTCTATTGAATTTGCAAGCGATATTTTTGTTTCTTCTGATTTTGTTAATAAACTTTTTTTGTTTTGTAGTTCGCCTTTTAGTCTTTCAAGTTCTATATTTTGGTTGTTGTAAGAATTTAAAGATTCATTAAATTCATTTTCTTTATTTTGTAATGATTCTTCAAATTGAGCGATTTCATTTTTCTGAGAAGAAATTGAACTATTTTGTTCTTCAAAACGTTTTTCGAGAACAACAATATTTTGCTCTGTTAAATTTAGTTCACTAACATTTTCTTGAATCTCGTTCTGAATTCTTTCTATATCCTTTCCTGCTTTTTCTTTTTCAAATTCAAGTTGAGATATTTGTTTATCAATATTATTGATTTCATTTAATAAAATTTTGCCCTGATCAGAAATTATTTTTAGATTAATTTTTGAAGACTCTTCTTCTTTTTCTTCTAAAAGCTTTTTTAGTTCTTGTAAATTTACTTCAAGTTTTGGGTATTCATTTTTAAGGTTATCAAGTAACTTTCTTCGTCCAAATAGGGAATCTTCTAATTTCCCGGTTGATCCGGCTTCCACACTGCCAGTACTAGTTAATAGCTCACCATCAACGGTAACAAAACTGAATTCAGGGAATTTGGTCAGTAAAGGAATTGCATCTTCTAATGATTTAATAACTACAACGTTCTTCAAACTTGATTCAAAATATCTTTTCCACTTTTCATCAGTATCAATAAAATTTATTGCCCAATTTACAAAGCCTTTTTCAGCTTCTACTTTTTTTCCTTTTCGTTTTAGATTAAATTTATTCAATCTATCAAGAAGTGAATTTTTATGGGATAGCGAACTTTCAATTAAGAAAGATGCTTTGCCTAATTCATTTTTCTTTAAGTAAGATATGGCATTTTCTAAATCATTTGTATTCTGAATAATTATATTATTTAGAACATTTTTTAATGCTGCTTCAATTGAAAGTCTGTATTCTTCAAGTGGCGAACCAATATCAGCAAGAATAAGCTTTTCGTTCTCTGTCCAGCCTTCACTTTCTATTAAGGATTTTGAACCTTGAGAAACACCTTCGAGATTGTTTATTAAAGTTTGGAAGAAGTCAATTTTATCTTTGATATTTACAATATTATTTTTTGCTTCTAAATTTTTAACTCTTAAATCAGAAATCTCTTCTTCTAGTGCTTCTTTACGCTCAACATTTCTTGTATAATTTTCTTCCGATTCTTTAAGTTTAATTTCTATTTGAGATTTTTCATTTTCCAAATCTTCTAAATAACCAACACTTTTAGCTATTTCGGAAGTAATATTTTGAATATTATTATCAAGTTTTGAAACTGTATTATTATAATTTGTAAATGCTCTTTTATTATTCTCAATTTCATTTTGGAGTGAAGTTATTTTATGTTGTTCTTCATTAAAATTTTCACTTATTACTTTAAATTCTTTTCTTTTATCGTATAGTTCTTTTTTATTTGTATTAAGAATAACTTGACTTTCGTTAAGTTGCTTTTCTTTTTCACCAAGTTGAGAACTTATTTCATCAATGCTAATGTTAAAATCAATTATGTTTTGTTCAATTTCTTCTAATTGATAATTGTATTCTTCAATGTTATTTTGAAATCTGAGTATATTATTGTTTAATGATTTAGAACGTTCTTCAGAAACTGAGATATTTTTATGAAGGATATGTATTTTATCAGTTAGCTGAGCTAAATTATGAGATTTACTTTTAAACTTGTTTTCTATTTCACCAATTTCGTTTCGGTATTCCATTAAAAGCGATTCAATTTTTCTAATCTCAGAATCTATATTATCTTTTTCTTCACTAAGTTTAAGATTATCGGCTTTGAAGTTTTTTAACTGGTTGCTAAATACATGGTACTCGCGCTCGGATAAGCCAAGTTCTTTTTCTCTAAGTTCTGTTTGTATTTGACTATATCGATCTGCTTTTTTTGCTTGTCTTTCAAGCGAGCGAACAGTTTTTTCAACTTCAGAAACAATGTCGTTTACTCTTGTTAAATCTTTTTTTACATCATCAAGTTTGGTTAGAGAAAGTCTTCTTCTAAGTTTATATTTATTTACTCCAGCAGCTTCCTCAAACATTTTTCTACGTTCATCAGCTTTATTGCTAAGGATTGTTTCAATCATCTTCAACTCGATTACAGAATAAGCATTAGTGCCCATTCCCGTATCCATAAAGAGATTTGTAATATCCTTTAACCGACAAATATTTTTATTGAGGAGATATTCACTTTCTCCAGAACGGAATATCCTTCTAGTGATAACAACTTCAGAGAAATCGGTAGGCAAAATTCCTTTATCATTAACAATTGTTAATGATACTTCGGACATCCCCATAGGCTTCTTGTTGCGTGTACCATTGAAGATAACATTTTCCATTTTGTCACTTCGCAAAGTACTACTGCGTTGTTCGCCAAGACACCATCTAATTGCATCAACAATATTGGTTTTTCCACAGCCGTTTGGTCCAACTATACCAGTAATTCCTCTTGTAAAATCTACTACAGTTTTATTTGCAAAAGATTTAAATCCAAATATTTCTAATTTCGATAAATGCAATTATTCTTCCGTTATAAAATTACATATTGTTTAATTGCAAGACTTATGTAGTCAAATGCAGATACTGTATATTGGAAGTACATTCCAAAAGCCAGTATTATAAATAAAATAGTTAAGAAAGCATATATGTAAACATTAAGTGGTCTAATATCAAATATTACATAAACTCCTTTTAGCAAACGCTGTAATGTCCAAACTAAGAAGAATATTAATATTAAAAATATTATGGTGTCGTATGTATGTAACAATAAAATTTTATAGAGTATAAGTTCTACTGGGAGTAATAATGCAAATGGAAGAAATGCCCAAATAGCAACTGAATAAACACTTGAAAATAATACTTTTGTTTTAACAAAAAAGGATGAAAAATGTATTAAGACACTCAATAATATAAAGATTACAATTGTTGCGATATATATATAGGCAAATGCTTCTTGTAAATTCCAAGCTAAATAACCTACTAACGCACTAAACTTATAATTTCCAAAGGAAAGAATAAGCTTTTCGAATAAAATATTATTCCTTAAAAAATAAAATATTATTGTTACCAACAAAGCATTTGAACCGGCTAGTAAAAACATTAATGTATTTGAATGGAAACCTGATAATATTCTTTGATCTCTAATGTCTGCAAAAAAGTTATATGGTCTTAATAATGCCCTTGTAGCATCTTCTCTAAATTTTCTTTTCGAGTTTATTAGCAAAGCAATAATTATAGAAAGAAATAGTGAAACTATAATAAAAAATAGAGGAGCATCTTCGTTATTATTGCCAATTGGAACTGTAACTTTTGAAACAGATTTTAATCTTGACTTGAGTAGATTAGAGCTTATTCTTGCTTTATTTCCATCTTCAGGAAAAATTCCAATTTTATAAACTTTTTCTTTATTAAAACCTGTAAAGAACGGGGAATAATCACCTTTGAAATCAAACATCGAGTTTAATACAAAGCCGTTAAGAAGTGAATCTTTAGATACTGTAATTACATCATCAAAAAACTTTGCTTGTCCTTCAAAAGAGTAAGTATTTAAATAGCCGTTTGTTTCTCCTTTGAATGTTGGATATGTTGCTTCGCTAATAAAATCTATTGCTGAACTAGATGATTGTGAAGATAACATTTTCTTTAGTTCTAATGGATTACTAGCGTATAGTTCTATTCCACATAAATCTACTTTACCATTAAAATCATTTAAATTTCCTATCATAGAAACATAACTCAATTTTCCTTTTGAGTTGGTTAGTAAACTTAGATTAGAAATAAATTTTGAATGACTTTGAGAATTACTTAAATATGATCCACCTGCTCCGTAAGCAATTACATTAGGATATTTTTCGTAAGCACTAATAGCCCTTTCAAGAAATAATTTTGCTCTATCTTCAAAATTTGAATCTTCTGTAAATCTTTCGGGTACAGAATTTAATGGTAGTTCTATTAAAGCATATAAGCCATATTGTTTACATAAATAAACAGCATAAGGATGAGGAAATACTTTACTAAATCTAATTGTATTAAATCCATTTTCTTTAATGGTTTTAATATCCTGATGAATTTGGTTGTAATTAGATACTTTATCTAAAGAGCGTAGATATGTAACTCCTTTTATTTTAATTTTTTTGTCATTTACTATGAGAGTTCTATTCCCTTTTTTTAGATCAAGTAATGTAATTTCTTTTTTTAACTCATCATATACAAAACCATCGCCATTTGTAAGTTTAGCAGAAAGAATATATGAAATAGGGGAATCCGAACTCCATCTATATATTTTCTTTAGTCTAACTGTAAATTTTTTACTAAAATTATCTTTGCCAATTGGATTGATATTCCAGATATTGAAGAAAGTATTTGAAGTATCGGAAGTTTTTCTAAGCTGAGCTTCAATTTTAAATCTACCGTCATAATTTTCAAGAGTAGAATCAGAAACTAAATGATCAAAGTTCTCAAGATTAACATTAAAGTTGAACTTGCCCTTGTAAAATCGAGTATCATCTTCAAGTGAATATTCAATATTTTTAATTCCAACTCTTGGTCGGAAGGATAAATAAACATCTCTTAAAATTCCGCCGAAACTTTTTGGGAATAAAAATCTTTGCAATAAAGGAATTGTATTTTTTGCATCAATATGGTATTGAATTTTTATTCTTATTGTATTTGGAGCATTAAAATTTAGAAGATCATCTGATAAATCAATTGTAAAAGGTAACTCACCACCGGGATGCTTATATACAGCAGCATTGTTTATATATATTTCAGCCGAATAATTTATTCCTAAAAAAGTTAGTTGAGTGAAATTTTTAAGTTGTTGCTTTGCACTAATCTCAAATTTCTTTTCAAAAATTATTGTTTGTTCCGATGTAAAACTAATTGGGAAATTAACTTGGGAATAATTTTCCGGTGTTTCGGCAAAAAACACTTTCCAGCCGGAGTTTAAATCTTCTACTTTTCTTGATAAAGTTATGTTTAAAAACGAAGAATCTTGCAGATTATTAAATCCTGATTCCAAATTTTTAATTTTAAATTGAGCATTAATTGACAGAAATGAAATAAGTGTAATAATAAGAAAACTAAAACGATTTGGAATCATAAATATTTTTTCTATTTCTAAATTTAAAGATTTTAAATATACTAAAAAAAAGAGGCGAAATCAATTAGAGTTTTTCTTGATAACTTGTTTGTTTATAAAGGTTTAATTGGGGTTGTTGCTATCTAAAATAAGAAGCTTGGATTGAAAAATAGCTAAATTAAAAAGGGAAGACGTAAGACGTAAAAACGTAAGATGTGAGATTTGAGATGTGAGACAGAAAGACGTAAAACGCAAAATGAGAAAAACAAATGTGTAAAGGAACGTATTCCGGCAACTTTGTTGCCACTACTTTAAAAATGGGGATTTTTTGAGTAACTCAGCCTTTCCAGGCTGAGAGAAGAAAAAGACTAAAACCAAAAGCAAACACAGACTAGAAAGTCTGTGCTACAAAAGTAACTCAGTCTTGATGGGCAGAGAAAGCTAAAAATTGCTAAAAAGTATTTTAAGTATCTTCTTTGCGGACTTAATCCACAATCTAAGGTTTTGAATTTCTGTGATGAAGATATTTCTTATCAGTCTCTCATTCTCCACATGATACGGTTACCGGATTGCCGCTTGCTAAAGCACAGAAACTTTCAATTTCTTTATTTTGGGTAGCAATAGAGATTGAAAAATTAACTTGCATTATTCAAAAAAAGTATTTTATTAGTTATATAAATTATAATTTTAATTGTATTTCTGTTTTTTCTTATAATAATAAGAATGTTAAAATGGTTACAATTATTAAATATTACCTCTCTCTTTTATTCTTGAGTTTTTTATTTGCAAAATACTTATGCCCAATTAAAATTATAAAGCTAAAAAGGTTTTCTTTTATTTTTCTTACCATATATTTTGTAGGGTTCACATAGTTTAACTTCTTTGCCAATAAACTTATCTTTTTAATTAATGAAGGAAGAATCATGAAAAAAATAATTTTACTTTTTTTGTTGTTCTTT
>PDWI01003850.1_pt1 | contig 20728 bp, 15 predicted proteins | sample 1430891 | NCBI WGS metagenome assembly PDWI01 (sample SAMN01162508, study PRJNA174530) | Oral metagenome, whole genome shotgun sequencing project. | biome: Marine environment; feature: Marine mammal; material: Swab sample of the gingival sulcus; isolation source: swab sample of gingival sulcus... | reverse complement strand
AATTTCTTTGTTGCTGCGCAAAATATCGACCTTTACGTATGTCTTTATACGCTGCAGCCCGCTATTTTGCTGGCGCCTCGAACTTGAACATTCTCAACAATATGGAGATTATTGACTTTGTCGACACTCTCAAGCCCCGCCAAAGCGGGGCTCTTTGCTGTCATTTCAACCGCGATCCCCCCTTTTTTTGTCATTTCGAGCGAGAAATCTCGGGTTTGACATTTGGTGTCAGTCACCGATTGCAATAGTCTTTTTATAGCAAAACAAGATTGCTGAATACATCGTCATTTGCTTTACAAATTGCTTTAATCGCGTTATAATTGTCGTATAGGAGGTGCAATATGACAACAAAACCAGTTAATTTTAGAATAGATGAAGAATTAAAACTTCAATCTGAACAAGTTTTATCAGAAATGGGTCTAACGATGAGTTCTGCAATAACAATGTTTTTGAAACAGGTGGTCAATAAGAGAGAGATACCTTTTAAAATTCAGGCAGATCCTTTTTATAGTGAAAAAAATCAAATGCTTCTAGCTGAAAGACTTGCTAAATATGAGGCCGGAATAAAAATTGAAAGAGATATACTGGAGTAATCATGAAAAAAATATGGCTAGACGGCGCATGGGAAGATTACACAAAATGGCAAGAAAAGGACAAAAAGGCTTTTAAAAAAATAAATAGCATAATAAAAAGTATCGATCGAAATGGTTACGATTGCATAGGTCGACCAGAAAAACTATCGGCTAATTTATCAGATTGGTGGAGTGTAAAATTTAATGCAAAAGATAGAATTGTTTTTAGAATAGTTGATAATGCTATCGAATTTTTGCAGATTGGTACCCATTATGGCGACAAATAAAACACCTACTGCGATTGACAAATTTTCAAAGGGGCGTTGCAAAATGACAAAGAGAGTCATTGCAACAGCCCCTTTTTCCTTTCAACTTTCCACTTCCCGCAAATGCGCCACATCGGGCAGCAAATCATAGCTAAATTGGCCGTTTTGATAGCTCAAAATTGACAAGCTACACGATTCGGCGTACGGTTCACTCGTCCAAAACTCTCTTAACACGCCGTGCTGATAGGCGTACATCAAGGCTTTGACGACGCCGCCGTGCACGGCCACAAAGACGGTTTGCCCGAGGTGTTTTTGGCCGATGCGTTCAAATTCGGCCGTAATGCGCGCGATTAACGCTTCAATCCGCTCGCCGTTGAACGGCTGATAATTGGCCGGGTCTTTCCACAAATTGTGTAGTTGCTGCGGGTAGGCCGCTTCAATATCGGCCCACGCCTGACCTTCCCAGTCGCCAAAATTTAGTTCGCGCAATTCAGCGCGCTGGATAATTTTTGTGCTGCGACCGGCCAGTGCAATCTGCGCAGTTTGAAGCGTTCGCCCCGCCGTGCTGCAATAGGCGATGTCGAAGTCGATATCCTTGAGGCGCGCGCCCAACTGAGCGGCCTGCCACTTGCCCAATTCGGTCAATGGCGAATTGCCATGACCCTGCGCGCGCCGCTTTAAGTTCCAGTCGGTCTGACCGTGTCGTGTAACGTAAAATAGCGTTTTAGCGGGCTTCATTGACCAACTCCACAATGCGCTGTACGGCGTCAGCGGCTGACATTTCAATTTTTTCGGCGCTGCTGCGCAACTTAAATTCGACCACTTTTTCAGTTGCCAATTTGCCGACGTTAACCGCCAGCGGTATGCCAATTAGTTCGGCGTCTTTAAATTTGACACCGGCGCGTTCTTTGCGATCGTCGAGCAAGACGTCGACGCCCTGCGCCTTGAGCGCCTCGTATATTTCGAGGCCAAGTGCCATTTGCTCGTCTTTTTTGGCGTTGACGACGGTGATAATCGCTTCAAATGGCGCCACTGCCAGCGGCCAAACGATGCCGTCGTCGTCGTGGTATTGTTCGATAATTGCCGCCATTGTGCGCGATACGCCGATGCCGTGCGACCCCATATAGATGTACTGCTCTTTGCCGTTTTCGTCTAAGTATGTGGCGTGCATGGACTTGGCGTACTTCGTGCCCAACTGGAAGATATTGCCGACTTCGTTGCCGCGATCGACCGCCATTGGCGCAGCGCAGTGCGGACATTGATCGCCGGCGACGGCCATTACTAAATCGGCCACTACTTCGCCCTTAAAATCGCGCCCGTAGTTGACGTTTTTAATGTGATAGTCGGTTTGATTGGCGCCGACGATAAAGTTCTTCATTTCGGTAATGCGTCGGTCGACGATCAGTTTTACCGATTTGTCGAGCCCGATTGGGCCGGCAAAGCCGACTGCGGCACCGGTGACGCGTTCGACGGTCGCTTCGTCGGCCATTTCCAATTCGTGCTCGCCAACGCCCAGATAGTTAATCAGTTTTATCGGGTTAATTTCGCGATCGCCCGGCAGCATGACGGCAATTACCTGACCATTGCATTTATAGAGCACCATTTTGGCAAATCTGTCGGCGGCCAGCGCAAAGAAATTACTCAGTTCTTCAATTGTCTTAACGTCAGGCGTACTGACTTTTTCGGTGGGCAGCATGGCGCTGTCGTCGGCAATGCGATAGGCGACGACGGCCTCTTCGTCGGTTGCGGCGTATTCACAGGCATCGCAGTAAATAATTTGCGATTCGCCCAGTTCTGACAAGGCGATAAATTCGTGCGAACCATTGCCGCCCATGGCGCCGGGGTCGCCCTCGACGATTTTGTATTTTAGTCCGCAGCGATCAAAAATTTTGCGGTAGGCGCTGGCCATTATGTCGTAGGCGACTTTCATTTCGGCGGCGTCTTTGTCAAAGGTATAGGCGTCTTTCATAATAAATTCGCGGCCGCGCATTAAACCGAAGCGCGGTCGCTTTTCATCGCGAAACTTAGTCTGAATTTGGTAAAGGCTAAGCGGCAACTGCTTGTACGACTTGACCTCGTGGCGCACGATGTGGGTAAATATTTCTTCGTGCGTCGGGCCGAGGCAAAAATCGCGCTGATGGCGGTCTTTCAACTTAAACATGTCGGGGCCGAATTTGTCCCAGCGGCCACTTTCTTGCCACAGTTCAGCCGGCAGCAAGGCCGACATCAGAGTTTCTTGCGAGCCAATTGCGTTCATTTCTTGGCGCACAATTTGTTCAATTTTCTTAATTACTTTTAAGCCCAATGGCAAATAGGTATAGATGCCGGCCGCCAACATGCGCGCCATGCCGGCGCGCAATAACAACTGATGGCTAACCAGTTCGGCTTCGTTGGGAACTTCGCGCAGCGTCGGCGCATATAGCTTTGACATTTTCATAGTGTTCTCCTCGTTCTGCTAATACTCGATGACGATTTTGTCGATTTGCGTTTGATAGGCGGTGATGACGACGCCGGCATTGGCGAAGATGATGCGCGCGACGTCCGAGGTCGGCCCCGGTTTGTCGTCTTGGTATATCACCTGGCGAATGCCCGATTGCACGATGGCCTTGGCGCATTCATTACAGGGGTGATGCGTTACATAAATGCAGCAGCCGACGACCGAGCGCGGGCTGTTTAGTATCGCATTTAGCTCGGCATGGCAAACGTAGGGATACTTGGTATCTTGCCAATCGCCCTGTTTGCCCCACTTGGCGGTGGCGTCGTCGGTGCCATAGGGCATGCCGTTGTAACCGACCGATACGATTTTATTGTTTTGATCGACAATGCAGGCGCCCACCTGCGTAACTGGATCTTTACTGCGCATCGCCGACAATTTGGCGATGCCCATAAAATAGTCTGGCCAACTGATATAATCGCTTCGCATAATCACCTCAATCATCATTATTTTTTAATGATATCATACAGATATATTTTGCGCCAGCGTTAAAGCGCTAATTTGAACAAATATTTGAAATTTATTTCCCAATTAAAAACAATTATCAAATAAGAGCTTTTTTCTTGCAATCTGGCGGCAAGCCGTCTATACTAATAATACTGTAAAAGGAGTAGATTATGAAGCGAAAATTTGGTTTTGAAATTGGCAATACCGACTTGCAAATTAACAGTGAACAACACTTGCAATACATCAATTTTAAGCTGGCAATTATGGGCCAGCCGACACTAGAACTGTCGAATGGCGGCGACCGCTTTATTCGCCAGTTTGACGACATCATCGTCAACTACCGCGAAAAGTTGCGCAAAAGCGGCGACAATAACGCCCCGATACACAACCGCATCAATCGCTTTTTTAGCGACTATTTTAGCGGCCACAAGAACGTGCCCTCGGCCATTAGCGACGGCTTTCAGCTCGACTATTACGGCTTGGCGCGCGTTTTGTCACTACCGCTCGGCGACAACGCCTATCACAACGAATACATCAGCAGCTATCGCATTAAACAGGGCGTGCTGCACAATCCCAAAAACGACCGCCGCACGACCAAGGGCTCTTTTCACATCGTCAGTGGCGACTTGGCGATACCTAACGACAAAAAGGAAGTGCCCAAGGCGACCTTTTGCAAACTCTATCAGGCCGCCGTCAAGCCGCCCCAAGAGCTGCTCAAGTTTCCGATTAGCGCCGCTCAGAGCCATGCTGCGCACGGCTTTGTTTCGCTGCTCGTCAAGCCGGTCGTGGTGCCCGAAGTTGCCGGTTTTACTTCAGAAAAATGCAGCGAAATACTGTTTGTCGCACCAGCCGGCAACGTTTCAAATTTAGACTTTGTCGAGTCGGTCTTTGGCAATGCCGGCGACCCCAGTATTCACAGCAACGACGCCGGCATTGACGTCGACGGCTGGACGGGGCTAACCGGCTACGTCTTGTTGGCACCCCATTTGACTAAGTTGAAAAAAATTGACTTGGGCCTACCCCACTACGACGTGGCCAGCGAACGGCAGCGCCGCGACGGCATGTGTTATCAGTCGGCCGACGAACTGTACAACGACGGCGTGCCGTTTAAAATTACTTGTCGCGATAAGTCTGGCGTCGCCGTCACCCTAATTGCCGACAACTACTTTGGCTATTCTAAAAAGGAAATCAAGACGCAAATTAGCTTTGCCGCCAATTTGTTTGGCAATGTCGAAGAAGAACACGCCGGCGGCACGCTGGCCTTTCAGCGCTTCAATTTAGGCGAACAATATTACGCCAGCCGCGACGGCGAATTGACCGGCTATAGTTTTGACGAAGTCAAGCGCCACTTTGCTTCTAAAATAACGGTAATGCCGCAAAATTACGCGCTCGATAAGCACTACGACAACATCATCTACCTGCCCGAGAACGTCAATATCGACCTGATTAGCGCCAAAATTAACTGGCGTTACGACAATTGCGAACAATACTTAAAACTGCTGCCCGAACACTATTACATTCTGCCAAATGGCAGTAAAATACACCTTGAAAAGCACCCCGCCGCGCCGGCTTGGAAGATGGTCAAAACAGTTGCCGAGGGCAAGTTTATGCACAAGCCCTGTACGGTATCGGGCGGCGGTAAAAGCGAAATATCTAAGGTGCTCGACAATGCCATTATCTACGGCTCGTACTACGCGCAAGATTTAGAGAAAGACTTAGATGAAGTTGAAAAGATATTGGCGCGCAATTTTGGCGACCGCTATATCGACAACCCCAACGCCGGTCGGCCATCGCGTCCCATTTTGTCGGTTGAGCGCACGCTCGGTTCGGTTATTAAAATGCTGACGCCGTCAGTACTATTCACCAAACAGCACAACGACTACGTCAGAACGATTCCGCGCCACATCAAGGCGTTGGTCTTTATGGTAAAGCGCTTTTACATGCCGGAGTGGAACGGCGACTGGCGCAGTCACTTTAGCGTCGACGAAATCAACGGCCAGCCGGGCAATGAAATTAACTTTAACAATCGCAAAATTCGACCGAGTTATTTGCGCGTCGGCTTTAAGCGCGACAATGCTTGGCGCATTTTTAAGCTGCGCATGGACTTTATGCCGACCGAAAAATTACAACTTGAAGACGATATTTCGGCCACTATTACCGTGCCCGGTAAAATAATTGGCCGCCGCGCCGACCGCAGTTACAAGTTTACGACAAACTGCGAGTACCGCTTTTTTCAGCGCCCCGACGACGCCATCAACAAGGGATTTGACAAGCGCGCCGAAAGCGATTTGTCGGGCGACAATTTGTTTGTCACCAACTATCGGCCGATTAAGAAAGACGATGCACAACAAATAAAAGACGATATCATGAGTTATATCGCCTATTCGGAACCAGTGCGCGAACACATTGAAGAATTTTTGGCCGGCGACGACGAGTTTTGCATTATATCGTCAGAACCGCGCATTGTCGATGGCAAAATTAGCAAAAACCCGCGCTATTTAGAAAATCGGCGCGACATCAGTCGCCCAATTAACACCTATATCGCCGAGGTTGGCATGCGCCTAGCCAGCCGTTTGCCACTCGACCAACCGCTCTATAAGCCGGTCGACGTGGTGCTGCCGGGGCGACGCAATAATCCGGCGAGCAGCGAGGGCGGCAAGCGGATAAGGCCGCTCAGCGTCTACAACCCCCTGCACTACCAAGAACTGCCCGAGCTGTTTATGGACTACATCAGCAGCTTGACGGGTAAATCGCCGTCGACCACCGGTGCCGGTTCAGAAGGTGCACTGACCAAGGCGCCCTTTAATATGCTGTTGCCCATTTACGATTTAAACAGCGCACTGCTCAGCTATATTTTAAGCGATTACGACACCTTTACCACGCCAGCCGGCCACATCGGCAACGCCAGCCGCGTTGACCACGACATTACGATGTTGATACCGGAGCTATGGGCGCGCCTCGACGACGACGAATGTCAACCGCAAAATTTAATTGCCGAGGGCGCGCTCGAAAAAATTGAAGACTTTGAATACGACGGCCAACTGGTGCCGGCTAGCATTTTGGGCTACCGCATCAGCGAGCACTTTACGACACAGTATCTCGGTAAAATCTTTGACGAGCCGCAGTCGATCTTTAGCGCCGAGATATTAAAGCCGGAACTACAGAGCATGGAAGACTTTGTCGACGGCGTTTTAAATATTGCCGCCGCCCACAAAAAAGCAGCCGAAAGCTACTTTGCCGACGGCAGCATCGACCACGCCATTCCGCCGTTAAAGGCGCTATTGCACTTAATGGCCGGTCGCGACTACCAGAACTATCAGCTAAACGGCGCCGATTTTCGCGCCCTGTTTAGCCGCGACAGCGTCATGGCGAGCAGCTGGTACAAGCGACGTCTACTCAATAAACAAGCGGTCAACATGATTATCATGGACCGCAAGATAGAAAATTTAGAGCACTTTGTCAATAACCCGAACAACGCCGAAGTGGTCGCCAACTATGGCTACGTCGCCAAGCTGGAAAATGCGCGCGCGCGCAAGGCCTACTACGCCAGCGACGCCTATTTAGAGGCACTTGTCGGCAGCGTTGGCGCCGAGGACATCATGTTGCGCTAGTTTTGCAAGCAACTATAAAACGCTAATCGATAAATAGATGCTTCGGAAAGTAATTTGGAAAACCGGTTAAATTGTTGAGCTCTGGGTAATAGTTTTCAATTGGAAGTGCATTATCCAGTTCAATAATTTTATTGTAACTAGATCTGGAATTCTCTTTGAATACTAGGAGGACCCTTTTACCGTCATTCATTTCCAAGAACAAATTATCTCCAATGCGGGAAAAAAATGTTACAAATGAGCTGTTGTTTACAACCCCTTTTACCACTAAATGCTGCATAACTTCAGCAATTTCTGTAGCGCTATATGGTTGTATTTCAAAGTCGCTTACATCAAACGGTGGTAGAATACGCGTATTAAAACTATGATTTTCAATTTCTGTTTTAAGCGCTAACGTCAACGGCTCACTGTTAAATTTTTTGATGATTTGCCATTCTCCGTTCGAATTTTTTTGAAGTAAAATTTGCTCAATAATTTGAGTATCATTGCTGTTTGACGAAACTAGAAAAGCATCTTTTCCATCGCTGGCAATAAAACGAATGTACAGCTCTTGTAAATTGTAGTCACTCTTCACTAAATTTATTATTGCTTCTCTCTCGTGATCAGCTTCTGTCAATGTGAATGAATCATGCTCTTCATCTTTCTGATAACCAATCTTCTTCTTAAAGTCATCAGCCGATTTTTCCTTGGCGATTTCACTTGCAACCCCATCTGCACCAACACAAATATAGAAAAATCCATCTTTATTTTCTATACCAATTGCAATTTTATCATTCAGTGCATACAGATCATAAAACATGCCAACCATACTTAAATCAGTGGCGTAAAAGTAGGTATTAAGTGTTCTCGAATAAACCTTGCCATTTGAAGAAATAATTTTTACTGGTACGCCACTTTTAAAATGCACTTCTTCAATGATTTCGTATATCTTTTCTACGTCACTCTTTAAGTTTTTAACTGCATCATTATTGATATAGCTTTGATAGTCAGTTAAATATTTTGTACGACGCGCCGTATAATCAGTTAAAACAGCTGCCACGTCAAATTTATTAAATAGAGCAGATGACAGATTCACATCATCGAGCACTTTCTGTAATGTAACTTCATTCATTAGCGATAACCAATGTGCACGCATTGTGTCACTCGACAATAGTGAGAGTAGAATTTGTTTTATTTGTGCCGGTTCATAATTGTAGTACGCGTTAATAATGGTATTGTCACTCTGGTCAGCACCTAAGCGTGCTAAAAAGCTGATAAACTGACTGTGGTTAGAATCTCTTATTTGTTCCACCAAATCAGCAACGTACTCGTTTTTAATATGTCCTTTTAACGATACATCGCCTTTTTGTGCAAAGTCTTCAATGATAAAAATATTGTTAGATAATAGTATTTCATTTCCATTTAGCCCCGTAAAAAGTTTAATGATAAACAACGGATATGTATGCTCCTTACTACCAACCCTTAAATTGTTAATCAATAATCGATTGCTATTGTTCAGTTGAGAGCTATCAATATTGAATATGAGTGACGTCTTTGCAAAAGGCGCATTCACATTTGCAATAAACGCTTGTCTGCTCGCATCGTAATACAGTTCTTCAATGTTATTACCTAAGCTATTTGTAAGGGCCTGATAATTTAAATATTTGTAAATCAAACCATTGACATCGCTCTCGCTTAGAACTATGTCAAATTCATCTTCATTAATCCCCCTTTGAATCAGATCTTCCAGCAGACCATCGTCGCCTATATTTCTTTCCACAACGTCGTAAATCTGACTTGTATTAAAATCATAAACCAGTAATCCGAATATCAACACAACTACAATTGCCGTAAGTGCCAATGCTTTTTTATACCATTTTCGCACAAATGAAATAACGTTATCATAACCACTTTTGATATTACTATTATCTGATTCGTTTTCAGCAAGTGCCTCACTTTCACTTAAAACCATCGTCGGATTAGAAATTAATTCTTCATCAGTTTGCAACTTATAAATTTGTTCATCTAATGCGTTATTTGATGGTGAAGCGACATCGCCTTCATCTAATGCGTTATTTGATGGTGAAGTGACATCGTCTTCATCAAAGTGAGGTTCGGTTATCTCAAGCAAATCGTCCGCATTCTCAAGAGACGAATCAACAAAGGTAATATGCGTTAAATTCTCATTAGCTTGCGACGCTTCATCACAATATACTAATTTTTTGCCACATTTTACACAAAATTCCCCTTCGTTATATATTAAATTACAATTATCACATTTGACCATCCAAATATTTCCTTTCTCAAAATTTTAATAATATCCATTATTAATCAATCGATGCTCTGTTAAACAGTTGAGCGGTTAGCTTTTTTATTTCATGCAAATACATTTCTTGTCGCGCCACTTTTAAACGATTGGCGTTTTTCCTGATTTGTGTATCTTTGTAGAACTTCAATGCCAAAAAAAACAATCCTAAAAGCGTTAAAATAGTTCCTGTATATAATAACACATTTGCTGAGCCCATTACAATTATTTCCTTTCACATTAGTCAATTCACATTATTTTTCGAGTTTATCAATACTCATCTTTAGTGTGATAAATTCTTCGTAAACTTCTAAATTAGTCGTGCTACTCGTCAGTGCGCGATACGACATAATAATATCATCATAATTTTGTTCTGTCTCAGGGAGTAGAGACTGTTGATCAATCCTTAACAACAATTCGTAAATTTTAAATATTGCAAATTCCGAATACTTATCGCGTGATAATGCTATCAAATTTTCTAACTTTTCGATTTCGAGCATTTGTCGATAAAGATACGCCAATTTATTAAATAGTCTCACATTTACCAGTTGATTCGCTAAAAGCGGTTCGTACAGAGCAATGGCCTTATTGAGCATTTCAACTTTTCTAGATTCTTTTTTGCTGTGATTACTTTCAAGAAGATAAGCATCGGCTAATATTTCTTGTATTATCAAGTATTGCCGTCCCGTTTTAAAGCGATTACTTGCAACTTCTAATTCATTTATGGAAAGTAAATATGAATTAGGATTATTCTTAATATTTAGCTTATATGCTTCATTTAAGCGTAAATATAAATCAAAAGCTAAATCATCATTACTAATCTCGTTAAGTAATTGCTTGTAATTTTCAATTGCTTTATCATTATCATTATTCTGAAGTGCCATTTCAGCGTCTAAAAGTGTCTTAAACGAAAAATCATCAATTATGCTATTATGATCATCAACTACTTTATTAGCTAAATCATTATTTGAAGATTGAACTAATGCAACTATGTAATTACAAGCAATTACTTCATCATCAGTATTTAATAAATAGATGTCTTTTAGGGGTTTTAGTGCATCGGAAAATCTATTTAAATAGTACAAAGACTTTGCATTATAATAAGTTACGCCTTTATTTTTTTCAGATAGTTTAGAGGCATTCATTGTTTCAATGTAGTCAGCACAACGTTGATAATCAGCGCTTTCAAATAGTATTTTAGCGTTTAACTCATCAACTAATACACTTTCACTTGATTTCGTTTCGAAGGCTTTTAGAATTATTCTAGCTTCGTTCATTTTCCCCAATTGTATATAGTCTTGTATTCTTTGGAGATCATTTTTATAAGATATCTTTTCATCGAGTATTGATCTTGAAAAACCACTTATTGTAAAAATTAGTCCAATTATTATCAAAAAAACCGACAGCCACATCTGTATTTTTTTACTGACGAGTGGTGATTTTACAACACTCTGTTTTTCATCTAAATCGTTTAAGGCTTGCAACAAGTCTGCACTACTCTGATAACGTCTCGCAGGATTTTCATCAATGCACATAGCAAAAATATCAAATAATCCCGAAATGCTAAAAGTATTACGCAAGTCGGACTTATTAATTGATTTGTTATCTATTCTATTATTTTTTAACAAATCGCTATCAAAAATTGAATACAATGTTACTGCTAACGAGTAGATGTCTGATTTAGCATCAATTTTATTGCCTTTTCTCTGCTCTGGTGAAGCATAAAAATTACTATATGCTCGTTTTGCCTTATTGTCATCGCTAAAAGAAATGCCAAAGTCAATAAGTTTCAACTTAGCTTCCTCGGTTAGCATAATATTTTCAGGTTTAACATCGCCGTGAATAACCCCTTTTTTGTGGATATAAACAAGTATTAAAGCCAATTGCTTAAACCATTCTAATATCAGCAGCTCATTTATCTGACCACATGCTGACTTAACCACTTTTAAGTTTTTTCCTGCAACATACTCTTGAACCAAATACAATTCTCTAGATTCGTGAATATTTTGTATCTCGATGACGCGCGGAATACCATCATGTTCTAAATCTTTTAGTATCTTTGCTTCGTGCAAGATGCTTTCACCGGCAATCATTTCATACTTGATACATTTAATTGCGCGATATTGCTGCAGTTCATCATTCGAAACAGCTAAATAAACGACGCTCATTCCACCTTTGCCTAGTTCTTTTATAACATTATATCGATTGTTAAAAACCCTTTCAATTTTCTTAAACATAAATTATCTCCAATTGCTCCCAAAATATATTATTTATAATGCTGACCATACGCTTATTTCTGCAAAACTTGATTATTTATTCTCACTCTGAGAGCCTCGAAATCAAATCATTAAGCTTATTGTTGATTATTAATAGATGATTGTTTATCTCCGAAATTTTACTTGCACTATCAATATCTGATTTTAAAACATCAGAATATATACTACTAATTTGCGAACGCGAAATACTGTTCACATTAGCAATTTTCTGATCATAAAGCTGGCATGCATGAATAGAATTCTCGACCAATATTTCATTAAACCAAGGCTCATTTTTGTAATTATGCCATGATTTCAATTGTGGAAGTGAAATGCTATTTATGCGAGTAATTGTATTCAGCAAAATATTATAGCTGCAGTCAGAAAAATCAGCAATAACAGAACCAGAGGAAGCTGGTTGTAAATGCTTAAAATACTCCTTTATTTGAAGAGATTTTTCCTCTGCTGCTATCTTCATGCCTTCAAACATATTTTCAACATAAAAACCAATATCTCTAGAAATATCTTCAAAAAATTTTTTTGAAAAATCAATTCCATCATCAATACTTTTTTTTGCATCATCGAGTAAATCTAACATCCTTTGTGCTGGCAGAAAAGAAAACATTTTATCTATAATGACTTTATTAAACTTATCTATCAGCTTGACATCAACATTTTGACTTACTAAATATTTATTATACTCATACAAAAATTTAGCTAATGAATATATAGCCTCTCTATTATTAATAAAAACCTGTATTTTCTCTTGCAATGTCCATTCTTCATCGCTTAATACTTTTGGAGCCAAGATTTTAAAGAATTTTCCAATTTTTTTGCGTTCACTAGCGTCTGAATTCATCAATACAAATCTCGTAAAACCATCTTGATATTTTGAGATTGACGATTCCGCTTGGCGATCCATTATAATTTGGCCGTTTTTTAATAAAATTTGGTCATTTTTTCTCTTATAAAATGCACTTAGTTTATGATTTTCACCATACTCTGAAAAATCAAACATTTTAGCTAAGGGAGTTTTTATCGTGAATGGCAACGCAACAAAATCGAAAAAGTTGATAGACTTAATGCCTCGTTTGATGTCAAAAATAGGGTCAATACCGTAACCTTTAAAATGTTCTTGTTTAGAATTTGGTAGTTGTAGTAGCGTCCGATTTACAAAATCCTTTGACAATGACCAGTTATTAATTAAATGTGCCCGCTGCGCAATTTCACATGCGTATTTATCCATAAATTCAACCGAAAAACCTTCACCGTCAAATGAAAGACAGTGTTTTATTTTATCGGAAAGAATAGTGACATACATTGCTTTATTGCCACCTTTAGAATGACCAGTTACCGTAATGTTTTCATATGGCAAACTTTCAATAAAATTTAGGGCTTCAATTTGCTGTTTCGTATCAGCCAAACATATACTCTCTCCATTATCAGCCCAATCGTTTGCCCCTTTTGTGCCGCTAAATGCGACAATGGCATCTGTACTTGGATCTTTCTTATCTTCAAAAGCTAACGCAACAACCCCCACATCATTTGATAGCGTATTTGTTAATTGCAGTTCGCATAAATGATCATTTTTCTTTATCGTACTAATGACATCTGCCCACTCTTTTGCACTAATCCAGCCATCAAGCCGCTTATCCCCTTTTTCAATTAAGTTATTTAAGTCATCGTCAGTAAATAATTCTAATATTGTTCGTACGCTTTGACCTTTATAGTTATTTATGTTCAGCTTAAGTTTATCGTCATTTTTTGCGTTGCTTAGCACACTGCTCCCCAAGTAGGTTAAATGCTCCAACAAATATATTTCATTATTAGTTAATTTATTTTTAGAAGTCATTATTTTTCCCTCTATTGGTCATTAGTATTAACGATAATATTCTTCCGATTCAAATAATACTCTGGCAACAAGTAATCTGTATAGTTATACCGTGTTATTTTATTTAAGTAATTTGGTTTTAACAAAATCAATTGATCTAACATTGATATTTGATGACTGGTACCCCAGGCTTCGTATGCATCTGCTAATTCCTCAAATTGTTCAATTGTTATTTGTTGTGAATCAAAGAATATCATGCTTGAACTGCCAATATGATTATCTAAAGCTGAAAAGTCTGTCGGTAATTCTTCAATACCTTCAAAATCCGAATTGCCGACCACCGTGTAGATAAATATATCTACTTCACCCAAATACTTATCAAAAAATTCTTTCAGATAACCTTCTAGCAACGGCTGAACTAAAATATTTGTATAGTTGTCTTGATATTTAACTTCACCATCCACAAATTGAGCCTCTACTCTGACAACATCAAAATCTCTATCACCATCTAAAGGATAAGCTATTAATAGTTCTTCACTTTGTAGTGACGGCGAAGTATAGCCAATATAACCAAATGCTTTATCATATTTTTCTTCTAAATAACTTAGCCTTTTTTCGATTTCAAAAATATAATAACGCTGTTGTTCGTCTAAATCCTGATATGTTGTTGGCAAATTATTGATCGCCAATATTTCTTTTTGTCTCTGGTTTAATACTAGCTCGCTATCCTTATCTTGTGACCATGTATTGGTGCTTTTATCTTCATTCATATAACATCCACCCACTCCCACTAAAATTATAGAAATCAACACAATTATTAATCCTATTCTTTTCATGTTAATTCCTTTCTCCTAAAAACTTGCGAGAAAGGAACTCGTCCGCAGAAAAGAAGCTATCGTTTATATCTTCAACTCTTTTCTCAATTTGCCTAACAAGCAAAGAAGTAGTTTGACCAATACGATTTAAACTTTCAATACTCTTTACCATCTGATCAACTGTTGGTCCGCTTGAGTTTTGAAATTGACACCTTAGTTTATAATTAGCTATTGAACTCGCTAATTTGTCTAAGTCATTTTGAACCTTATCGAGATTTATGCCATTAATGATTATTTCAACTTTAACACGCATATCTACTCCTTCTTTAAGTATAAATTGATAGTAATCTAGAAATTTGATCAATCTCATCCATTGGAAAACTAAACCTATCAATCGACTCAATCATTCTAGCGTTATTCTCGACAACATTTATAAGTTGCTCGCAACTCATATTAATATCGTTAATGTGTTCTTTTACACTATAGATAAGTGCAGTAATCCTATCATTAATCAATTCGTCTATAATGCCCCTTTCTTTAAGCAAAATTAAAATTACTTCAAACTGTTTTATGCTTTCCGTTAAGAATTCAGTGTATCTAATTATATCATTTTTGGCAATTGCATATTCAGTTTTATCTACTACCGTTTTATATATCATATGCTTATCCTCCTTGACAGATTCTTATTTTTCGGCCGATGATAAGGCTGTTTTTAGTTTAACGCAATCGTTATCATGTGTATAATAGCAATCTCCTAACTGTATTCGCTTTGAAAACTGTCTTATTATCGCCATTGCTACATCGTAAATCTTCAAATTATCTATGTCATCAAAATATAAAAGTTGATGCTGTTCTCTTATCGTTTTCATTATTTCATTGGCCGTATATGGTATATTGACGTTTTCAAGTGCAGATACCAAAATACAGACATTCATTTGCTTATAGCGACCGGTGATATTGCGATAAGCGTTTAGCGCTTCGGTATTTTTTGTGATTGCTTCAACTGCATCTAAATTGTCAAGTATCAGCAATTGCAATTTTGATGCCTGAAGCAAATTAATATCGCCAGCCAATAGGGCTTCATAACGCTGCGCACAAGCTTTTTCAATCTTTTTAATATACTGACACGCTTGGTCGGCCGCCAAACTGTATTCGACAACTGATTTAAATCGCTTAAGAAACTGAGATTTTCTGCCTATGCCATCAACTACATACGCTTCTACCTGTTGAGGATAATATCTTTCAAACTGGTTAAACAAATAATTAATCCAATTATGTTTGCCAGATTTTTCAGCACCTGATATAGCCAAAAGGCCAACATTTGAAAAATCCAATACAAATGGCATTACCGTGCCATAATCGAGACCAAGAACAATTGAAAAACGCTTTTTCATCATCGCACTGAAATTATCAACGATATACTCTTCTGTTAGTAAATCAGGTATAGCCGGTATTCGCATCGCTTTATTATTGCCATTTTGTCGATTAATCTCATCAATAAAAGCGCGTATACTCTTAGCGCGATCTATTTCCTTTTCGCCATCAAATGATAAATAAGTTTGACACTCAAGGTGTATTTTATCCTTTTCAATAATACAACGTCCCGCGATATCGTCGATCCTAAGTTTACAATAGTCAAACAACGTGCTATATTCACCGGAATCGTTATTAAATAACGCAATTCTTGATGAGAAATTAGATAAATATTTATAGCCCACACCAGCTGTTTGTGAATTGGCAATAATGGTTGAAATGCCTACCGATAAACCTTCGCGACAAATATGAAGAAGACTATCATCATCTTGTAAATATAACTCTTTTAATGAAGTTAAATTGTCAATCATTAAAACGATTAACGGCAAGTCTTGCATACCAGCTTCTCGATAGGCACTAAACGAACTGACGCCAAACGTTAGCATTTTTTCTTTGCGAGTTTCAATTTCAAGCTGCAATAATCTTATTAAATTTTTAAACTTCTCGTCTTCTGATGGCGTAACTACACCGCCAACATGATTTAATTTTTCAAAATTTTTCAACACCATTGAAGAAAAATCAATAATATAAATTGCAACTTGCATTGGGGTATATTGTGTTGCAAGTGAACGAATAATATTTTGCATAATATTCGTTTTACCAGTTTGAGCCGATCCAATTATCATTGTATTATCGTTGCCAACATCAATTGTAAACGTTCCTTGAAATTGATTATCAGGATCATCATAAATACCTATGTCGACACTTATTGACTCATATTGGTTATGTAATTTCTCGACAGGGCATGAGAAATTAATCAAATGCGGTAATGATTCTAGACATATATCTGGTAGTTTAACAATTTTATTAGTTTGACAGTAATTAGAAATATGGTTCACTACTGCATCGAGTTGAGTTAAATTATCATCATCTACTTTTTGTTTCTTTTGTTCAAATACCGGATACTTTTTGCCCGACTCATTAATGGCATAAATCGTAAAAGTCTTGGTGCTATTGTCGTCCATTTTTTCCGGCGCGCCGCTGTAGGCCGATTGAAATAACTCAAAAATCTCATTATTTCCAACTTGTAAGTAGGCGCGGCCCGGTTCTTTTATTTCAGCGGCCAACGGCGATTTTATTACTTCGTTACTATCTTGCTGACTCTGTACTTTTAAACATAATTTAAATCGCGAATTAGACCAAATTTGTTCATTAATTTGACCAGATGGCTTTTGTGTTGCCAAAATTAGATGTACACCCAAGCTCCTACCAATTCGTGCAGCTGATATTAATTCCTTCATAAACTCAGGTTGTTCAGCTTTTAATTCAGCAAACTCATCGACAATTACAATTAAATGAGGCAAGGCAACTTTTAATTCGCCTGCTTTATACTTTTTAATGTATTTATCAATATGATTAACGTCAGCCTCGGCAAATAAACGCTGTCGCTTTTGCAACTCAGCTTTTAGAGATTTAAGCGAACGCTCAATTTCGCGGCCATCTATATTAGTTATAGCACCTAATAAATGGGGCAGTTTAACAAATTGGTTAACCATGCCACCGCCCTTGAAATCAATAATGACAAAAGCCACCTCATAAGGGTGAAACAAAGTTGCCATCGCGAGTATGTACGTCTGCAAAATTTCGGACTTGCCAGAGCCCGTTGTGCCCGCAACTAAACCATGTGGACCATGTGCTTTATCGTGCAAATCAAGGCTGACAATACCCGCTTTTGATACACCAATTGGCGCCGCTAAAGAATTATACACTTTTGAAGTTTGCCATCGCTTCTGTAGTGACAAATCCTCAACTGAAAAAATATCGAGCATTTCAAACATAGAATAATTTTTGGTAAGTGTGCCCTCAAGTGATATCTCTTCTGTATAAATTGGCGCCGCTAAACGAATAATATCGCGAGTTTTGTATTCACTTAAAACACGATAAATAAAATCAGAACTAATATTTTTGTTTCTGGCACTTTTCAACACGCCGTTTTCATCATCTGATAATTCAATAATACTGTCACAACCAAGTGGAATATCAGATTTTTTTTCGGAAAAAAAGACGAATGTAACACCGAGTTCTTTCGCGTTATCGACAAATTTTGAAATTGGGTGATTTTTAAATCCATAATAATCATAAAAGAAAATAATAAATCGCTTATCGTATTGTTTGCTTACCTGTCTATTTGTAAGTTCCTTATAAAGAAATTCAAAAACCAAATTCTTACTATCATTGTCACAGACAATATTTCGCATATCGAGCTGTTCGTTGTAGACATGCGGTAAAAATCTTAGCCATAATATTGCCTGTTTATTGTTTTCTTCGGCGACTAAAAACAATTTGAAATCACTATGATATTGACGCGCGATTAAGTCTAGTATAATTTTTTTAAACATTCGATCGCGCTGCTCTACACCGCCTATTATTGCCAAGGCATCTGTTTCTTTAAAATCGCAGACCACCGGTGCATCTTGAATATACTTATATTCATCGTATAGTTGCTCGGGAATTTGCTGAAGCTCATCTTCATACTCAAGTCTTTCTTGTTTTTTAAAGTTGATTTTTCGAGCTGCTTCAATGGCGCCAGTACCAATTCTAACAGACAAAAAATCGTCATCGTCTTTCATTCTATCGAACAAATCAGGCGAAAAACAAGCAAATTGCTCTTCTACGAGTTTGAGCGGAATATATATTTCATCTAAATCCGCACGCTCCTTGTCGCGCAGGCTTTCAATTTCAGAACGCTTATTTTCAATGTATTTGGTATACTTTTCAATTCGCTTTAAGGTGTTCTCGCGGTACTCTTTCTTGCTTTGAACTAGCCTAAGAACAGTTGTAATTATTGCCATCCCGCCAGAAATAGCAGCAAATATAATCATAGCGCCACCAAAATATGACATAACGCCAGCTGCAATTAACATGCCCATTGCCGGTAGCAATCTAGTTAAAAGGTCACTTTTCGGCTTTTGTGGTTTAGCTGGTGGATCGAGCACTTCAATGACATCGTCATCAAGAATGACCTTTATGCGCGTATTTCGACTAAACTTCGGATAATTGTTAACCTCGGGGAAATCAAGATATGTTAATCGATTTACTTTTAAGCGTTCACTTTTTTCAACCCACAAATTATTATTATCATAATAAAAGGAAAAATCAGAAATTGAAATAAAATCTTGATTTTTTATCGCAAAAGAACCCTGTGTTTTTTTGCCATTATGATAGACACCATAAGTTGAACTTTCAACTGTAATAAATTGTTCTATTCCATTTCTGTTTAGCGTAATTCGATCATTTTCGACATAGCTACTCGAAATAATTATATCATTATCATCCTGTGTGCCAATTGATATAGATGGTGCATCGCCCATGTTTATCATTCTTTCATATTTACGACGGTCATTATCAAAATCAATCAAAAACTCAAAAACAAATGCGACAACGCTTGATTTTTGATAACACAATTCAATAATATCACCATGTGACAATTCCTTTGTCATTAGCTTTCTGACATCACCAGTTGAAAGATAAAGATTATCGGCACAAATAACAGACCAATCGCCATTATTGCAATTAAACATCACTTGAATACTGTCAAAAAAATGTTGCTTTGACAAGCGAATGTCATTGTTGACATCTGTTCCAATCGTTAAAACTTGATTTTCTTCTGTTAATTCAACTTCTTTATATAGCGTTTGACTCGAAATAATCACCTTATACTTATTTGCCATATCTTCCTCTATTCTGTGTAATTTATAATACTGCCATTTCGAATACCAAATTCCGATAGCACTTTATTGCCTCTGAGAAGTGCTATCGGATTTTCAGACTTTAAATAACAATTCTTAATATTTGCTATATCTATACCCAAATGGTAGGCGCTATTCAATGCAATGACGAGTTCATTTGCAGTAATGTATAGCGGTATTTCTAAATCGGAACATATATTTTTTTGTTTTGCCTTAAATTGTACATATACACTATTTTTCAAATTAGTCTCCTTTTTCAAACTATTCGCCCAATGGCATGCGGTCATATCTAATACGATTTTCTTTGCCAATATATTCAGTATAATAGTCCGGCAACATCTTTTGCACATAGCCCGGTTTCATTAATGCGATCTCCAAAGCGGCAACCATTTGGTGCTCAATGCTCCAAGCCTTATACCGCTCAATAAAGGCCTCGTATTCTGCTACTGTCATTGAACCGCCGTCTAAAAATAAAGCGATGCGCGCACCAATTTTACCATCGATGGCATAGATGTCATCGGGTACTTCATCGGGGTGTTGATATACTGTATCTGTTATATAAATATCTACAAAAAGCGGCACGCCGCTCAACGCGCTTTTATAATAATCAATTATGCACGCATCGTAAATGTCTTCTACCACATATTTCATATAGTTATCGCTATAGTCCGGGTCAGATCTTGTCGGATAGCGCACTTCAATAATATCTGCTTCGGGCTCCTCTTGTGCCGTCTCCTCTAATTGGGCATACAGCGTTTCTCTCTCTAATATCCCCGTTGCGATATATCCATGGTAAACAAAACGCGCGCCATATTTTTGGTCTAAATAACTTAGACCCTTTTCTATGCGCTCAATCGCCGATTGCTGTATACCATCAAGCGCTTCATAATCAGTCGGTAAGCCCACCTGCTGCAATGTCTTTATTTGCCTTTCA
>PDWI01003849.1_pt1 | contig 20729 bp, 18 predicted proteins | sample 1430891 | NCBI WGS metagenome assembly PDWI01 (sample SAMN01162508, study PRJNA174530) | Oral metagenome, whole genome shotgun sequencing project. | biome: Marine environment; feature: Marine mammal; material: Swab sample of the gingival sulcus; isolation source: swab sample of gingival sulcus... | reverse complement strand
GTAAAAAAAGCAAGGTTTCGCATAAGAATGAATACAAAGCAAACTGTAGATTTAAAAGATTATATTATAAAAACACCAAAGAAGGAAAAATAAAGATGAAAAATCTTTTTCTAGCACTTTTTTTGATATTACTTTTTAATGCTTGTTCGCTACATAATTTTAAAGGTTCAAATACAAGCAAGAAAGATATTCAAAAGGAATTTAGCCCACCAAATGTAGAAATCTTAAAAGGAAAATGGCAATCGGTTAATGAGAATAAAAAATTTAGTAAGGTAGTTAAGTGAAAAAAAATAAGGATAAATTTAATAAAGAATTAGCACTTGATTTTGAGTCAAGTAAAAAAGATTTGATAGAGCGAAGTAATAAAAGAGCTTGGCTAGTTGCTTTCATTTCAGTTTTTATTTCAGTTTTATTGGTCATAGCTATTTTTTTAATGTTGCCGTTAAAAACGGTTGAATTACGAGTCATAAAAGTGGATAAAAATGGATATGCTGAGATAGTAACTGAATTAGATCTAAAAACAATTAAAACAGATGAGGCAACGGATAAACATTATATTGCTCTATATGTAAAAACTAGAGAGCAGTATTATTACGAAACTCTCTCGAATGATTATGCAGCAACACAATCTATGAGTAATGAATTTGTAAAAAATAGTTATTTGAAAATTTATGATGGTTCAAATGGTAGAGCTGAGCGACTAGAAAATAGAAAATTCGTAGAGGCAAAAATACTAAGTATTGTGTTGTCAAATTCAAATGGCACAAAGGTTGCAACAGTAAGAGCAGAGATGACTAAAAGAGATAAAAGCACCTATAGTGTAAATGAAAAAGCTATAAAAGTCATTACTCTTAGCTATGAATATTTACCAACAAAGCAAACAGAAAAAATTAGACTAACAAATCCTCTTGGATTTACAGTTACATCTTATAGAATTGATAACGAGGTTAAATAAATGAAAAAAATATTAAGTACATTATTGCTATTTAGCAACATCGGTTTTTGTTTATCAACTCCTAATTCACAAGGATTTGATAAAAGAGTAGTTAGCATAGATTACAATGAAAAAGATGTTGTTAAAATTTATGCAAAAAACGGTTTTACTACTGTTGTGCAATTAGAAAAAAATGAAAGAGTGCTTGATATGGCAAGTGGTTTTGCTGATGGTTGGGACTTGAAAGATAGGGGGAGTTTTGTGTTTATAAAGCCAATTGCATATGTAAGCAAAATAGCTACAAATGAAGATGGGGAGAGTAGAAATCAAAGTGTGGTAATTGAGCCTGATACTAAAAACTGGAAGACAAATTTAACGATTATTACAAACAAGCGTCAATATATGTTTGATTTGATTTTATCTAAATGGTTGGCATACTATAAAGTTTCTTTTAATTATCCAGAGGAACTAATAAAAGAAAATAACAAATATATAAAAAAATCAGAAAAAGAAAAAGAAGAGAAATATATCAAAAAAGAACTTGATAAAACAACGGTTCCTAGAAACTGGGATTACTATATGAATATAAATCCAAATAGTGAGTCGATAGTTCCTGATTATGCTTATGATGATGGAGTGTTTACATATTTAGGCTTTGATAATACAAAAACTATTCCATCGGTATTTTTGTATGAAAAAGTAGGAGAGAATAAAGAAAGTAAAGAAAGTCTTGTAAATGTTAGTATGAAAAAAGATGGGAACTATGATGTCATAGTAATACATAAAACCGCAAAAATATTTGTTTTGAGAAGTGGAGAAAAAATAATTGGTATTTTAAATAACTCTTATGGGGTTAATCCTTTATCAAAATCAAACACTACAATAAGCGAAAATGTGCAAAGAGAGGTAATTGAGAATGGAAAATAACAATGATATTTTAGAAAATCAATCTACTAATTTGCAAGATGAAAATAGAAAAAGTGCTAACAATAGATTACAAATATATGCTTTTATTTTGGCTGTGTTTTTATTGCTCATATTTTTAATATATACTTTTGTAAAGTCGTTTAATGATAATGAGAACAAAGAAATTGATAAAAAAGATTTAAGAGAAGTTAGAGTAAAAGAGAAAAAATTTGAATTTAAGCCAATAAAAAAAGAAGTAGCTGTTCCAAAACAAAAAGAAATACCCTTACCTATTGCAGAGCCAGTAAAAGATAAATTTGAATTTAAGCCAATGATAAAGGAAAAAAAATTTATTTCTAAAATCATAAAAGGCTCTACGAGTTCGCTTTTAGAAACCCAAAATAAAGAAAGCTCATCTATTCTTAACGAAATTAGTAATTCAACAGTACTTTCTGAAAATAATATTTTTAGTGATAATAAAAATACAGAAAATAGCAGTAAAGGTCAAATTTTTACACCTATGACTACAAGATTAAGCGAATTTGACCCTGATTTGTTGCTTTCAAAAGGGAGTTACATTGGTTGCTCTTTAAATACACAATTTATCTCGACTTTAGGCGGGAATATATCTTGCACTATCGGAGATAATGTTTATAGCTCAAACGGAAAGGTGCTTTTAATAGAAAAAGGTTCACGGCTTTTCGGATCTTTTAAAGGTGGGGCTATGGATGATGGTATGAATAGATACTTTGTGATTTGGCAAGAGGTGAGAACTTTAAATAATTTAATAATACCTTTGTATTCGGATAGTGTGGATGAATTGGGGGGCAGTGGGCTAGATGGAAAGGTTGATCATAAGTGGTTAGTTAGGTTTGGTGCAGCAGTTTTATTAAGTACCATTGATGATGCTTTAAATGTTTTAACCCATAGCGTTACTAAAAAAAATCAAGATGTTGATTACACTGAAAATAGTAGAGAAAATGCAAAAAATATGGCTGGTATTGCCCTTGAGAGTTTTATAAATATTAAACCAACTTTATATAAAAATCATGGCGACATAGTGGGAGTTTATGTTAATAGAGATATTGACTTTTCAAAGGTTTATCGCTTAAAAAAGATAAAAAAATGAGTATAAAATCTATTTCTTTAGCAAAACATACTGAAAATTTATTTGGCGAATATTTAAGAGATGATAAGATAAATGAAATTTGCTATAACGGTGATGGTAACATTTATGTGCAAGATTATAAAGCAGTATGGCATAGGCATGAAAGAAATATTGAATATGATACTATATTGGCTTTTGCAACAACAGTTGCGAGTTTTAAAGATGATATTCTTGAGGCTAAAAAACCCATCTTATCTGCAACTTTAAATGAAGGCGAAAGAATACAGATTGTTATACCTTTTGTAACAAAAAAGAATACAATTTCTGTAACAATTAGAAAACCGTCAAAGACTAGATATACCCTAGAAGACTACTCAAAACAAGGACTTTTCAAAGAAATTGTACATGAAAATCAAAGCGGACTAAATCCGCTTGATAGCGAATTAAAAGCTCTATATGATAAGGGTGAATTTGAGAAATTTATAACCAAATCTGTTGAATATGGTAAAAATATAGTCATTTCTGGTGCAACAGGTAGTGGTAAAACAACTTTCATGAAGTCCTTGATTGATTTCATACCTGAGAATGAAAGATTAATTACAATAGAAGATACAGAAGAAATAAAATTCTATAAACACGAAAATTATGTACAATTGTTTTATCCAAGTGAAGCAAAAGAGGGGGATGTAGTAACAAGCGCAACCTTGCTTAAATCTTGTCTTAGAATGAAACCTGATAGAATACTCTTAGCCGAGCTTAGGGGTGCAGAAACTTATGATTTTTTAAATGTTATAAGCTCAGGACACAGTGGCAGTATGACTTCTTGTCATGCTGGTAATGTAAAAGAAACTTTTACACGACTTGCGTATATGATTTTGCAAAATCCTCAAGGACAAAAACTGCCTTTTGAATTAATAATCCAATCTTTAAAAGATGTTATTGATATTGTTGTTCATATGTCAGCTCACAATGGAAAAAGGGTAATAACAGATATTTATTACAAAGGAGCTATAAATGCCTAAAATTACTAAAGGGCAATTAATAACATTAATTATTTTTGTGCTTATTTGTACCTATTTTGCATCAGGAATACTAGTGTTTGTTTTAAATAAATATTCGATTTTTGATTTAGGCAAATATTATTCTTTAGGCTTTACTTATGATGCTATCATAAAACAGTATCCAAAAATAAATATTTCTATTTTGTATTGTTTTTTATTTTTTACTATTTTGGTTATTCCAATTCCCTTTTTTGCTGGAAAAAATAAGCATTTACATGGCAATGCAAGATTTGCAAAAGACTATGAAATAAAAAAGAGCATGAAACTTTTAGAAGATAAAGGGCTTATTGTTGGAAAATATAAAGGAAAATTTTTAAGATTCCCTGGGCAACAATTTGTGGCTCTTGGGGCTCCTACAAGAAGTGGAAAAGGTGTTGGTATTGTAATTCCAAACTTACTAGATTGGAATGAAAGCTGTGTTGTTCAAGATATTAAACAAGAATGCTTTGATTATACTTCAAAATATAGAAAAGAGATTTTAAAACAAGATGTGTTTTTGTTTAATCCTTTTTCTACTAAAACTCATAAATATAATCCACTCTATTATGTAGATATGTATGATGAAATTTATAGAGATAGCCAATTAACTGATTTGGCAAATATTTTATATCCTACAAACTTTGGAGATTCTACAACGGTATTTTTTAACCAACAAGCACAGCAGGTCTTTATAGGTCTTTGTTACTTGTATCACGATTTAGAAACCAAAGGACAAGAATTTTTACAAGATAATGATATAAAAATACATTTCACTTTATGGGGCATTTTGGATTTAAGTGATGGCTTTAATATTTCTTATGAAGATGGCGAAGAGGAAGCAACAATATCAGGATTTGATGAAACAATAGAATACTTGGAGTATTTGGAAATATTATCTACTGAAACTAAAAAAAGATTAACGGCTTATTTAACCAATGGTTCAGCTAATACAAAATCGGGCATTATGGCGTCCTTTAACGCGCCACTGCTACAATTTAGAAGTGAGCCAATGAAAACGGCATTAAGTGGCAATGATTTTGATTTAAGAGATTTAAGAAAGAAAAAAATGACAATTTATATTGGAATTTTACCTGATCAACTTGCAAATGCAAAGTTAATATTAAATGTTTTTTGGTCGCAACTTCTTTTATTAAACACAAAAGAATTACCACAGAAAAATAAAGATTTAAAATATCCTTGTCTTTTATTATTAGATGAGTTTACCGCTCCAGGCTATATTCCTATTTTGCAAAAAGGCGTAAGTTTTATTGCAGGTTATAACCTAAGATTGATGACCATTTTTCAATCTATTTCACAGTTAGAAACAAGTGTTCCTGATGGATATGGCAAAGAAGGCGCAAAAACATTACTAACCAATCACGCTTGTCAGATTTTCTATACTCCAAGAGAGCAAGAAGATGCAGAAAAAATATCAAAGATTTTAGGAACAACAACTGTCAAAAATGTTTCACGCTCTTACAATCACGGTAAAGGATTTGAAATAGGTTCAAGTAGTAGAAATGTGAGTGAAGCACAAAGAGCTTTAATGATGCCCCAAGAACTTAGAGAAATGGCATTCGATGAGGAGCTTATAACCATTGATAATGGTAAGCCTATCTTATGCAATAAAGCGTTCTATTACAACGATAGTTATTTTATGGATAAGTATAAAATGATTGCTCCAAGTTTAAAAAATATAAAAGGCATACCCAATAGAAATGAATTTGAATCAGCTATTTTGAATAATGAAACAAATATAGAAATTCCAAACCAAATACAAGGAGGTTTTTAATGAAAAAAGCATTAAGTGTTCTACTTATACTAAGTAGTTTTAATTTTGCTCAAGCAAAAGAGCCAAAAATTTTTACAGGAGATAAGGCATTGGCTTGTGAGGCAATTCTTTGTTTATCAACAGGCGCAAGACCCAAAGAATGCAGGAAAGCAATAAAGAAATTTTTTTCTATTTTTGTTCCGTGGAAATGGCACAAAACTTTAAAATTAAGAAAAAATTTTTTAAATCTTTGTCCTGTTGGTGGCGAAAATATAGAAGATCTTAATTTGGGCAATAAAGATGATGAAGAGTTTAAAAAGTTAATTAATATAATTGTTAATTTAAAAGAAGATTGTTCATTAGAGAATTTAAATAAGCCTGAAACTAAGGTTGTAAAAGAGAGTGTGAGATATCTTTATGATGATAATCGATGGCGAACAAAAGAAGTTGAAAATGTATATTTTAGGACAAATACAAAATTGACTAAAAGTTGTAAGTCTTTAATGAGTAGTAAATATACGAACATTAAACCTAAATATACATGTAGTGATAGTAGTTTCTATTTGGGTGGATATATGAATACACATGGAAAGATAATCAAAAATTCTAATAGTGATTGGGTAAGAGGCTATAAGGTAACTAAAGAAAATTGTATTGATCACAATACATTTAAACAATTAAGAATAGAAGAGCAAAAGAAATATAAGCCTTTTAAGACTAGCGATTTTAGGTTTGGATACATTAAGCATTGTATTGTGAAGACACATAAAATTGATAAAGATTGTTGGGTTTTTGAAAAATAATTTACTAAAAGGAGTAGCAAATATATCAAACATCGAAGCAAAAAAACTTTTTAAGTATTCTAAAAGAGCTATAAAAGATACTACTTTAAATACTTTGAAAGCAGATTGGGATTTGGATAAGGTTTTTGATCCAAATAGCGATGCCTATCTAAAGGATAAAGCATTTTTGTTAAATACAAAAGATTTAGATAAGGCTTTAGAAGTGAATTATAAAAATGATAGAAAGGAATATAAAATGGCATTTGTAGAATTAAGTAAAGAAAAAAATCCAAAATTAGTTGTTAGTGTGAATAATGCACTTAATTACAAAGATAAAGATGGCGAATTAAAGCAAAGACAAGCAAAATCTGCTTTAACCGATGTTTTAGTTGAAGCTGGTAAGGTTGCAAAAATGGATAAAGGCAAAGTTATGGTATCCATTGAAAAAAATGGAAAATATGAAACATATTTTGCAAACAAAATGGGAAATACCAATAGTATTGCCTTTGCAAATGCAAATAATAAAGATGATGTAATTTATTTAAATGCAGTAGATAAAAACGACGGCAAAGGCTATTTTTATGCGATAAATGATAAAGCAGAAAATGGAAAAGAGCTGATAGAAAAAATTGGTATTAAAGAGGTGCAAAACCAAGATAATACAAAATCTTCTTATGTTAAAGCAACAGTTCGATTAAAGAATGATGAGCTAAAAAAAGAATTGCAAGAAAAAGGGAATAACCATATAGCAATTTTATCTAAAGATGAAATTAGAGTTATTTTAAAAGATGATTTAGGAAAGAATACTACATCAAAAGAGGCTGTACAGCAAAAGCCACAGAAGACTGAGCCTAAAAAAAAAGCATTTAAACCAAAAGCCAAGCAGACAAAGCAAAAAGAATTAGATATGTCTAGGTAAATAAAGGTGGCTAACTCATTTTGGGTTGGCCACAAAATGAAAAGAAAGATGATAATGAAAGATTTTTTAGAAAAAAAAAGAGCAAAAGAGATTAAATTATTAAATTCTAACATTGATGAATATTCAAATAGAGTAAGCAAAAAAAAGTTGTTTAACGGTAGTGATAATGAAATAGATGCGTTTTTTGTATTAGGCGATAAATGGAAAGTTTTAATGGCTCAATACGATAAAAGATCTACATGTAAAAAAGATTTGATAATAGAGATGAGAAGTTTATATAAGAAAATAGAAAATCAATTTAAAAAAATAGATAAAAATTATGACAGGAATAAAGAAAGTATTTTTGACATAAATAAAACAGTGAAATAAAAGGATTAAAATGAAATTATTTATAGCAGAAAAACCTGACCTTGCTAAAGCAATAGCCGACGGTATGGACGGTAGTTTGCAAAAACAAGATGGATATTTTATAAAAGGAAACAATATTATTACTTGGAGTTTTGGGCATATTTTAGAAATGCCATACCATGAAGAATATGATGAAAAATATAAAGTATGGAATTTAGAAGATTTGCCTTTCATGCCTGATAAATTTATATATACCCCAAAAGAAAATGCAAAAAAGCAATTAAATATAATTTGTGATTTAATAGATAAAAACGAAGTTCATACAATTGTAAACTGTGGCGATGCTGATGAAGAGGGGCAAATCTTAATCGATGAAATAATTGAGTATTCTCAAACAAATAAACCAGTGGAACGACTTTTATTGCAAGATTTAACAGTAAAAGGTGTAAAAAAATCTTTAGAAAATATAAAAAACAATAGTGATTTCTTTGGATTATCTCAGAGTGGATTTGCAAGGAGCCAAGCCGATTGGGTTGTTGGATTAAACTTAACTCGTGCATATACAACAAAAGCAAGAGAGAGTGGCTATAGAGGAAAAGAGGCTATTTCGGTAGGGCGAGTTCAAACTCCTATTTTAGGACTTATCGTAGCAAGAGATAAAGAACACGAATCTCACAAAGAAAGCTTTTATTATACTATTGCAGCCGATATTTCAAATTCTACTACAAATGTAAAAATGAATTTAAAAATAGATGAAAAAATAACAGATGAGAACCAAGCGAATGAAATAAAAAGTAAAGTTGATAATTGTTCAGGAACTATTACTAAATCAAGTCATGAAGATAAAAAAGAATTTGCACCTCTTCCATACAATCTTTTAAATCTTCAAGCTGATTGTTCAAAGCTTTTTGGATATAAGCCTGATAAAACATTAACGATTACACAGAGTTTGAGGGAAAATCACAAGCTTATAACTTATAATAGATCTGATTGTGAATATTTACCTGAGAATTTACACGAACAAAGTGGGGAAATACTACAAAGTGTAAAAGCTACTTTAGATGATGAATTTAATGAGTTTTGTGATAACGCTGATATAAAAATTAAAAGTAAAGCTTTTAATGATGCAAATATTACAGCCCACTATGCAATTATTCCTACATCAAATACGGTTGATAAAACAAAACTCAGTCAAGATGAATTAAATGTTTATGCTTTGATAGCAAAAAGATTTGTTGCACAATTTTATCCTCCACATGAGTATAAGCATTCTCAAGTTGAGGCTAATGTAAACGGATATATTTTTAGCACTTCATCCAAACTACCTCTTAAATTAGGATTTAAAGAAATATTAAAACCAATAAAAGATGATGATGAAAGCGAAGAAGAAAATAGTATATCATTAGAAAATTTTGTTGAAAACGAAGATATTGCTGCGAACAACACACAGATAACAAAACAAAAGACCAAAGCAAAGCCATACTATACAATGAGAGCTTTACTAAAAGATTTAACTAGAGTTAGCCATTTTGTAAAAGATGAAAAAATAAAAGCTCTTTTAAAAGAAAAAGATAAGGATAAAAAAGGAGAAAACGGGGGGATTGGTACTCCAGCGACTAGAAGTGAACATATAAAAAATCTATTTGATAAAGGATATATTGAGGAGCAAAAGAAAAACATAGTTTCAACCAAAAAAGGAAGAGAATTGATTGGTATTGCTCCAGTGCTTTTAAGTTCGCCTGATATGACAGCACTATGGTATGAGATGCAAAAAGATATACAAGAAAATAAATTAAGTAAAGATGAGTTCTTGGCACAAGTATTACAGGAAGTTGAAAAACAAATCAAGGAAATTAAATCAAGTGATAAGATGGATAATTTTCAAAATTCTATTGATAAAAAGTATCCTTGTCCAAAATGTAAAAAAGGATTTTTACAAAGAATAAAAGCAAAAACTAACAATAAGTATTTTTGGGGATGCAGTGAATTTAAAAATGGATGTAATGCTATCTATAACGACAATAGAAATAAGCCTGAACTAATTACACACAAGTGTCCTAAATGTGGCAGTAAGCTTTTTAGAAATAAAAGCAAAAATGGAAAAGGTTTTTATTGGGCTTGTAGTGGCTATAAAGATGGTTGTAGAATAGGATTTATTCAAGACAACAAAGGCAAACCAAAATTAATAAAATGATAAGGAAATAAATGGATTATTCATCTAACACAAGAATAAATTTTATAATTTTAATTTTATTGGTAGTTACAATACAAATATTTCTTATTAGATTTGTTGTAATTGATTTAAGAGGCGATATTGATGCTTTAAGACAAGAGCATATTAAAAATGAAAATTTAAATAAAAAGGAAAGAAAATGACAAAAAAGATAATTTGCTTAGCACTTCCTGCTTTAGCAGCAATGGCGGCAACAAGTTTTGAGGGTGGATTTGTAGAAAGAAAGCCAATGATGTATGCTGGTATTCCATTAGAAAATTTTACGGATACTGCTAAAGATAGTTTTTCTTTTGATGAATTTAAGGATAGAAGTGCTAGAGGTAGAGGCACGATTACTATTTTGGCAAATAATTCACGCAAAAAAAGAAATTTTAATTTAAATACTTTTTCTGTTGTTGATGGAATTGGTAATGGTGGTGGCAATACGCAAGTAACTCCATCCAAAGATGAAGAGAAAAAATATGCTAAAGCAGATGCTAGCAATATAGATGTTGATAAATTTATTACAAAGCTAACATCCAATAAAAATGGAAAGCTCGTAACTTACGAACAAGTAAAAGAGGGTTTAAATAGCGTAATGGGTGTGGCAAAAACACATAATACATCTGTTGCTGGAGATAACATTTCTATTACAAATCATACAAATTCTAATGGTGGGGTAGAATATACAATAAATACTAAAAACGATGTAACATTTGATAAAGTTAGTGTTGGTAATGTGATTATCGACAAAACCAAAAATAAGATTACTGGTGTAGAAGCTGGTGAAATATCAGCAACAAGTAAAGATGCGATAAACGGTAGCCAATTATTTACAACTCAAAAAGAGCTAGATAGTAAGGTTGATGATATAGATGATAAATTATCAGGTGCTATTGCTAGTTCAGTTGCAATCGTAGATGCTCCATATAGAAATGGTAACTGGTCTTATGGTATTGGTCTTGGATATTATAGCAAGGCAAAAGCACTTGGTGGAACAATAAGAAGAACAAGTGATGATGGTCGCTGGTCTTTTATTTTGGGAGCATCTATTGCTGATAAATCTAACGCAATGGGTAAGCTAGGAATAACTGGAGAGTTTTAAAAAAAATGTTTGATATGGCTTTAATTGATGAATGCAAACACAATGAAGTGCCTACAAAAATAGTGCAAGCCATTATCAAAGAAGAGAGCAGTAAAAATCCTTTTTCAATAAATATCAATAAAGACGGTAGGAGTATAATATCTTATCATCCTAAAACCAAGAAAAAAGCTAAATTGCTCGCAAAATATTGGATAGATAAAGGATATAGTGTCGATGTTGGTCTTATGCAAATTAATAGTACAAATTTTAAACAATATAATTTGAGTTTAGATAGAGCTTTGAATGCCTGTACCAATATAAAAGTAGCCTCTACCATATATTATAAATTCTTTAATTCTTTGAATAAAAATACTCCTTTAAATACAAGAATATATAAAGCATTTTCGGCTTATAACACAGGCTCATATAGTAGGGGTTTTAAGAATGGTTATGTTGCAAAATATAAAAAATATTTTGGTACAACTTATGTAAAAACTAAAGATTTAAAAAAATATGCAAGATATTTATTATCTATAAAATTTTCAAGCTCTCAAGTGGCATATTTTAAATAAAAAAATGCTACAATACAATTATATAAAAAGGTTCTTTTATGAATTTGTTTGACTTTGTCTATGATGAAGTAGAGATTAAATTAGAAAACGAAAAAGAAAAGGAGAAAGAAGATGGAAAGAGTACAACTGCCAGTGGATTGGCAGCTAATCCAAGACAACCTAAGCGACAAAGTGTATCGAGATCTAATAAGACTAACATACGATCAAAAACATCCATTAAATCGTTATTCGATGAAGATTATAGAGAGATATATCAGGGAATATACGGACATAGAGAAGAGGAGTACGAGCGAACTAATCTCAGCAGCAATAACACAGATGCACAAAGAGTTAGCGGTACTAGACAGCGAGGAGGCGTGCAAGATGAGAGATCAAGGAATAGTGGATATGGAAATACTGGAAATGAGCGGAATTCATCCGTTCGAGGTATCGAACAGAATGTTTACTTAGATTTTAAAGCAAATGAAGAAATATTTATAACAGGTGCGAAAGATAAATACAATAAAAATATAAAGGCTATAAATATTGTCAAAGAGCTTGAGGGGCAAAATCGTCAAGCAACAAAAGAAGAGCAAACCGCTCTTAATCTTTACACTGGTTGGGGCGGTATCCCTCAAGTTTTCGATATCACAAATGAAAACTGGAAAAAAGAGTATGAAGAGTTAAAAAACACTTTATCCAAAGAAGAATACGAAGCTGCTTTTTTATCCACGCAAGATAGTCACTATACTCCAAAACTCATTATCGATACAATCTATAAAGCCTTAAATCATTTTGGATTTAACAATACTGATGATATAAAAGATATACTTGAACCAAGTGCTGGAAATGGTGCTTTTTTATCTTTTAGAAATAGTAAGAATTACAATTTTGAATGTGTTGAAAAAGATAAAATAAGCTCAGATATTTTAAAGCACATGTATCCAAATCAAACTATAGTACATGGAGGATTTGAAGAATATACTCCACCTTTTGCTTTTGATGCAGTGATTGGAAATCCTCCATACGGACAAAAAAAGATTTTTGATGCAAATAATTCTGAAATATCTATGCAAAGCGTTCATAACTATTTTTTAACTCGTTCTCTTAATGAACTTAAAGATGGAGGTATTGGTGCATTTGTAGTTTCAAGTTTTGTTATGGATGCAAAAAATTCACAAGCAAGAGAATATATTAATAAACACGGCTCTTTTTTGGGAGCTGTAAGACTTCCAAACAATATGTTTAAAAATAAAGCTGGAACTGAAGTAACAACGGATATTATTTTCTTCCAAAAAGGAAAAAAGGAAAAGTTGCAGCAAAGCTGGAGTGAAGTTAAAGAATATGACCAAGATATAAATATAAATGAGTATTTTATAAATAACCCTCAAAATATTTTAGGCAATATGCAAAGAGTTATGAGTGGTATTGGAGAACAAACTCAATGTATCGCTAAAGACAATTTAAACCTTGAAAATGAATTAAATAAATTTATTAGCTCACTTCCTAAAGATATTTTTACTTATAAGGAAAGAGAACAAAATGAAAAATATCTTAGCATTAAAAAATCTGAAATGGATCAGGATGAATATGAAAAGTTATCCAAAAAGAAAGTAGAAACATTTTGTATAATTAACAATGAAATTTATATGAAAATCAATTCTAGCGAATCGGATACATTAAGTTTTCAAAAACCTGAATTAAGTGAACTTAATAAAAAACGAATTATAAAAATTAATGAGATAAGAAATGCACTTAACGAGTTAATAGCTCTCGAGCAAAAAGATATAAAAGATGATAATCCAAATTTAATAAATCAGCGACAAAAACTCAATAATTTATATGATAATTTTGTAAAAAATGAGGGTTTTTTAAATAAACCTGCAAATAAAAAAGCCTTTGAAGATGATGTAGAGGCTAGAAAAATTTTAGCTCTTGAAATTAATTATGATAAAGGAATATCCAAATCGGTTGCAGCAAAAGAACATATTTTACCAAAACAGCCAAGTGCTAAAAAGGCTGATATATTTAGTAAACGCACAATTTCGCCAAATATAAAACCTGCCATAACTAATTCCCAAGAGGCTTTGAGTGCAAGTTTAAATCAATTTGGTAATGTCAATATGGAATACATGTCAATGCAACTAGATAAGCCAAAAAAAGAAATAGCTCACGAGCTTATTAATAAGAAATTAATTTTTCTGAATCCATTAACTGCTGGAAATAACTACAAAGAATACATATTAGCCAATAAATATCTATCAGGCAATGTCAAAAAGAAATTAGAAGAGATTGAATCTTTATTAAAAGACTATCCAAATGAATTCGCACAAAATTATGAAGCTTTAAAAGAAATACAACCTAAGGATTTAAGAGCCGATGAAATACATGTAAATTTAGGTACTTCTTGGATACCGTTAGAGTATTATAGTAAATTTTTTGAAGAGCATTTTCAAACTTCACGAGATAATTTCAATTTAAATTTCAATGTTAAAACTGGCGAGTGGAATTTTTCAGGAAAAGGATATATGATTGACCGAGCTACAATTTCAAAGTATTCCACAGAAAGAATCGATATTTACTCTTTGAGTGAACATGCATTAAAACGAAAAACTCTTATTATACAAGATAGAGTGTTAGCAAAAGATTCGAATGGAAATCAACTATACAATGACAAAGGCGAGGAAAAATACAAATATATTACAAATCACGAAGAAACCACAAAAGCAAATGCAAAGCTAGAAAAACTTAAAAGTGAGTTCAAAGATTGGATATATAAAGATTATGATAGGCGAACCCACCTAGAAAAAATATACAATGATACTTTTAACACAGATGTTATTCCAAAGTACGATGGTTCACATTTACAATTAAGTGGTCTTAATATGAAATTTAATTTACGTCCTCATCAAAAAAATGCAATCTGGAGAGCCATTAATGAGCAAAGCGTTTTGATGGATCATCAAGTTGGAGCTGGCAAAACTCTGGTTGCTATTGGCTCAGTAATGGAACAAAAGAGAATGGGACTTGTAAACAAGCCTTTAATAGTAGTACCAAACCATCTTTTATCTCAATGGAGTAATGAATTTTATCAAGCTTATCCAAATGCAAATATTTTAGTAGCCAATAAAAAAGATTTAGAAAAAAATGCAAGAGAACAATTTTTTGGAAAAATTGCTACAAATAGCTATGATGCTGTTATAATGACACATTCACAATTTAAACTATTGCCCTCACCGTTTAAAATTCTAAAAGAACAGATGGAAGAAGATATACAAATTTTAAAAGATATTTTATATGACCAAGAACAAGCAGCTAAAGAAAATGGAAACTCAAGGAATTTTTCTGTTAAGCAAACAGCAAAAAAAGTTGAAAATTTAGAGGTAAAATTAAATGATTTAATCCAAGCAAATAAAAAATCAAAAGCTTTAGATTTTAGTGAACTAGGAATTGACGCTTTAATAGTTGATGAAAGCCACGAATATAAGAATCTGCTAATAACAACATCGATGGGCAATATTGCAGGATTAGGCAGTATAAACGGTAGCCAAAAAAGCTATGATATGATTAGTAAAACCAGATATATGCATAATAATGGCTATAAGATTAATTTTTTGAGTGGTACTCCAATAAGCAATTCTATAACAGAACTATACACCTTGCAACGATATTTACAACCTAAAACGCTTGAGGAGAAAGGAATACAAAGTTTTGATGCCTGGGCCTCAACTTTTGCACAAACTAAGGCTAGTTGGGAGCTCGATACATCAGCAAATAATTATAAACTTGTTACAAGGCTGAACGAATTTGTAGGATTGCCAGAGCTTACTAAAATGTATCGAAGTTTTGCAGATACTGTTACAAATACAGATATTAAAAAGATAAATGGAGATTTCCTACCAAAATTATACAACGATAAACCAATCAATGAAATTTCTGAAAGAAGTGGTGAAATTGCTGAATTTATAGGAATACAAGATGAAAATGGACGCTGGAATCACGGCTCTATTATATACAGAATGGAACACTTTGAAGAAGATCCACGACAAAATAATATGTTAGCCTGTACAACTGATGCAAGAAAAGCAGGGTTAGATTACAGGCTTGTTAATCCAAGTGCTAATGATTATGAGGGCTCAAAAGTTAATACACTTGCTGATAATGTATTTAATGAATGGAAAAACTGGGGTGAAGAAAAAGGTACTCAATTAGTTTTTTGTGATTTAAGTGTACCAAAAATAAACTCACAAAGCGTTGATATTGGCGTGGAAAAAATGAGAAATGAAGATAATTTTTTTAATATCAACGATTCTATTTCTGTTGGCGAGGAAGAGAAACAACTTACAAATGATGAGATAATAGCAACATCATCTAAATTTGATATCTATTCAGACTTATTAAAAAAACTTGTAAACAAAGGAGTGCCACAAGAAGAAATCAGATTTATACACGATGCAACAACTGATTTACAAAAGGCAAAGCTTTTTGCAGATGTTAATGAAGGAAAAGTAAGAGTCCTAATTGGCTCAACTTCAAAAATGGGGGCAGGCACAAATGTACAACAACGAGCAGTTGCAATTCATCACGCTGATTGCCCTTGGCGTCCATCAGATTTAGAGCAAAGAAATGGACGAGTTATAAGACAAGGCAACAAGCTCTTTGAAAAAGATCCTACTAATTTTCGTATAAAAGAATATAGATATGCAACACAAAAAACATACGATGCAAGAATGTGGCAAGTAATAGAGCAAAAAGCTCAAGCAATAGAACAATTTAGAATGGGTGGAATTGAAAAAAGGAGTATGGAAGATGTATCTATGGGTTCAGCGGATGCAAGTGAAATGAAAGCAGAAGCAACAGGAAATTCATTTATTTTATTACAGGTACAACTTGCAAACGAACTTAAAGAAGAGGAAGCATTATACAATAGTTTTCATTCCGATATTTATAGAAATGAGAATGCCTTAAAAAATTCAATTTCACAAGTAGAATATTCAAAAAAAGAAATAAAGCGATTAGAAAATATAAAAGAACATCTAGCTAATAACGAAAGTGAAAATTTTACATGTAAAGCTTATGTCTACTCGCCAACACAAGGAACATATACAAGTGATTTTACAATCTACAAAAATGATAATAGCGAATCTAACAAATTAAACCAGCAGGCTTTGAAAGAAAGATTTGAAAAGAATATATCCCTATTAGCCAGCAAAATCAACAAAGAGATGCCTCTATTCGAGTATAGAGGTTTAAAAATTAGCGGCGAAAGAGTTGATGTTAAAAGAGTTGAATTTTATTTAGAAAACAAAGAGAAAAATATTTTAATCACTCCACAAAACTTAGTGTATGAGGCTCAAAATAGTATGTCAATCAATTTTAGCAAAGACATTTCTTTGAGTGGATTTTTTACACGAGTAAACAATTACTTGAATAATTTGGATAATCATATAAGCAAGGAAAAGATAAATATACAAATTGAAAGTAAAAATATCACAGCACTTGAAAAAGTAACAGGCGAAAACACTCCTAAATATACTAAAAAAGATTACTTGGAGGCACTTCGAACAGATAACTATGAAATTTTACAAGAGATTAAAAAACTATCTGATGACAAAAACTACAAAAGCAGTTGGAAACCGAAATCTCAAAAAATTAAAAATCAAGAAGAGTTACATGTAAGAAAAATTTTTAAGCCGAAAACAAAACAGACCAAACAAAAAGAGTTAGACTTCGATAGGTAAATTTAAGTTTTGCTCAAAAATAATTGATTTTTCACATAAAACTTAAGCCATTTTATTGTGTTTAAGCTTTTGAAACTTAAATATGAAAACCTTACATGTAAAAAATACCCAAGAAAAGGGAATTGAAATATTTATATAATGAAAAGTGTAGTTTTCAATACTAAATTAAGTTTGTACAATTCTGCAAGAGAAAGTTAATATTTACAACCTTGTATTATCTTTAGCTGTTCCTCCAGCAAAGCAATCTGTCTTCTGATTATATCTTCTTCTTCAATTGTACTTCGCAAAGATTCAATGTAATCTTTTTTACTTTTAAAATCAAATATAAAGGTCATTTTTAAAATTCTATTTTTTGGAAAATTTTCTCCAAACAATTCAGGATGAAGAGAATAATAATATCTTACTCTTTCTTGTTTTTTTAATATTCCTTTTCTCTTTAAGGTCTGTATAAAACAGTATATAGAACTTTGTGTATATGTAGTTTTTTCGATTAAGTAGTTTATATATTTAGAGTTAATTTTAATATTATTATCAACAGCATCCTCTTGCTTTTTCAGAATAAAAAATAAAACTGTCTTCTCTGCTCTAGTAAGCTCCTTAAGAGTTCCAATAAAATTTGTAAAATTAAATAGAAATTCATCTTCTTTATCTACTTTTAATTTCTCTCTTCTTATTGTTTCACTCATTTTTAATATTAATACCTTTGGATAAATTTATAGTATATATATTTTATCCAAAATGACATTAAATTGCTATTTAATTATAAGTTTCCATATAGTATTATGGCAATTAAAATTAATACAATAACCATTATTATCTGTGAAATATCCATTATTTCTCCCTATAATTTATAATCAAGTCTTTTCTTATATCAATTCTATTTATTCCGCTATTCCTAGTTTTCAAATCTAATGTATAGAATTCTCCAGCTGTTATGGGAGCTAAGACATTGTATAATACTACACTATTATCAACAACTTTATAAGTTGTCAAATCGTCGTTTATCCCCTTTTTTCGCTCTTCTACTGCTTTACTAAAAATTACCACAGCCTCTTTCCTAAAAGTTATGCTTTTATACTCTACATTTCCAAAATAAACTAAACGCATCAAAGAGCCATTAAATACAGCTGCCAATAATAAAATCGAAATTGCAGAAATTATACGAGCTTTATCATAGTTTATTTTTAAAAAGCCTGTACTCAATACAACTAAAATGAAACCCACACCTACAATTACATGGGATAGTAAAAATAGTATAAAAAGATGAGCCATCTCTACACCAATTGGCGATTGCCCAACATTAAAAAAGAAATATGATATATATAAAACAGACATAACCAAAAGTGTCAATGGGATTGATATTGTGTCATCAAGTATCTTTAATAACGATAGTTTTTCTTTCATTTTAACTCCTTTTTTTTTCTTGTATTTTATCATAAAAAAAATTTTAAATAAGTAAAATATTCCTTTCCCTCATTGTTTATATTCTAAAAATTTAATATCATATTCAGGGCATTGATGGTTATTATTTTAATTTAGTTAAACATTAGCTATTTTTATATATTTACAACATAAAATTCCTGCCGTTAAAATCAGCATAAATCCCATACCTTGAATGCTATAAATGAGATATTGTATGTTTATTTCTTTTATTTGTTCAATACTTCCTAATGAAGCCATAAAAACAAAGAATTTAGCATTGATAATTACTGCTAAACCTAAAAAGAAAAACTGCAAAATCATTGCTATTTTGTCTTTGCCTGTTATATGCAAAAAAAAGCTTATCATTATTCCTATAGATAATGGAGCTGATAAAATTATAGTTTGAATTATTTCGATTTGTGTCATATTTAATCCTCTTCTTCGTTTATATTATAATAGCAAACAGGGCAAGAATTATCATTATTATCTAGCTCTTCGCCACATATTTCACAAAATTTTACCACCCTAACTCCTTTTTTTTCTTGTATTTTATCATAAAATTTTTTTTAAATAAGTAAAATATTCCTTTCCTTCATTGTTTATATAATAGATAAAATATCTGCTTTTTGGGATTTCAAAGTCGAATGCTCTGTTAACTTTTGCTATCACTCTATCAACTAAATATTTTTTTCTACATAGAGTAGTTAAATATGAATTTAAAGACTTTTCGCTCAAACCTGTTTTATCTAACATTTCTAAATGTTTACATCCGCAATCTAAAGCCAAATCATTTTTTTCTAAAAAAGCGAAAATATGTAAATTTAAAACTGTTTCTCTTGCTACTTTTCTACTCTTAAGATGGCTATAAGTAAAATCACAATTTTGACATTTAACTGTAGAATAACTTTCTGTTTTTAACTTTGAAGTTTTTAATGTTTTTTTGAAACAGTGTGGGCAATTTACATTCATTCTTTTATCTTCTATTTATTTTAAATCTTTAGCAATTTCTTTTAATGCTTTAGATTGCTTTGCTTTCTCTATTCTAGCTTTTCTCTCTTGCATAAATCTCTTATCTTGACAAATTTTTATAATTTTTATTTTCTCTTTATAAGGAAGATTTCTAAGAACATAAATTACTCTGGTGGCATAATTATAATATCCTTCATTTGTTTTCGCATCTCCGTAAATAGACTTTGTAGCGTATATAACATTCTTTTGATTAAAGTTTTCTATTCCATATCTAAGTTCGCAAGTGTCTTCTAAATCATACCATAAAGGGTTAAAGATAGTAATTAAAAAAAGTAAAAGAAAAGCAAAAGAATTAGTGCCTAAAATTACTCCAGTAAGTTCATAATTTATTTCATAATCTTTATTCGAAAGGACTGCAATACAAGCAATTAAACATAAAACCGACAATAATAAAGCCAAAGCAGCCAACAATGAAATATATATACCAAAAACTATCATTCTTATTTCTCCTTAATCCTTATCATTGCTTATTACAAGGAATATAAACAAAAACCCAACAATCGCTACGTTTACAACTCCTAAAAAACTTGCATGAGATGAGTCATACATATAATATCTAAATATATAAAAACTTGTTGAAAGAGCTGGTACACTTATAAATGTAATAAGCAACATACAAAAAGGCAATGTGCCATATAAATCTTTTTGAAAGTATTTATAATAGAGCATTAAAAAATAACCCTCTATTTTTCTAAAGACCTTGAGAATAAAATTATCTTTTATTTCTACATATTTATTAATTACTTTAGAAATTAATTTTACCAGCAAATAAAACAAAACAATTATAATAGTAATAAAAAACGAATAAAATAAAAGTGAACCATATATAAAATATGAGCCAGTATATTCTTTGGAATTTACTCCAAAGGGTTCTAAATATTC
>PDWI01016101.1_pt1 | contig 20735 bp, 19 predicted proteins | sample 1430891 | NCBI WGS metagenome assembly PDWI01 (sample SAMN01162508, study PRJNA174530) | Oral metagenome, whole genome shotgun sequencing project. | biome: Marine environment; feature: Marine mammal; material: Swab sample of the gingival sulcus; isolation source: swab sample of gingival sulcus... | reverse complement strand
CGTCAGGAAGCGGTCCACATACTGCTGATCCTGTCGCGCCGTGGCCGCGGCGTACACCCGATCCCCCACATCCCCCACGCAGTTTTCCTGCCAGACGATGTTACCCCGCAGATCTTTCAGCGTCACCCGCAACCGCACTTCGGCCGCGCTTTGGGAAGGCACCGGGATGGCGGCCAGGGCCACCAGGCTCAGGACCACGCCCGTGCTGATCCGGTGGGAGGTGTCGTCGCTGGTGAGCATGCCCAGCCCCATGCCCAGGGCGCTGGGCATCAGGAAGCTCCACACGTCGCGGTCGAAGGTGCAGCTCATGGACATGATATCCACGTTCAGGAAATACTCCGCCTGCTCCGGGTAGGCCACCAGTTCCGCCAGGGCCGTCTGCTCCATATCCTGGACCAGGGCCTGGCCGTAGATCTCGGTGACGGGGCGGTACCAGCTGCTGTCCTTGGGGAAACGGATATGCATGAAGTGGCCCTGGCCCGCGCGCTGCTCGGGTGGGCGCAGATCCGTCACCTTGTCGATATACAGGGCGGGCGGGCGCAGGCCCTCCACCCCCAGGTTCACCTGCTCATCGGGATAGGGGAAAACGATTTTCTGGCTTGAGCAGGCTCCCAGGACCAGCAAGATCGGCAACAGGGCCACCAGGCGCAGCTTGTTCAGATTCCGGCGTGTCAAGATGGGCATTTCTCCTCCAGCGGGACGAAAGGGTCCAGGGAATCGGCGCTATCAATTTAGGGGGTTTTGCTTCTCGCGGCCAAGGGCCGGCGTCTGCTCCGGCACTTGGTCCGGCACTTGGTCCGGCACTTGCTCCGGCACTTGCTCCGGCACTTGGTCCGGTACTTGGCCCAGCCGCCAAACCACCAGCACAACGCCCCCCGCCCCCAGCAGCAGGCTCAACCACGGCGCCACCCCGAGAGGCTGGACATGATGGTGGTGTCGCTGATGGGCGAGCAGTGGTCGCCGAACACGGCCCCGGCCAGCACCGCGCTGACGCCGGCCAGGTGGATGTGCCGGGCCACCTCGGGCGCCAGGCCCGCGCCCACCGGCAGCTCCAGCCCCAGGGGGTAGACCAAGGGCATGAGGATGGCCATGGTGCCCCAACTGGTGCCCGTGGCGAAGCTGACCGCCGCCGCCAGGATGAACACCACCGCCGGCAGCACCCGCGCCGAAAGCCCCTGCCGGCTGACCTCAACCAGAAAGCCGGCCGTGTCCAACTGGGCGCAGACGGCGCTCAGGCTCCAGGCCAGCACCAGGATGGTCACGGCAATGAGCATGGCCCGGGCGCCGTCCAGATAGCCCGTCATGGCCTCGTTCAAATTCAGACGCCCGGAAACGCAGCTCAGAAGCACCGCCAGGGCGGCCCCCGTCAGGGCGGCCCAGGTCAGGACGGTGAAGCTGTCGGCGTGGTTCAACACCGCCCGCAGGGAAGGGTTTTCCAGCCCCGCGGCCAGGGCGCCCTGCCGGCCCCCGAAGTACAGCCCCAGGGCGGTGGTCAGGATCACCGCCAGAATGGGGATGCCGGCCAGCAGGGGATGAACCGGCCCGGCGGCATCCGGCGTCTCGGGGGCCGTGGAAGCCGGCGCGTCGCTGGCGGGCCGGGACCCGGGACGCAGCACCTGCCCCGTCTGGAGGGCGCGCCGCTCCGCGTTGAGCATGGGACCGAAGTCCCGCCCCGTGGCGCTCAGCAGATAGACCAGCAGCAGCGTCAGGATGGGATAGTAGCTGTAGGGCAGGCTCTGCAGGAAGAAAGTGTACGCCTGGGTCTGCTGCCCCACCTGGGCCATGGCGTCCTGGATCAGCCCCACCTCGAAACCCACCCAGGTGCTGATCACCGCCACCGTCGTGACCGGCGCGGCGGTGCTGTCCACCAGCCAGGCCAGCTTCTCGCGGCTGATGCGCAAGCGGTCGCTCAGCGGCCGCATGGTGCTGCCCACCAGCAAGGTGTTGGCGTAGTCGTCGAAGAAGATGAGAGTCCCCATGGCCGCGGTGGAGACCATGCCGCCGCGCCGACCGCGCACCCGCCGACTGAGCCAGTGGACGATGCCCTCGGTGGCTCCGCTGCGCGACAGCACGCCCACCATGCCGCCCAGGATGGTCGTGAAAAGCAGGATGGCCGCATGGTCACGATCGGCCAGGGCCTGCAGGAGGTAGGTGTCGCCCACCCGCAGGAAGGCGAAGAAGACATTCCCCTCCACGATGAGCGCCCCCGCCCACACGCCCAGCAGCAGGGCCACCAGCACCTGGCGTGTCAGCAGCGCCAGCCCGATGGCCAGCACCGGCGGGATGACGGAGAGCCAGTCTCCGCTCACGAGCCCTCCCCCGTGTCCTTGCCCAGGGCCCAGTCCAGATACCGCGGATCCACCCACGCGGCGGGCCAGGCCGTCATCTGGGGCACGTCGTAGGGGTGTTGCAGACGCAGTTCGCCACAGAAAAGCTCGAAACGATCCGGCAGCACCTTGAAGGTGACGCGCACCTCCGAGTCCCTTTGCAGCTGCCCCTGCCAGCGATAGAACGAACGCATGGGCCCATCCACCTGGGCGCACACGGCCAGGCCGTGGTCCACCATGGCGGCGGCCACCTCCTCCGCTTTTTCCGTGGAATCGAAGGTGGTGGTCAGGATCAGCAACGGGCCGTTCATGGGCCGACCTCCCGCCAGGCCGGGGTGATGATCTTCAGCATCTGCGCGTGCAAGGCCGGCGAGGCGGCGACGATGCTTTGGTGCGGCAGGGCCACATCCTCCCCGCCGAAGGTGGTCACTAGGGCGCCCGCCTCCCGCGCCACCAGGGTGCCCGCGGCCGTGTCCCAGGGGCGCAGGTGCAGTTCCCAGTAGCCGTCCAGCTTGCCGGCGGCCACGTGGGCCAGGTCCACCGCCGCGCTGCCGGCGCGCCGCACGCCGTGGCAGCGCCTCTTCAGGAAGGTGTTCACCAGCCCCGTGGCCAGGTCCACCTTGTGGTCCCGCTCATAGGGAAAGCCGGTGGCCAGCAGAGCGTCTTCCAGGGCGGCGGGGCGCGTGACGCCCAAATCGCGGCCCAGGTCCCGATCCAGGTCGCGATCCGTGGCGTGGGCCGGGCGCTCCAGCCGGGCACCGCCGCCGCGGGTGGCCAGGTACAGCTCGTCCAGATACGGGGCGTAGACGCAGCCCAGCAGCAGGCCCTCGGCGTCGCCGCAGGCCATGCTCACGGCAAAGGTGGGCAGCCCGTGGGCGTAGTTGGTGGTCCCGTCCAACGGGTCGATGTACCAGGTGCGCCCGCTGCGGCCCCCATGCTCCCCCGTTTCCTCGGCCAGGACACGGTCCGCGGGGAAGTGGCGTTGCAGGGCCTGGAGCAGCATCGCCTCCACGCGGCCGTCCAGATCGGTGACCAGTTCGGTGGCGCGCTTGCGGCTGATGGTCCCCACCTGGTCGAAATCGGCCAGCAGGATACGGCCCGCCTCCAGGGCCAGGTTGCGGACGGTGGCCAGTTGGGCCTGCAGATCGGTATCCGGTGTGGGGCTGGGCATGGTGTCGGTTCGCTTTCTGAGCGTTTCGGGGTGGATCGGGTGTCGATGGGGTTGCGCCCGCCATCATAGAACATGGCCCCTGGGATCACAACCATATCCGTATTGACAACCCATGAGGTTGCTTTAGCTTGTACGGCAAAGATCGCATATTCCCCATTTGGAAAGGCCGTGCCATGCGCGAGAAGATAGAATCTGTTCTGGAAGAGATACGCCCCACCCTGCAGGCGGACGGGGGCGATGTGGAGTTCATCGACTACAACGAGGCCGAAGGGGTTGTGCTGGTGCGCATGAAGGGTGCCTGCGGCAACTGCCCCATGAGTCTGATGACCCTGAAGCAAGGCATCGAGGCCCGCATGAAAGCCCGGATCCCCGAGGTCCAGGCCGTTGAGCAGATTTGACATGGGCACGACATCCCGATTCACCGGTGTGGATTTTTACCACTTCGACCGGAACTTCAGCGACGAGGAACGCAGCGTGCGGGAGACCGTGCGCCGGTTCGTGGATGACCGCTTCCTGCCGGACATCAAACAGCACTTCCGGGAGGGCACCTTCCCCCTGGAACTGGCCGCGGAAATGGGCCAGTTGGGGCTGCTGGGCCCCGCCGTGAAAGGCCCCGGGTGCCCCGGCCTGAGCTACACCCTCTATGGTCTGATGTGCCAGGAACTGGAGCGCGGCGACAGCGGCTTGCGCAGCTTCGCCTCGGTGCAGGGCAGCCTGGTGATGTGGCCCATCGCCACCTATGGCAGCCAGGAACAGCAAGAACGGTGGCTGCCGGAACTGGCGGCCGGGACCAAGATCGGCTGTTTCGGGCTGACCGAGCCGGACCATGGTTCGGATCCCGGCGGCATGAAGACCTTTGCCCGGCGCGACGGGGATGATTGGATCCTGAACGGGACCAAGCTCTGGATCACCAACGCCAACACGGCCGATGTGGCGGTGGTGTGGGCCCGTTGCGACGAGGGCGTGATCGGCTTCCTGGTGGAGCGCGGCATGGAGGGCTTCAGCACCAACCCCGTGCACGGGAAATTCAGCCTGCGGGCTTCGGACACCGGGGAACTGGTGTTCGACGACGTGCGGCTGCCCGAAAGCAGCCGGCTGCCCCGAGCCAAAGGCCTGAAGGCGCCCCTGAGCTGCCTGAACGAGGCGCGCTACGGTATCGCCTGGGGCGTCGTGGGCGCGGCCATGGACTGTTACGACACCGCCCTGCGTTACGCGCGGGAACGGGAGCAGTTCGGCAAACCCATCGCCTCCTTCCAGTTGGTGCAGCAGAAGCTGGTCACCATGCTGACGGAAATCACCAAAGCCCAAGGGCTGGTGCTGCAGCTGGGCCGGCTGAAGGACGACGGCATCAACGAGGTGCCGTTGACCTCGCTCAGCAAGCGCAACAACGTGGCCATGGCCCTGGACTGCGCGCGCGTGGCCCGGGATATCCTGGGCGCGGCCGGGGTGACGGACGAGTTCAGCCCCGGGCGGCACATGGCCAACCTGGAATCGGTGATCACCTATGAAGGCACCCACGACATCCACACGTTGATCGTGGGGGCGGAGATTACGGGGTTGCCGGCTTTTCGGTAGCTCGCCACAGTGCTAGAACAAGCCCCGCTGGATCCACACCAGCGGGGCTTCGTTCTTTCCGCGGCAGACCGCAGCGATCAGAACATCAGATTCCGGAACACGATCTCCGCCTTCAGGTGGAAGCCCTGGGGCATCACCCCCAGGAAGATGATCAGCAGCGCCAGCACCGAAGCCGTGGCCACGCTGACCCACTCGGTGCCTTCGTAGGTGCCTTCTTCCGGCTCGCTCATGTACATCTTCACCGTCACCCGCAGGTAGTAGAACACCGACACCAGGGAGTTGATCACACCCCAGATGGCCAGCGGGATCAGACCCGCCTGCACCAGAGCCTGGAAGAGGTAGAATTTGGCCATGAAACCCACCATGGGCGGGATCCCCGCCAGGGAAAACAGCGCGATGGTCAAGGTCAGGGCCGCCAAAGGACGCTTGCGCCCCAGACCGGCGTAGCGGCTGATCTGGTCGCCGTCCTCCCCCAGCTGCCGACCCAGCACGCCGACGATGCCGAAGGCGGCCAGGTTCATCAGGCTGTATCCCACTAGGTAGAAGAGGATGGCGGGGCCGGCGATGCTCTGCAGTTCGTTGGTGCGCATGGCCATCATCGAGTCCCCGCTGTCGGGGCTGATGTAGGTCAGCAGCCCCAGCATCAGGTAACCGGCGTGGGCGATGCTGGACCAGGCCAGCATGCGCTTGATGCTGGTCTGCACCAGAGCCACCAGGTTGCCCATGCTCATGGTCAGCACCGCCAGCACGCTGAGCAGGCCGAACCAGTTGGCCCCCAGTTCATGGCCCATCAGCATGGCGTACCGCAGCAGCACCCCGAAACCGGCCGCCTTGATGGCCGTGGCCATGAAGCCGGTGATGTAGCTGGGGGCGCCCTCGTACACATCCGGGGTCCACATGTGGAAAGGCACCATGGCGATCTTGAAACCGAAACCGATCAGCATCAGGGCGCTGCCCGCCGTGATCAAGACCATGTCCGGCTGCGGGCCCTTCAGGGCGGCGGTGATCTCGCCGAAGCCGGTGCCGCCGGCAAAGCCGAAGGTCAGGGCCATACCCATCAGCAGGAAGGCGGAGCTGAAACCGCCCATGATCAGGTACTTGAAGCCCGCCTCGGAGCTGCGGATGTTGCCGCGCACGCCGCCGGCCAGCACGTAGGTGCTCAGGCTCATGGTCTCCAGACCCAGGAACAGGGTCAGCAGGTCGTTGGCGGCCACCAGCACCATCATGCCCAGGATGGACAGCAGGATCAGCGGGTAGAATTCCGGCCGGTAGCGGCCTTCCCGGTCGTAGATGCCGGTGGCGAAGATGGTCGTCATCACGCCGATCCCGAAGAACAGGAAGTTGAAGAAGGCCGTGAACTGGTTCACCACCATCATGCCGTTGAGCAGGATCTGCTGCCGCTGATCGGTCAGGATCTGCACGACCACCGCCAGGACCAGCACGAACAGCGTCAGGTAGCTGAGGTGGTCCTTCTTCATGCTCTTGACGAAGGCGTCCACCAGCATCACCAGCAAAGCGCCGCAGACAACCACCAGGTAGGGCGCCAAGGCGGCCACGTCACGGGTGAAATCGGGAATCAGGATCTCATTCATCAGCGGTTCTCCGTATGGCGGATCACGAGGACCTCGTTCCGGTTCTCATCCAGTAAGAGGGCATGGTGATGATTCGCGTCGTGGGCCGGCTGCACCTGGCCGGTCAGCGGGGCCAGGGTGTGCTCGATGCTGGCCTCCACCTTGTCCAGGATCAGGCCCGGGCGCACGCCCAGCCAGAAGATGAACACGACGATGGGCGCCAGCACGACGATTTCGCGCAGGCTCAGATCGGGCAGGTTCTTGTTCTTCTCGTTGCTCAGCTTGCCCAGGAAGACCCGCTGGTACATCCACAGCATGTAGATGGCGCCCAGCACCACGCCCGTGGCCGCCAGGATGGCCATCGCCTTGCCGCCGGCCAGGGTCGCGCTGCCGAAGGTCCCGAACAGGATCATGAACTCGCCGATGAAGCCGGCCATGCCGGGCAGCCCCACGCTGGCCAGGGTCGCGATCATGAAGACGGTGGCGTAGACGGGCATGCCGTGGGCCAGCCCGCCGAACTCGCTGATCTCGCGGGTGTGCCGCCGCTCATAGATGACGCCCACCAGCAGGAAGAGCGCCCCCGTGCTCAGGCCGTGGGCCAGCATCTGGAAGATGCCGCCGGCCACGCCCAGAGGCGTCAGGCTGAACAGGCCCAGCACCACGAAACCCAGGTGCGAGACCGAGCTGTAGGCCACCAGCTTTTTCACATCCGGCTGCACCAAGGCCACCAGGGCCCCGTAGATGATGCCGATCACCGAGAGGATACCGATGGTCGGGGCGAAGAAGTGCACACCCTCGGGGAACAGCGGCATGGCGAAGCGCAGCATGCCGTAGGTGCCCATCTTCAGCAGCACGCCGGCCAGGATGACCGAACCGGCGGTGGGCGCCTCGACGTGGGCGTCGGGCAACCAGGTGTGCAGCGGGACCCATGCTGCCGGCCTGGAAGTACAGATAAAGGATGGCCACCAGCATGAACACCGAGCCCACCATGGTGAAGATGAAGAACTTCACCGAGGCGTAGACGCGCCGCTGGCCGCCCCAGATGCCGATGATGAAGTACATCGGGATCAGCATGGCTTCCCAGAAGACGTAGAACAGCAGCATGTCCCGGGCGAAGAAGGTGCCCAGCATGGCCGCCTGCAGCATCAGGACCAGCCCCAGGAAACCGCTCACCCGGTCGGTGACGGCCTTCCAGGTGCTGAGGATGACGATGGGCCCCAGGAAGGTGGTCAGCATGGCCAGAACCAGGCTGATGCCGTCCATGCCCATGTGGTAGCTGACCTGCCCGTTGAACAGCCAGGCCACCTTCTCGACGAAGGCGTCGGTACCCGAGGCCGCGTCGTAGTGGTACCACAGGTGCAGCGAGAGCACGAAGTCCACCAGCGCCACCGCCAGAGCGAAGACACGGGCGACGCTGTCCTTGCGCACCACCGTCCACAGGGCCAGCGCGCCCAACAGGGGCACGAAGGTCACCAGGGACAGAATATGTTCGTTGATGAACGACAAACCAGCGCCCTCCTAACCCGAGAAGCTGAGATAAAGGAAAAAGACCGCCGCCCCGATGGTGAAACACCAGGCGTAGAACCGCACCATGCTGTTCTGCAACACCCGCACCAACGAGCCCACCATGTACACCAGCAGGGCCGAACCGTTGACCAGCAGCCCGTCGATGAAGCCCGCGTCCACGCCCTTCCACAGGATCTTCTTGCCCAGGAAGTAGCCGGGACGGATGAAGACGGCCTCGTAGGCCTCGTCCACGTAGTACTTGTTCAGCAGGATGCGGTGCAGCCGACCGCCGGCCAGGTTGCGGAAGGTGTCGGCCACGGAAATCTTCCGGCTGTAGACCACGTAGCCGGCCAGCAGGCCCAGGATGCCCAGGGCCAGGGAGCAGGCCGCCAGGATCCACTCCATGGTCGTGTCATGGTGCGCGTGCCCCGCCGCAGCGTGCCCCGCCGCATGGGCCGCCGCCGCCCCATGGTGGGCCACCTCGGCGCCGTGATGAGCCACCGCCGCATGCGACGCGAAAACCGGCTCCAGCCAGTGCTCGAAGTGGTTGGCTCCGCCCATGAAGTGCGGAATCCCCACCCAGCCGCCGACCACCGACAGAACGGCCAGCACGATCAGCGGCACGGTCATCGTCAGGGGCGACTCGTGGATGTGGCTGCGCACCTCCTCGGAAGCGCGGTTCTTGCCGAAGAAGGTCATCACCACCAGGCGGGCCATGTAGAAGGCCGTCATGCCGGCGGCCAGGAAACCGATGGCCCACAGCACCTGGTGCCCGCTGCTCCAGGCCTTCCAGAGGATCTCGTCCTTGCTGAAGAAGCCGGCCAGCGGGAACACGCCCGCGATGGCGATGGTGCCCACGTAGAAGGTCTTCGAGGTGATGGGCATGTGCCGCCCCAGGCCGCCCATGAGGCGCATGTCCTGCTCGTCGCTCATGGCGTGGATCACCGAGCCCGACCCCAGGAAGAGCAGGGCCTTGAAGAAGGCATGGGTCATCACATGGAAGATGCCCGCCGCGAAGGCCCCCACCCCGCAGGCCAGCATCATGTAGCCCAGCTGGCTGACGGTGGAATAGGCCAGGACCTTCTTGATGTCGTTCTGCACCAGGGCGATGCTGCTGGCGAAGATGGCCGTCACCGTGCCCACCACCGCCACCACGGACAGGGCCGTGGGCGAGAGCACGAACAGGAAGTTCATGCGCGCGATCATGTACACGCCCGCGGTGACCATGGTGGCCGCGTGGATCAGGGCGCTGACGGGGGTCGGTCCGGCCATGGCGTCGGGCAGCCAGATGTACAGGGGAATCTGCGCCGACTTGCCCGTGGCCCCCACGAACAGCAGCAGGCAGATGGCCGTCGCCACCGGGGCCAGCAGGTCCCCGTGGTGGGCCATGGTCCGGAAGCTGAACACGCCCTCGCCGTCCAGATGGGGCAACAACGTGACCCCGATCAGGAACATGCCGATCAGGAAGCCGAAGTCACCGATGCGGTTGACCACGAAGGCCTTCTTGCCGGCCGCCGCGTTGGCCTCTTCCCCGAACCAGAAGCTGATCAGGAGATAGCTGCACAGCCCCACGCCTTCCCAGCCGACGAAGAGCATCAGCAGATTCTCCCCCAGCACCAGCATCATCATGGCGAAGATGAACAGGTTCAGGTAGGTGAAGAAGCGCTGGAAGCCCTTGTCGTGGGCCATGTAGCCGATGCTGTAGATGTGGATCAGGAACCCCACGCCGGTGACCACCAGCGCCATGATCCCGCTGAGGGGATCCATGGCGAAACCGATGTCCACCCGGAAGTTTCCGAAGCCCATCCACGTGGCCACGGTGTCGGACACGAAACGATGGTCCGCGTCCATTCCCGTCAGCCGCAGGAAGACCAGCACGGACATGACGAAGGACGCTCCCACCGCCGCGCTGGCCAGCAGGCCGGCCGCCTGCTTCGGCAGCCGGCGATTCAGCAGACCGTTGACCGCCGCCCCCAGCAAGGGAATCAGCACGATCCACCTGAGCATGATTTCAGTTGCGTGGCTATCCACCATTTACTCCATCAGGGCTTTGAGGTCATCGACATCGATGGTGCGGCGGCGGCGGTAGATCTCCACCAGCAGCGCCAGACCGATGGCCGCCTCGGCGGCCGCCACAGCGAAATTCATGAGCACGAAGATGTGCCCGCCTTCGTTCCCGTGCACGCGGGCGAAGGCCGCGAACACGATGTTCACGCTCGAGAGCATCAGTTCCACGCACATGAGCATGACCAGGGCGTTGCGGCGCACGATGAAACCGACCATGCCGGTCAGGAAGATCGCCGCCGCCAACACCAGGTAATGGGTCAGGGTTATCTCCACGGCAGATTCCTCTCTCCCTTGCCCAGGGCCAGGGCGCCGATGATGCCCACCAGCAGGACGATGGAAATGAGTTCGAAGGCCAGCAGGTAGCGCCCCAGCAGCAGGTGGCTGACGGCCTCGGCGGTGCCGAAGCCCTCGGCCACGGCCTCCCCCAGACCACGGCCGCCATGGCCCTTGATCCAGCCGATGATGGTCACCAGGATGGCGGCCGCCGGCAGACAGGCCAAGACCAGCCATACCTTGTTGGGGCCGCGGCGTTCATCTTCCAGCACGGGGCCCTGCAGCATCATGATGACGAACAGGAAAAGCACCATGATGGCCCCGGCGTAGACCAGGATCTGCATGATGGCCAGGAAAGGCGCTGACAGCAGCGCGAAGATGCCCGCGGCGGCGACGAAGGCGAAGATCAGCCACACCGCCGAAACCACGGCGTTGCGCTGGGTCACCGTCATCACCCCCCCCAGGAACATCAGGATGCCGCAGAACCAGAACAGAAAAGCTTCCATGAGTCCTTTCCTTCGCTCAGTGGGTGCCGTCGGTCTTGTTGTTCAACAGGAAATCCTTGCCGACGATGAACTTCTCCCGGTCGTCGGCCGCGATCTCGTAGATGCCCGTGTCCATGCGGATGGCGTCGCAGGGGCAGGCTTCCTCGCAGAGACCGCAGTACACGCACCGAAGCAGATCGATGGTGAAGGTTTCCGGAAACTTCTCGATGGTCGGGTCCGGGTGTTCCGCCCCGTCGATGCTGATGCAATCCGCCGGGCAGACGGTGCTGCACATCTGGCAGGCCACGCAGCGGGGGCTGCCGTCCTCGCGGGCCATCAACCGGTGCCGGCCGCGGAAACGGTCGCTGTAGACGCGTTTCTCGTCCGGGTACTGCAGGGTGGGCATCTCGCCGGTGTGGAAGATGTTGTGCAGCAGGTGGCGCATGGTCACGCCCAGGCCGCGCAGAATCTCCCAGAAGTAGATGCTGTCCCGCCAGGATAGCTTCTTGTTGCCGGAGCCCTTGGGCAGTCCTTCGTAGCTCATGAGTCTCCTCGTATCAAACGAATGCCGACACCAGCGCGGTGACGACGAGATTGGCGATGGCCAGCGGCAGCAGGGCCTTCCAGCCCAGATGCATCAGCTGATCGAAACGGAAACGCGGCAAGGTCCAGCGCACCCAGATGAACAACCAAGCAAAGAACACGACCTTGGTCACGAACGTGCTGACCTGCAGCAGGCTGGCCGCCACGCTGGCCGCTTCCGGCCCCATGCCCCAGGGCCGCAGCCCCAGAGCGGCCACGCAGCCCAGGCCCACCAGCAGCCACAGGCCCAGGCCCAGGCCGGGCTCGCGGTCGCGGGCGTCGCCGAACTTGTTCTTCTCACGCTGCACGCGCCGGAAGAAAAGCAGGGCGAACAGGAACGACACCAGAGCCGTGGCCACCAGGCCGCCGGTCACCAGTTGGCCCGCGTGGGCCTCCAGATAGGGGCGCGGCATGAACGGGATCTGGTAGCCGCCGAAGTAGAAGGTGGAAATCAGCGCCGCGCCCACCACCATATGGGCGTATTCCGCCATGAAGAACAGCGCGAACTTCATGGAGCTGTACTCCAGATGGAAACCGGCCACGATCTCGGACTCGCCCTCGGGCAGGTCGAAGGGGTTGCGGTTGGTCTCGGCGTAGACGGCGGTGATGAAGATCAGGAAGCCCAGGGGCTGCACCACCACGCCCCACTTGGGCAGGAAGCCCCAGATCAGATGCGCCTGGCCGGCGGCGATGTCCGTCAGCCGCAGGCTGCCGAAGATCAGCACCAGCCCCATGAGGGCCAGCCCCATGCTCAGCTCGTAGCTGATCATCTGGGCGGTGGCGCGGATGCCCCCCAGGAAGGTGAACTTGTTGTTGGCCGCCCAGCCCGCCATGACCACCGCGTAGGTGCCCAGGCTGGCGATGGCCAGGATGTACAGCAGCCCCACGTCCAGATCCGCCACCACCAGGGGCACCGTACGGCCGCCCACGTTCAGATAATCGCCGAACGGGATCACCGTGTAGGTGGCCATGGCCACGATCATGGCCAGCATCGGGGCCAGGTTGTACAGGGCCTTGTGCCGGTTCACCGGCGTGACGTCTTCCTTGAAGAGCAGCTTGAAGACATCGGCCAGGGGATGCACCAGCCCGGCCAGCCGCACGCCCAGGATATCCGCCCGGTTGGGTCCGGTCCGGTCCTGGATGAAGGCCGCGCCCTTGCGTTCCATCCAGATCAGCACCACGACCATGCCCATGATCAGGGCAAACATGAAGCCGATCTTCGACAGGGTGTCCAGCACGACGGTCATTCGGACTCACCTCCACGGCGCGCCCCGTGGGCAGGCAGTTGGTTCAGGTTGATTCCCGAGGCGGCGAACAACTCCGCGCTCAGTTCCTTGCGCAGCAGCGGCAAGCTCACGGGGCCGTCTTCGGCCCCCGCCAGCGCCATCAGTTCGGTCAGGATGCGCCAGTCCTCCCGGGCGCCTCCACGCCCCTTGAGGGCGGCCTTGAAGCCCTGCAGGCGGCCATCCTTGTTGACGAACGTGCCGGGGCCCACATGCTGCCCGCCAGCACCACCCCGGCCAGGGCGCTGGTGGCGTTGGCGTGGGTGCCGATGTAGATCACTTCCTTGGCGTCCTTCAGCGCCGCGGCCACCGCATCGTCCGCGGCCGGGTCCCCGCCCAGGATCAGCACCGTGCCCGCCGCGCGGATCATCTTCGCCAGCTCGGCGCCGCTATGCTCCGGCAAGCCCACCACGTCCAGCCCCTGGCGATTGGGCGTGTGGTCGGCGTCGAGCAGGATCTCGTCGCCTTGGCCCATGCCGCTGCCCGCCAGGCCACCGCTCAGCTTGGCCCCGCCCGCCACCTGGGCCAGCTTCTTCAGCAGCCACATCTCCTCCACGCTCTGGTGGGCGCTGCCCAGGACCAGCCCCAGCTTCAGGCCGCCCTCCCGGACGTGGTCCAGGGCGGCGGACCAGTCGGTGGGCCGGCCACCCACGGCCGGCCGCTCCAGCCGGTCCGCGGCGTGCACCGGCTTGTAGGCCATCCGGCCCCGGTCGCACATGAAGCGGCCGTTGACCTCGGGGTTGTAGCGGGGCTTCAGGCGGTAAATCCGGTCGGCCTCGTAATCGACGCGCACGTTGCAGCCGGTGGCGCAGCCGGGGCACACGCTCTCGGCGGCCTTCAGCATCCAGACGCGTTTCTGGAAACGGAAGTCGCGGCTGGTCAGGGCGCCCACGGGGCAAATGTCCACCGTGTTCAGGCTGTAGTTGTTGTCCAGTTCCACGCCATCGGGCACATCGATGCGGGCCCGGTCGCCGCGATTGAAGATGCCCAGTTCGCCGGTCTTGGTGTATTCCTCGCAGAAGCGCACGCAGCGGGAGCAGAGCACGCAACGCTCCTGATCCAGGATGACCTGCGGGCCGATGACCTTGGCCTTGCGCTTGTTCACCTTCTGGGGCACTTCCACCTTGGCGTCGTACAGACCGTAAACCATGTACTGATCCTGCAGGCCGCATTCGCCGGCCTGGTCGCAGATGGGGCAGTCCACCGGGTGGTTGATCAGATGCATCTCCAGGATCTGCTTGCTGGCCTTCCGTACCCGCTCGTTGCGCGTGTGCACCACCATGCCGTCGCGGACGATGGTGTTGCAGGCGATGGTCAGCTTGGGCATGCCCTCCACCTCCACCTGGCACAGGCGGCAGACGCCGGCGATGCTCAGGTCCGGATGGTAGCAGAAATGCGGCAGGGTTTCGCCCCCCCGCGCCGTGGTGCAGGCATCGAAAAGCCGCGTCCCGTCGGGGACTTCAATTTCCTTGCCGTCGATGGTCAGTTTGGCCATTTCGCGTTACTCCTGTTCGCCCCGCGGCCAGCGCGTCTGGCAGCCGGTCGGCTCTTTTTCCTGGATGAGGGCTTCGAACTCGGGACGGAACTTGTCGAGGAATGAGCGCATGGGCATGACGGCCGCGTCGGCCAGGGGGCAGATGGTTAGCCCCATCATGCCGTCGCAGACGTGCTCCAGCAGCTTCAGGTCGTTTTCGGTGCCTTCGCCCCGGCGCAGCTTCTTGACGATCTTGTGCAGCCAGCCGGTGCCCTCGCGGCAGGGGGTGCACTGGCCACAGCTCTCATCGAAGTAGAAGTGCATCAGCACCTGGATGAGCTCGACCATGTCGCTGCTCTCGGGGATGATGATCATGCCGCCGGAACCCAGCATGGTGCCGGCCTCCCCCAGGCTCTCGTAGTCCAGGGGCACGTCCATGATCTCGTCGGCGGGCAGCACGGGTACGGACGAACCGCCCACGATGACCGCCTTCAGCTTCTCGCCCTCGACCATGCCGCCGAGGTAATCGTTGAAGAATTCCCGGAAGGGCATGCCCAGCGGGATCTCGTACACGCCGGGGTTCTTCACCGGACCGCTGACGCTCCACAGCTTGCTGCCCTTGCTCTTCTCCGTGCCGATGGCCGCGTAGGCCTCGGCGCCGTGGGTCATGATCCAGGGCACCGCCGCCACCGATTCCACGTTGTTCACGATGGTCGGCTTGTCCAGGAAGCCCGCCACCGCGGGGAACGGCGGCTTGATGCGGGGCTGCCCCTTGACGCCCTCCACGGAGTTGATCAGGCCCGTTTCCTCGCCGCAGATGTAGGCGCCGGCCCCCTTGTGCACGATCATCTCCAGGTTGTAGCCGCTGCCCAGGATGTCCCGGCCCAGGTAGCCGGCGGCGTAGGCCTCGTCCACGGCCTTCTGCACCCGGTCGATCAACCAGCCGAACTCGCCGCGGATGTAGATGAAGGCCAGCTTGGCGCCCACCGCGTAGCTGCTGATGATGGTGCCCTCGATGGTCATGTGCGGGTCGTAGTCCAGACAATAGCGGTCCTTGAAGGTGCCGGGCTCGGACTCGTCGGCGTTGACGAAGAAATACACCTCGTCGGCGTCCTGGGGCACGAAACCCCACTTGACGCCCGTGGGGAAACCGGCGCCGCCGCGGCCGCGCAGGCCCGAGGCCTTCACCGTCTCGCGCACCTCGGCGGGCGTCTTGCCGCCCAACACGTCGCGCAGGGCCTGGTACCCGCCCTCGGCCTCGTAGACGGAGAGCTTGTGGCCGTCCTTGCGGCCGAAGCGGGAGGAAAGGATCTTCAGTTCGCTGTTGGCCACCGTTACTCCTCCAGTTCCCGGTCGGTCTCGGCGCGGGGCTTCTCGCCACGGCTCAGGTCATCCAGCAACCCGTCCACCTTCTCGGGCGTCAGGTACTCGTGCAGGTGCTTGCCCAGCTGCAGCACGGGGCCGTGGCCGCAGGCGCCCAGGCATTCGGCCCCCTCCAGACGGAATTTGCCGTCCGGGGTGTTCTCCCCCATGCGGATGCCCAGCTTCTTCTCCATGCGGGCGATGACCCCACGCGCGCCCATGATGTGGCAGCTGATGTTGTGGCAGACCTGCAGCACGTTCTCCGCCTGGGGCTCGGTGCGGTACATGGTGTAGAAGCTGAGGACCTCGTGCACGCGGGCGCGGGTCACCTCCAGCTTCTCCATCAGCAGTTCCACGCCCGGCTCCGGCACGTGGTTCAACTCGTCCTGGATGGCCCACAGGCAGGGCATCAGGGCGCTGGCCTTCGTCGGGTACTTGGCGATGATCCCGTCGATCTTGGCCAGCGTCTCCGCCGACAGCTGGAAATCCTTCTGTTCAGTGGACTTGCTCATCAAAAGAACCTCTCTAGCGGTCTAGCTCGCCGGCGATGATGTTCAGGCTGCCAAGGGTGGCGATGGCGTCCGGCACCATGCCGCCCTGAATGATGTGCGAGAAGGCGGAAAAGATCGGGAAGCAGGGCGGGCGCACCTTCATGCGGTAAGGATGGCCGCTGCCGTCGCTGACGCAGAAGAAGCCCAACTCGCCGTTGGCCCCCTCTCCGAAGCCGTAACCTTCGCCGGCGGGCACCTTGATGCCCTCGTAGATCAATTTGAACTGGTTCATGACCCCTTCGATGCTGCCGTACACCTTTTCCTTGGGCGGCAGGATCACCGCGTGGTCATCCACGTTGATGGGGCCGCCGGGCAGTTTGTCCAAAGCCTGCAGCACGATGCGACGGCTCTGCACCAGCTCCGCCATGCGCACCATGATGCGGTCGTGGGTGTCGCCGTTGGAGCCCACGGGGATGTCGAAATCGTACTGGTCGTAACCCCAGTAAGGGGCGTGCTTGCGCAGATCGTAAGCCAGGCCGGTGGCGCGCAGGCAGGGGCCCGTGTAGCCGAAGCTCAGGGCGTCTTCCTGGCTGATCACCCCCACGTCCACCGTGCGGTCCAGGAAGATACGGTTGCGGGACACCAGGTTCATCACGTCGGTGGTGCCCTTGACCAGCCCGTCCAGCCGCTCGCGGATCTCGGCCTCGAAGCCATCGTACAGGTCGTGGCTCATGCCGCCGATGCGCGCGTAGTTGGTGGTCAGACGGCTGCCGCAAAGCTTCTCCAGGCAGTGGTAGATGCTTTCGCGCACGTTGTACAGGTACCAGTAGTTGGTCAGGGCGCCCACATCCACCAGGTTGGCGCAGATGCACACCAGGTGGTCGATGATGCGGCCCAGCTCCGAAACGATGACCCGCACCGCCTGGGCCCGCGGCGTGATCTCCACGCCCAGCATCTTCTCCACCGCCGAGGCGTAGATGCTGTTGTTGGTCATGGCCGAGCAGTAATTCAGGCGATCGGTGTAGGGCATGATGGCGGCCCAGGTGTGGTCCTCGGCCTCCTTCTCGAAGCAGCGGTGGATGTAGCCGATCTCCGTCTTGCTATCCAGGATGGTCTCGCCGTCCAGCAGCACCTCCGCGCGCAGGGCGCCGTGCATGGCCGGGTGACTGGGCCCCAGATTCACGGTCAGCAGGTCGCTGGGGTAGATCTCGTCGACCACGCCGCCCAATTCGGTGATCAGATTGTTGGCGCGCCGGGCCGCCTTCTCCAGGTCTTCATCGCTGAACAGTTTCTCCGGGGTGGAGCATTCCTGGCCCCGCTCGATCTCGTAGTCCTTACGCAGGGCGTGGCCTTCGAACTGGTGGTGGCAGAGGATGCGCCTCAGATCCGGATGCCCCGCGAAGCGCACGCCGAACAGATCGTACACCTCCCGCTCGTGCCAGTTCGCCGAGTGGTAGATACCGGTGGCCGTGGGCACGGACGCGCCCTCTTCCACATCGGTCTTGACGATGACGCGGTGGTTGTTCCGCCAGGAACGCATGAGGTAGTTCACCTCGAAGCGCTTCTCCCGCTCGGGGTAATCCACTCCGACGACATCCGAAAGCTGCTCACAACCCTCCCGGCTCCGCAGGTGAGTGAGCACCGCACTCAGCTTTTCCGGCGCCACGGTGATGCTCTCATCACCCTTCTGGCTGCCGGTGGCCAGGATGTCGCTTCCAAATTCCTGCTGCAGTCTCTCGACCAGCTTCTGACTCATCTTATCCCATCCTCAGGCCCGTCCGGGCGGGCCATAATACTGGAGAAAACCCTATGGATCAGGTCTCGGCCCGCTGCGCGTGGCGCATGGCGGCCGGCTGGATACCTTCCTTCTCCACCTTGTCCTGGATCTGGGTCAGGGCGAACAGGAGGTTCTCGGGGGTGGGCGGGCATCCGGCCACGTAGACATCCACCGGAATGACCCGGTCGGCGCCCTGCAGGGTGCTGTAATTGTTATAGAAACCGCCGCTGCTGGCACAGGCCCCCATGGCGATGACGTACTTGGGCTCCGCCATCTGTTCGTAGATGGTTTTCAGGATGGGCGCCTGCTTATAGCTGATGGTCCCGGCAATGATCATCAGATCGCTCTGCCGGGGCGAGAAGCGCACCAGCTCCGCGCCGAACCGGCTGATGTCGTTATAGGAAGACACCGTGCTCATGAACTCGATGGCGCAACAAGCCACCCCGAAGGGCAGGGGCCACAGGCTGTACTTACGCCCCCAGTTGACGGCCTGACGCAACCGCGTCGTGATGAAATTGCTGGGCTTTTCCAGGTCTACTGCCATTCCAGCCCACCTTTCTTCCAGATGTAGGCGAGGCCCACCAACAGCACCAGCAGGAAGGCTCCCAGTTCACCAAGAGCGAACAGGGCCTGGCCATTGGCTACCAGCTGGTTGTAGAGCAACACCCAAGGGTAGAGAAAAACCGCTTCCAGGTCGAAGAGGAGAAAGAACAAGGCCACCAAAAAGAACCGCACGAAGAAGCGGATCTGGATGGACCCCCGCACGGGGATGCCGCACTCGTAGGTCGAGTCCTTCACCGGGGTGGAACGCTTGGGACCCAGCCAGAAGCTGAGACCCAAAAAAACAGCCGAGAAAACCACGGCCACGGACAGGACCAGAATCACGGGCATGAACTGCTCGAACATGAAGTCTCCCAAGGGAAAGACACGTTAAAAGATCCGGACATAAGGGGTTTCGTGAAAACTCCCCCCACATGCCCGGGCCAATCTTGTTGCAAAAATAACAGTTAGGCCAACGGTGTCAATGCCGGGTATGACAGAACTGTGAATTAACTGGGCATTCTGGTCATTTTCCGGTCACTGGAAACCCGTTTCCTTTTTGTCCGCGAGGAGCGCAAATCCGCGGGGAAACGGTAATTTGTTGCTGGTAGATGGGTTGAATGTTCATTGAATTCTCACCCGGGCGAGCTAGGGAAGCCCCATCCCGGCACGATGGTTGCAATCCAGGCCCAAAAGAATCCTGGGCCGACCGGTTTCCCACCGGCTGCCCACCCTTCAGCCCCGAGGAGTCCCTCATGGCCACCGACGCGACCACCACCACCCAGGATATGACGACCATGGTCCGGCAAGGCACCCAGGCCCTGGAAGAGGGCGACCTGATGGGAGCCCTCGGTATCTTCGAGCAGGTTGTGGCCGCCCACCCGGACCGCCCCGAAGGTCACAACAACCTGGGCGCCCTGTACACCGCCCTGGGCGAAAACGACAAGGCCGAATCCTGTTTCAGCCAAGTCATCGCCATGCTCCCGGACAACGTGGATCTGCGTTTCAACCGGGGTGTCGTGCGCACCAACCTGGAGAATTTCGATGGCGCGCGGGAAGATTTCCAGACCGTCCTGGCCACCCGCGGAGACGACGCGGACACCCTCAACAACCTGGGTGTGGTGGATTTCATGCAAGGACGCCTGGATAACGCCGCGCAGAACTTCCGGGCCTGCCTGAAGGTCCGCCCCCGGTACACCAACGCCCTGCTGAATCTGGTCGATGTGGAGCAGGCTCTGGGCCACGGCCCTGCCGCCATCGCCCTCTGCGAGGAAGCCGTCGCCGACGGCGGCGACATCGAGATCCGCCGCAAACTGCTGGAACTGCTGAGCCATGGTTGCCGCGAAGCCCTGGAAAAAGCCAGCCGGGTAGCCGAAACCCTGGTGCAAACGGACAACACGCCCGAAAACCGCCAGGAGTGGAACAAGTTGGTCCAGGCGCGCAGCGCCCTGGCCGCGGTCGAGGGTTGACCTCTGCCTTTGCGGGGGCCACGAAGAGCAAAGAGCCTCCCTTGTGGGAGGCTCTTTGAGCGGGTGGTCAACCCTGTGGCATTCTTTACGGGGCATTCTTTACGGGATCTTACCCAACAGCAAACCCCTAGAAATCGAAGCTGGTCTCCTGAGAGCGGAAGCTGCTGTTGAAATCATCGTCGGCAGGCGGTAACTCGTTCTTGATCTCCCGATGGGGTGCCGGGGCACCGGCCAGAGCGATTTCATCCTTCATGCTCGCCAGATCTTTGTAGCCGTCCGAGGCGGCGATCAGATCCGTGCTGGTCATTTCCCGCAGGGCGCAGACCTCCACATGCACGCCCCGCCGCCCGAGGGCCGCCACCAGAGCGCAAAAATCTCCATCACCCGTGCACAGGATCACCGAATCCAGCTTGTCCGCGAGTTCCAGCGCGTCGATGGCCATCTCCATGTCCAGGCTGCTGCGCACGTTGCGGGCACCGGAATCCATCTCGTTGAAGCTCTTGATCTCCTTGGTAACCACCTTGAAGCCGTTCAGCTTCAGGAAGTTGATGAAGTCGATCTTGCCCTCGGACTGGTTGCTGATGGCGGTATAGAAGTAACTGCGCACCAATCGACGGGGGCCGGCCAGCTTACGGCACAGCTTCAAATAATCCAGGCGCATGTTCAGGTGCTTCGCGCTGTAATGGATATTCTCACCATCGATGAAGATGGCCACGCGGTCGTTAGAGCTTGGAGTGTACATTTTCAAATCACCTTTTCTGTCATGACTCAGGGCCGGATAG
>PDWI01003848.1_pt1 | contig 20735 bp, 12 predicted proteins | sample 1430891 | NCBI WGS metagenome assembly PDWI01 (sample SAMN01162508, study PRJNA174530) | Oral metagenome, whole genome shotgun sequencing project. | biome: Marine environment; feature: Marine mammal; material: Swab sample of the gingival sulcus; isolation source: swab sample of gingival sulcus... | reverse complement strand
ACATATTGGTATCTCCTTTGTTTTTTTTCTTATTTACATCTTGCATTAGTTTTTACACTTTTGCAAGGTGGGGGGATACCATCTCTATTCTTTTTACAGAAAATTTAATATCATATTTGACATATAGCTTTATTCAGTATAGAATTGTTTTATTAGGAGTTTTTATGTCTTTTTTTAAAAAGTTATTTTTAGTTTTTGTTGTTACATTTTTTGGTTGTCAATTAATGCCTAGTGAGGGTAAAAATTACACTATTTTTCAATTAGATTTATCTAAAAAACCAGCAGATTTGCCTGAAAAATATAACTCACTTTATGATTTTTTAGTTGTAGATGATGGTTCAGAATCTAATAGCAGTTATATGGCTCATCCAGATTCTGTTTTGCTATCAGACAACTCTATTTTAACACTTTATCCTCTAGGTCATGGAATGGGTAAAATTATAGGAAAGAAAAGTTTTGATAATGGAGCAACTTGGGGAACAAGATTGACAAGCCTTCCAGAAGATTGGGCAACCTCTAAAGAAACTCCTACAATTTATAGATTAGGAGATTTATCAGATAATACAGATCCTTGGAGAAATTATCTAGTAATGATTTCTGCAAATCCAAGTTGGTCAGGAACAAAAGGTGATATATATGGAAACGGCCGTTTTAATGGCAATGGATTTAATGTATCTCTGTCAAAAGATGATGGAGCTACTTGGAGCAAGTTTGAAAATTTTTATCCATATGGAAGTGATGGCTATGTTGATGCAATTGTAGCAATGGCATCTTTAACAAGATTAAAAAAAGAAGACAAAAGTTGGGATGATAAATGGATGGGACTTTTTCATGACAAAAATTATGTGAATTATAAGTCTATCTTAACAATAGATGAAAATGGAAAAATGAATTGGTCAAAACCAGAAAAGTATATGAAAGATTATAGATGTATTGAGGCTGCTGCTGGAATGTGTGAAGTAGAAACCATTAGGTCAGAAAAAGGAAAGGGAGACATTCTTTTACTTTTAGCTCGTTCTAATAAAAAGAAAAACAACAGTTTAATTACCATAAGCTATGATGAGGGTAAAACTTGGAGTAAGCCATTTGAAGCACCATCAGCCATAAATGGAGAGAGACACAAAGCAGATTGGTTAGATGATGGAAGACTATTTATAACATTTCGTTCAATAGAGAGAGACAAAGAGAAAATTAAAAAATATAGTAGCACTTCTGCTAAAGCTTGGTTTTCAGAAGGTTGGGTTGCTTGGGTTGGCACATTCGATGATTTAGTGAATGGAAAAGAGGGAGAATATAGAATTAAACTTGCCCACACATATTTAAAAGGACAAGACAGCCCAGAAGTTGAAGCAAATGCAGATACAGGTTATTGTGGAAATGTTGTCTTGCCAAATGGTAATGTTGTTACCTCTAGCTACGGTTGTTTCCAATCTGCAGATAAAACAATAATAGTTTCAAAGACAATAGACATTTCATTACTTGATGAGTTAGTAGCTCTTCAGAAAAGTAAGTAATTTTGGTAATGCAAGTTACTAAAAACTGTTTAGAGGTTTTATGAAAAAAATATTTGTAGTATTTATGTTTTTTTGTGTTGTTTCTTGTTCTTGGCTTATAGGAGAGCCAGAAGATTTAGTTGCTAAAAATGGTTGGATATTAAGATATGATGAAAACTTTGACTTTTTAAGTGAGAGTGATTGGGCTAAAGCAGAAACAGGAGAACTACATCCTAGAAGAGGAGGCTGGTGGGATCCAGATCAACTTTTAATAAAAGATGGAAATTTAATTATAAGAACATCTTACTTTTCAGAAGAAGAAGCAAAAGTTAAAGGTAAAAATAGTGAAGGATACTATACAAGTTGTGTAACTTGGAAGAAAAAAGCAAAATTTGGGTATTACGAAGCAAAGTGTAAATTTCCAAATATTCGAGGGCAGTGGGTAGCTTTTTGGTTAATGAGCGAAACAATAACTGAAAAAGGAAATGGTTGTAGAGATGGAAGTGAAATAGATATCTGTGAGTCTGCTATGATAGACTCTATTGATACAACTATTCACTGGGATAATTGGACTGCTAGAAAAACAAAAAGAAGAAAAGTAAAAGAACTTTACAATAATTATCACACCTATGCTTTGGATTGGACTCCAGATTATCAAAGATTTTACATTGATAACATTTTAGCTTGGGAAGTTGATGATTATAATTTGGTAAACCAGACATTAGCCAAAGTTTATTTTAGCACAGAAGTAAATGGCTCTGTAGTAAATGGAAAGCCTTTACCAAGTGGAGCCTTCTGGCCAGGTGTTGGAGATATCAAAAATATTCTAAACAAATTGCCAGCAGATTTTTGTATAGATTATTTTAGAATTTACGACAATGGATATTTAGTTATAAAGGAGTAAATTTTAGATTATGATAGTTATAGTTGGATTTATTATATTATTACTACTTCATATTCAAGAAAACTCTGATGCCATATTTGAATCTGAAATTTTTTATATTCTTGTAAATATAGTAACAGTTGCAGTAATTTTATTCCGTATATATAGCTTCTTTTCAAAACTTATTAAAAGAGCAAAAATAGAAATAGATAAAAGTTCTCAAAATATTGAGCAAATTAATTTTGAAGAATTAGAATATGTAGAAGATTTAAACATTAGTGATAATAATTTAAAGGAATTAGATTTAAGTCCTTCTGCCAATCTTGTTAAATTAAAATGTGAAAACAATAAATTAAGTGAGTTAAAACTTCCTATAACTATTGAGGATTTAGATTGTAGTAATAATTTATTGCAAAAATTAGACTTTTCAAAAATAGAAAATTTGAAAACTTTAATTTGTAGTGATAATAATTTAGAAGATCTTTATCCAATTCCTCAAAAGCTTGCACATCTGGATTGCAAAAACAATAAGATAAAAGAGATATTTTTAGATGAAAGATTTGATTACTGTTTAAAGTTTATAGATTGTAGCAACAATAAAATAGAAAAACTTAATCTAAAAAATGCTGTAAGTTTAAAAAGTTTGCTTTGTGTTGGAAATCAATTAAGAAGTTTAGATGTTCACCTTAATCGAGAGTTAGAAAATTTAGATTGCAGAGATAATATTAATTTAGAAGTAGTTTATGTAAATCAAGATCAAATGGATAATAAAGTTAAAAATTGGGAAAAAAGTGAAAATACAATTTTTAAAGTCTATACTTATAATTAAAAATTTATTTTGGGCATTACGCCACAGCAAAGCTGTGTCGCCGTTCTGTCCACAGCTGTCGGTATTCACTCTTGCAGTTGGCAAGAGTGAATGAACAAAAAGGGTATTGTTGAAACAACACCCTTTTTCTGTTCCCGCCACTAATGCGATTTGCTAAAAAATTATAAAATTTCTATTTTACTCAACTTTTTTGTAAAAATCTATTTAATTATTATATAAAGTATTTTGGAAAATACTTTATAAATACTATTTTAATCTTAATTGATATGGTGTAAAATTAAATAAGCTCGGAGGTAAAAATGAGTGGATCTAAAGATAGGTATATAAGCCCTTTTACAGATTATGGATTTAAAAGACTTTTTGGAGAAGAACCAAATAAAAATCTATTGCTAGATTTTTTAAACGAACTCTTAAAAGAGGAAGAGGGAGAAATTAAAGAACTTACTTATCTAAAAAATGAGCAATTAGGCTCTACAAGAGTAAATCGTAAAGCAGTCTTTGACCTATATTGTAAGAATGAAAAAGGTGAAAGATTTATAGTCGAATTACAAAAAACAAAACAGAACTTTTTTAAAGATAGAACAATCTATTACTCAACATTTCCAATAGTAGAACAGGCTCAAAGAGGAGATGCTTGGGATTTTAAACTAGAAAAAGTTTATATAATAGCAATATTAGATTTTGTTTTTGAAGAAGACAAAGATTATCCTGATAAATTTCGTTATTATGTAAAGTTAAAAGATATAGAAACAAATAAAATATTTTCTGACAAGCTCAATTTTATCTATTTAGAGATGCCAAAATTTAAAAAAAGTATAGATGAATTAAATACCAGATTTGAAAAATGGCTCTATGTCATAAAAAATATAAAAGATTTAGATGAAATACCTGAACCATTAAGAGAAAAAACTTTTTTACAATTTTTTAAAACAGCAGAGATTTCAAAATTTACAATGGATGAATTTATGGATTATGAGAGAAGCTTAAAGTATTATCGTGATTTAAAAAATTCTTTAGATACATCAGAGCAAGAGGGTTTTAAAAAAGGTGAAGAAGAGGGTATTAAAAAGGGTGAAAGAAAAGAGAAATTTAAAGTTGCACAAAAAATGTTAGATAATAATTTAGATTTATCTTTGGTAAAAAATTTAACAGGTTTATCAGAAGAAGAGTTGCAAGAGCTAGTTAATTAAAATTTGTAATTGTATTTTCAAAAGCTAGAAATTAAAAGAGCATAATTGTGTTATAGAAAAACTATTGTATTCTTTTCGCGTTAGGAATGCGAAAGAGCCGTATTAGGTTTTTTAAAACCTAATACGGAGTGGAAAAGGACTTGTCAACTACAAGTCCTTTTTTACCGTCGGCTATGCCGTAAGTCTGTAGCTCTCCGACCCTAGTTCGCTGAGTTTATCGAAGTGAGCTAGGGTAGCGCCATAAAAATTATTATTTTATAATTGAATCAATAGCTTGAATGTTGTATAAATATTTTATGATTGTTATGAAATTTGGTGGGAGTTCGGTAGAGAACTCTGATAGGATTAGAGAGGTTGCAGAAATTGTTCGTTCAAAGGGAAAGGTTTGTGTTGTTTTTTCTGCAATGAAGGGTATTACTGATTTGTTGATTAAGGCAGGGTATTTGGCGGAGGCTGGAGACTTGGCTTATAAAGATGTTGTTTCTGAAATTAGAGACAGGCAAGTTGTGGCTATGGAAGATTTGATGAACTCTAATTCTGTTTGTGTTGAGAAAATAGAGGCTCTTTTGGAGGAGTTGGAAGAGGTTCTTTATGGTGTTTATCTTATCCGAAATTGCTCTGAAAGAAGTTATGATCTTATTTTGAGTTTTGGAGAGAGATTAAATTGTGTTCTGATTTCTGAATTTTTTAATTTTTCTGGAATTGAGGCTGAATTTGTTGATGCAAGAGAGATAATTAAGAGTGATGATAGCTATGGTTCTGCTAATGTTGATTTTGAAAAGAGTGTTCCTTTAATTGCTAAAAAGCTTGGGTCTGTTTCTAATGTTGCTGTTATTACAGGATTTATAGCCTCTTCTGAAGATGGGACAACAACTACTTTGGGAAGAAATGGATCGGACTACTCTGCTAGTATTGTTGGGAATGCAGTTGGTGCTGAAAGAGTAGAAATCTGGAAAGATGTTGATGGAGTTTATACTGCAAATCCTCAAGTTGTTAAAAATGCAGTTATTGTTCCAGAGTTAAATACTGCAGAGGCTATGGAGCTATCATATTTTGGTGCAGAAGTTATTCATCCTTATACAATGTATCCAGCTGTTGAAAAGGATATTCCCATTTATATAAAAAACACTATGAATCCATCTGCTGAAGGGACAAAAATTTCTAAAAATGTTAAGCCTCATGGTTATGATATTACAGGAATTGCTTCTATAGATTCTGTATCTTTAATAAATGTAGAGGGAAGTGGGATGATTGGAAAACCAGGAATTGCAGCAGAGGTTTTTACTGCTTTGGCAGAGGCTAAAATTAATATTATTATGATTTCTCAATCATCTAGCGAGCATTCAATATGTTTTGTTTGTAGAAGTTCTGAAAGCGAAAAAGCAGAAAATATTTTAAGAGAAGCTCTTGCTAAAGATTTGAAGCATAAAGTTATTTCAGATATTAAAGTTATAAATAATTTGGCAACAGTTTCTATTATTGGAGAAAATATGATAGGGCGACCAGGAATTGCAGGTAAGATTTTTAGTGCAATGGGAGATAACTCTATAAATATTTTAGCTATAGCCCAAGGTTCAAGCGAAAGAAATATCTCTATAATAGTAGAAGATAGTGATAAAAATAGAGCTATAAATGTTATACATAGTGCCATAATAAATTAGGAGTTTTATATGTTATTTGCTAGCACAAGAAATAAAGATGAGGTAGTAAATTATCAAGAGGCAATTTTTAGAGGTCTTGCTGATGATGGTGGGTTGTATCATCAAGTAGAGTGTCCAGATTTAAGCGAAGTTTTTGCTAGTTTTGATAAAAGTTGGAGTTTTAATGAAATTTCTGAAAAAGTGGCTTATTCACTTTTAAAAGATGAGCTGTCAGAGGAACAAGTTAAAAATATAATAAAAAGAGCTTTTGATTTTACCCCAAAAATTACAGAAGTTGAAAAAGGTCTTTCCATTTTAGAACTTTATCATGGTCCATCATCAGCATTTAAAGATTTTGGAGCCTCTTTCTTGGCTTCTTCAATGGAAGAATTTTTGTTAGAAAGAGAAGATAGAGCCATAATCTTAACAGCCACAAGTGGAGATACAGGAAGTGCTGTTGCAAGAGCATTCTATAAAAAGAAAAACATAGATGTTGTAATCTTATATCCATCAAAAAGAGTAAGCCCTCTTCAAGAAAAACAGCTAACAACCTTGGGAGAAAACATCTTCGCACTAGAGGTTGAAGGCTCCTTCGATGATTGTCAAAGAATGGTGAAGGAAGCCTTCCTCGATAAAGAGCTAAAACGAAAATTCAACCTAACAAGTGCAAACAGCATTAATCTTGGGCGACTAATACCACAATCTTTCTATTACATATGGGCTTGGGCTCAACAAAAAAACAGCCCAGAAGACAAAGTTGACAACCTAGTATTTTGTGTCCCAAGTGGTAATTTCGGAAACCTAACAGCAGGAATCTTAGCCAAAAAGTGGGGATTAAGTATTGACCATTTTCTAGCGGCAACAAATAAAAACGATGTTGTGCCAGAGTATCTATTGACAGGCGAGTATAAACCAAGAGCAAGCGAGAAAACATTATCAAATGCAATGGATGTTGGAGCTCCGAGCAACTTTGAGAGAATGCAAGCGATTTACAATCACAGCCAGAAAAATATGGTGTCAGAAATATCTGGTCAAAAAATTACAGATGAGCAGACTCTGGAGAGTATGAAAAATGTTTACAAAAAGTATAACAATTTTCTATGCCCTCACACAGCAGTTGGATTTATGGTTGCAGAAAAATATTGGAAAAATCATCAAAATAAAAATGTGATTACACTTTCAACAGCACATCCATCAAAATTTTTGGAAGTCGTAAAGCAGGCTACCGAGCAGGAGCCACCATTGGCGGAAAGTATTGTGTCGGTAATGAATTTGGAAAAGAAGTCGAAGATAATAGACAATAAAACAGACAGTCTAAAAAAATATCTTAAAGAAAATTTTTAATACAGTTTGGGAGTTCCCCTATCGTTTGCTTCGCCAAGTGGTTACTGAGCTTAGACGAAGGACAATCCTTAGTATTCAAAAAGGTTCCTGATTTCAGTCGAAGGACTCGCAAAAGCTAGGGTCGGAGAGCTATAGACTTACGGCATAGCCGACGGTAAAAAAGGACTTGCAGTTAGCAAGCCTTTTTTCACTAATATGCGATTTTTGAAAAAATCGCATATTATCTTCCGCATTCCTAACTCAAAAAATATAAAAAAAATATAGGAATTTTACTCTTTTTAATATCTTTTTAACAACAACTGTGATAAACTTTACAGGGTTAAGGTGTTTTTATGAAAAAAGGAATAATATTTTTTTTGGTTGTTATTAGCTTTTTATTTTTTTGTGACAAAAAAAATTTTCTACTCTTAAATAGAAAGAAACAATAGAGTATATGAAAGACAAGGAAATAGAAATCCATTTGTGGATCATCCAGAGTGGGTTGAAAAAATATCAGATTTGTAGAGGGTAAATATGAAGAAGTTAATTCTATTTTTTATATTAACTATCTTTCTAAGTTGTTCAGAGATACTTTTGGTAGATACTTTTCCAACACCAGGAAGTATTGATGTCTCTTTAGATACAGAGATAAGATTAATGTTTAGTGTTGATATAGACTTTGAATTAGTAAAGAGACCAGGATACATATATATAACAGATGGAAAAGAATCTATAGAATACTCAATTAGGAAAGATAGAGGATATTTTATATTAACTCCAAAAAATGAGTTAAAAAAGAATACAAAATATGAAGTTATATTGTCAAAAAAAATTGCTAGTAATAATGGAGAAAAGCTTATAGGCACTTTAGTTTTACCATTTACAACAACAAGAGAAGCAGATACTGAGTCTCCAACAATAACAGTAACTCAACCAACAGAGAATGAAAACTTAAAAACAATTGCGCTTACTGTTACAGGAACTTCTGATGACAATACAATGGTAAAAAAAGTTATGCTTTCGTTAGATAGTGAGGTAAACTATATTCAAGCAACTGGGACGACTAACTGGAGTAAAACATTCTATAATTTAACAGATGGTCAACATATAATAAGAGCTTATTCAGTAGATAGCAGTAATAATAAATCCGAAATAGTAGAAGTTAATTTGAATTTTAACTTATTATATGCTTATTACTTTAATATAGATGAAAACGCTACAACTTTAAAACAGGATTTACACAACCTAATAGATAACCATATCGAATTGCCTTATAATTGGGATTGCACAGAAGTTGACTATAAATTACCTGCAAATAGAGAAGGTATAAATCCTCCAAATTCAGTAATAAGTTGTTATTATAAAAATGAAACAACAGAAGTTATAATTTATGACCATTTACCAACATATAATTTAGATAAAGTTACAAGAGAGCATACAGTTCCGAAAAGTTGGATGAAGGGAGTAGCAAAAAAACCAGAAGGAACAGATTTACATAATCTAATTTCCTGTGATCAAGCAGCAAACAGTAGTAGGAATAATAAGCCTTATGGAGAAGGAAATACTGTAGGTTGTTATAATACAGTTCCAGATTGGCATAAAGGAGATGCTGCAAGAATATATTTTTATATGTGTATTAGATATATGGGAGATACTTGGGATGGTTATTCTCTAAATGGGACTACATATCTAACAAAAGATATAAACATAGGAGATGACTATGAAGCAATGTTAAGACAGTGGCATATCCAAGATCCACCAGATGCCTATGAGATAGAAAGAAACAATAGAGTTTATGCAAAACAAGGAAACAGAAACCCATTTGTTGATCATCCAGATTGGGTTCAAAAAATATCAGATTTTTAATAAAATCTTTAGGGTCGGAGAGCTGCAGACTTACGGCGTAGCCGACGGTAAAAAAGGACTTGCAGTTGGCAAGCCCTTTTTCACTACTAGGGGATTTTTGAAAAAATCCCCTAGTATCTTCCGCATTCCTAACTCGAAAAACATAAAAAAAATATAGGAATTTTACTCTTTTTAATATCTTTTTAACAACAAGTGTGATAAACTTTCCCCCGTAAGGGTGTTTTTATGAAAAAAGTATTTGTAACATTATTATTAATTTTGTCGTTAATTTCTTGCGAAAATAGAACTCTAGTTTTAAATCTAGTATCACCACAAATAGAGGATGAAAACTTTACCACAAAAAGTGAAATAAAATTCAACTTCAATGATGAAGTCTCTTTAGATTTATTAAAAAAGCCAGGAATGGTAGTTTTAGTAAAAAAAATAGAAACACCAGAGTCTGTAGATTGCATTATAGAAAAAATTATAGAAGAAAATGAAACATATTTTAACTTAAAACCACTAGAGTTGCTAGAAGAAAACATAAATTATGAATTAAGATTTTCAGAAAATATAGCAAGCATTCAAGGAAACTACTTAAAAAATAAATTAGCAATACCATTTAAAGTAAAAAAAAGTAGCCAACAAAGTGGAAATATTTCAGTTACAATAACTTCTCCAATAAATAACACATATCAATCTAACAATAGCGTTACATTAACAGGAACAGCTGCAGGAGAAAATTTAGCAAAAGTTATGGTCTCCATTGATAGTGAAATAGAATTTACAGAAGCTTCAGGAAAAGAAAATTGGACTAAAACATTTACCTCTTTATCAAATGGTGAACATACATTTAGAGTATATTCAGAAAACACAAACAAAGATAAGTCAGAAGTAAAAATCTTGAAAGTAAAAATTGATATAGAAAAACCTGTTGTAACTATAACTTCTCCAGAAAACAACCATTCACAAATCGAAACTTCAATAACAATTTCAGGAACCGCGACAGACAACAATGAATTAGAACATATCTATATTTCAATAGACTCTGGAACTTTTGAAAAGATAACAACAGCAAATAATTGGAGTAAAACATATAGCAACCTTTCAATATCTCAACACACCGTAAAAGTTTATGCAGTAGATGAAGTAGGCAACAATTCAGCAGAAGTTTCAGTTTCGTTTAATATTATCTCTCCTCAAGAAGTAACAGTGATGAGTTGGAATGTAGAAAATTTTAGGTCTAATAAATTTACAGAAATGGCAACCGTAATAAAAAATGCAAGTGTAGATATTGTTGTATTTTGTGAAGTCCAAAATGATGATGGGGACGAGGGCAATATAAAATCTGCTTTATCAAGTATCTCTTATCCTATGCAAAATAGTTATATAACTTCTATGAGTGATAGTTATAATTCTATAATGATAGTAAGTAGATTTCCAATCAGTAATACAAGTGAAATATTAAAATCTTCTGGAAATACAAGAAGTATTTTAAGAGCTGAAGTAGATATTCCAGGAGGACAAAGCCTTTGGGTTTATGGATGTCATTTAAAAGCAAGGTCTAGTGGATTAAATAAGAGAAAACAAGAAGCACAAAATTTAGCAGACTACATAAAAAATAACAATAACCCAGAGCAAGACAATATAATTATAGTTGGAGATATGAATACTACAGAACTTCCTGGAGAAGCAGGAAATAATTCTACTTTAGGATATATGGCATTAAAAGATGATTCAAATCAAAATAACGATTTTCTAACAATAAACTATACTTATATACCGAATAAGCACACACAATATTGGCAAACTCATGACAAGCAAAGCACGCTAGACCACCTAATAAGCTCTAACTCATTGACATCAAAATATGTTTCAGACTCTGTAGATGTTGTTCCCACAGAGTGGAGTGGAGGAGGAATATTATCTGACCACCGACCAGTCTATGCCACATTCGAATTTTAAATAATAAAATTTTCAGATTTATATTTATTAAAGGGACAGTCCAAAATTAGCTCTGTCCCCACAAACACTTAATATTCAGTTTTATCAGCTTTAGATTCCCAAGCCTCAAATGGAGCATTAAAATTTTCAATATCTGGATTTTCAAAAGGAATAGACCTCTCTTGATAATCCAAATCTATCTCCTTGTATATAAAAGAGTCATCAAAACCGACTCTACTAGCATCATCTTTCTTTGCAGCAAAATAGACCTTTTTAGGTCTAGCCCAATAAATAGCACCCAAGCACATTGGACAAGGCTCGCAAGAAGTATAAAGAGTGCAATCGGTCAATTGAAAAGAGCCAAGCTTTTTACAAGCATTTCTAATTGCACTAACCTCCGCATGGGCAGTAGGATCATTCGACAGAGTTACAGAGTTAGAGCCAGTAGCAATTATCTCTTCGCCTTTCACGATTATTGCTCCAAATGGACCGCCGCCTCTCTCTACATTCTCTTTGGCAAGCTCAACAGCCTTTTCCAAAAATTTAATATGAATATCATCCTTACCCATTTCCAAGCCTCCGCCCAAATTATATAACAAAAAATCTTGTAAATAAAGTGTGGAAAGTTCTTTTTATTTAAAATAATGGCATATTTTGCTTTTCAGCAAAACCGGGCTTTTGGCTAAATCTTTTGCCTGTCTCTTCAAAAAATTAGAGTTGAGGCTATTGCCTCAACTACTGATAATTAAAACAGGCAAAAGGATAACGCCGACAATCCCTTATGCAGCACAATGTCTAAATTAAAACATAGAGAGTCTTTTGTTTTAGGTTAGAGTTTTAGATTTCATCGCAAAGGATAGAAGCGATATCCTTTTGATTATTTTATTTTGGATTTGCTATGGCGATAGCCATAGCATTTAATATAGAAGAAATAATCAAAAGATTTAGCGGATAGCCTGTTATTGCGAGCAATCGCAATATGCGATCAAGCAAAAATTTAGAAAAAATCTTAATAAATTTTATTACATTTTTATTAAGAATTTACTTGAATTTATATTTTATTATTGTTAAGCTCAAAGTTGGAGTTATTTATGTTTAAAAGATTTAGATTTTTTATTTTACTAATAGTGTTATTTGCTTTTTCATTGCCTCTGTTCGCAGAGCCAGACAATGGAGAATTTGTTGCAACTAAAGAAGAGCCTTCGCCTGCAAATATTTATATACAGCTTGAGCCTCTAAAACTTCAAATGCCTCTTTTTTTGGCAGGAGATGTTAGAGGAGCTATGACTAGTGTTGGTTTTGGTATTAATGGTGAGTTCGGATATAATTTAAGCGGTTGGTTAATGGGGCTTAATCTTGGGTATTCAAGGTATGGAGCAGGAGTAGAAGCCTTTTCTCTTATGAATCGTTTTGAAAATATAAATTTAGGTTTTTATGTTTCTAGAGCTATTACCAGTAATACTATTAAGAGGATGCCATATTGGTTGGGATTTAAACCAACTTTTGGACTTGGTGTAGAATTTCTTCAAACAGAGTATTACCCTTCTGTTCAAGATAAAAATAATGATAATGCTAGATTTGTTAATTTTGGAGATGTAATGGTAGCTTTTTATCATTTTGCATTTGAGTTGGATTTTTATCCTTGGGAAGATTATATTATTCCTTATGTTGGAATAGATTTAGACCTTTTTAGAGATGACCTTGGAACAGCTATGGCATCTTCTTTGAAAATTGGTATAAGAAGTTATCCATTCTCTGGTTTAAATAAGTCAGGAATTGATTTAGGAATGGGAAGTTCTAAATTCACTCCTAATAGTGATGGTATAAATGATATTGCAACTTTATATCCAAAAGTTGATGGCATAGAAGCTGATACAGTAGATAATTGGAAGTTAGATATTTTAGATTCTAATGGAAAAGTGGTTAAAACTTTTTCTGGTTTAGGATTGCCTCCAAAGAGTATAGAGTGGGATGGAATAGGAGATGATAAATCAAAAGCTAAGCCTAATTCTACTTATAAGGCTAATTTAGAAGTAGCTTTAAAAGATGGAAAGAATTATAAAGCTAACAAGTTGGTTAATACAGGTAGTGATGAAGATTTAAGAGCTAAACCAAATGTTAATTTAGCTGTAGATAATAAAGATTTCACTCCAAATGGAGACGGAAAAAATGACACTTTAGAAATTGCTATTTCAGGTAAAAATATATCTTCTAAAGATGTTGATAGTTGGACTTATACAATTTATTCTCCAGATGGAAAACCATTTAAAACATTCTCTGGAAAAGGAATGCCTCCTAAGAAAATTACTTGGGATGGAAAGGGCGACAATGGAAAATTGGCTAAACCAAATACTACTTATAAATCAGGTTTATCTGTTGCCTTGAAAGATGGAACTAAACAAAAAGATAATAAAGATATTAATGTTGGAAATTTTATAGATCCAAATCTTAAAGTTAAATTAGATTTAGCTGTAAATGATAAATCTTTTACACCAGATGGTGATGGAGATAATGATAGTGTTGATATAGATATTTTAAGTGAAAATATAGATCCTAATGGTGTTAAGAAGTGGACTTATTCAATTTACACTCCAGATGGAAAACTATTTAAAACATTCTCTGGAAAAGGAATGCCTCCTAAGAAAATTACTTGGGACGGTAAAGGTGATAACGGAGAATTGGCAGAGATGGATTCTGTTTATAAATCTAAGTTAGAAGTTAATATGAAGAATAGAGATAAATTGGTATCTACTTCTAATATAGTTACTAGAGAAGAAAAAATTACTGGTCCTCCATCTCTTAAAATTTCTATGTCTCCTGAAAACTTCACTCCAGATGGAGATGGAGTAAATGATGAGGCTAATATTAGTGTTGTTAGTAAAAATATTCCTAAAAAATCTTTTAAAGATTGGAGTTTGACAATATTAAATCCAAAGGGACAACAATTTAAGAAAATTGAAGGTGTTGGTAAGCCTCCTAAGGAAATAAAATGGGATGGTCAAAGTGATAATAATACACCTATGTTCTCTTCTTCTACTTACAAAGCAAAAATGAGAGTTAATTTGAAAAATGGTAGAAAATTATCTGCAAATACAGATATTATTACAGGTATTTTGGTTGAAAGACAAAAAGATGGTTCATTGAGAATTCGTGTAACATCAATTTATTTTGACCCTAGTGCAGCAACTTTTAATAGAATAACTAAGGCGCAACAGATTGCTAATAAGTTAACACTTGACCAAGTTGCAAGAACTGTTAAAAAATATCCTAAATATAATATAGAAATTGAAGGTCACGCTAATAATGTTAGTGGAACTCAAAAAGAGAATAAAGAAGAGTTATATCCTCTATCTCAAGAGAGAGCAGAGGCTATTGCTAAAGAGTTAAATTCTAGAGGTGTTGCTCTTGACAGAATTACTGCTTATGGTAGAGGTGGTGATTTCCCTATCGTTCCTAGAGAAAATAGGGCTGAATGGTGGCAAAATCGTAGAGTAGAGTTTGTTTTAAGGAAAAAATAAAAAAAAGGAGTTTTTTTATGAAAAAGAGAATAGTTTTTATAGCAATATTGGCTATATTATTTGTGGGTTGTTCTGACCTTTTTACAGATATGGTAAATAAGGACAAAACAGGTAATTCAGATGTTAAAGTTGAAGGAACAGGTTTAGATGCAGGTTTTGTGATTCAAACACCTTTAAATAAGGATGCATCACTGAGTTCTTCAAATAGAATTGCTTTTGATAAAGATAAGAAAAATTACCAATTAACTTTGGGAACGAATGATGGTAAAGTTGATTTTACTTGTATTCCAGAAGATGAAAATGCAAAAGTTTATTATGCTGTTTATAAATATGAGGATAAGAATGGTAATGTTTTACCTACTCCTCAAAGGATTTTTATGAGTAGTGTTAATGGAAATAAGGCAACTCTTTCTGGTTATGGCTATGGTAAATTTAAAGTAGTAACTAAAATAGTTTCTGATGACCCAAAGTTTAGCACAGAGTATACTACAGATATAACTAGATTATATTCTGCTGGATTAGAGGTTGAAACACCAAACAATCCATTTAAGAATTCTTCAAGTAGAATTGATTTTGATGAAGATACAAAAGATTATTATCTTAATTTTAGTTCTTTAGATGAGTCAGTTGATTTTATAACTAATCCTATAGATAAAGATGCAACTGTTGTTTATACTGCTTACAAGGTGGAAGATGAAGATGGTAATGTTATTCCAAAAGAAGTTATTAATATAAATCAAAATGGGAATAATGCTAATTTAGAAAATTATGGCTATGGTAAATTTGAGATTGTTGCAGAAATTATTTCTGATGATCCAGAACTTTGTGATAAATATACTACTCATATACATAGAATTAAGGATAGCTTGGTTATTAAATCACCAAATAATCCTGTAAATTCTACTAATAACAGAATTGATTTTGATAAAGATACTTTGGTTTACGATATAAATTTGGGTTATCCAGATGATACAGTTAGTTTTGAGACTCTTCCAGATGATGAATCATTTAGAGTAGAGTATGAAGCGTATAAAATTGAAAATGATGAAGGAGGTCAAATTTTTCCAAAAGAAGCTATTAATATAAATCAAAATGGGAATAATGCTACTTTAGAAAATTATGGTTATGGAAAATTTGAGGTTATTACTAATTTTATTTCAGACACTAATCCAGAATTAAATAAAACATATACGACTAATATAACAAGAGTTGATGATAGTTCAAATGATCCTCCAACACTTACATCAATGAATTTAGAAGGGCTTGCTGATGGGGAAAATAAAGATCCTCAAATGACAGTTTCTCCTAGTGGATTTAGTTCTGATGTTAAAGATTACACTATAAAGGTAAATGAGGATGTTGATATTTTGAATGTTGATGTAGAATCTTCAAATTATTCTGTAGTTTCTTATACTCTATATGATAAGGATAATAATAAAATAGCTGAATATACAGATGTTCCAAATCCTATTAATATTAATCCTTTGAGTGGAGGTAATTATAGACTTGAGATAAAGGTTGAGGAAGATGGTAAAGAGACTCAATATAATTTAACTGTTGATAAACCAAGAGATGATTTAACGGCTTTAAAGAGAGATACTAATGAGCAAAAGGGTGTTATTTTTACAAATGAAGATGGCTCAAATGCTGGTATTTCTGCAATAAATCCGGCTATTAAACAAAATTTAGATGAGGGAGGAGATTATTCTGTAGATGTTTCTTCTTATGAGGGGACTGATATTACTTCTGGAGTTTTGAGGTTGGTTCCTTTACATAAGTATGCTACTATTAAAGCTTGTGATGTTATTTCAGGAGGAAATTTCAGTATAGAGGAAATTTCTAAAGAAGATGATGATCCTGATAATGCAAAAAGATTTAGGATAAGTGATTTAAAACCTGGAGATAACAATATCTTGATTACAATAGAATCTAAAGAAGCTATAGCTACTAGAACACATCAAATTAATATAAAAACAGCACCTAGTAATTCAACAGAATTACAACTATTTAAAGTTAAAGTTGCAAATGATGAAAATGTTACAAATAAAAATGGGATTTATTCATTAGAAAGTAATGTTGTTGGAAATCCATTAGAAAATAGGAATTATAATATTATGAGGATAAATAATACTATTCATCCTGAAAATCCTAGTAAAAATCAAGCTATGACATCCTATTATTATCTTTATTCTGAAAAAAAATATGGAGAGATTGAGTTAAAGCCTTTTGATGCTCAAGCAAATATTACTGTAAAATCAATAGAAAATGTTCAGGTTGATGATTCTTATGAGATTGATGGTTATACTGGAGGAGGAGATATAACAGAATATAACTATACTTTTGTCGATAATCTTTTCAAGGTACATAATTTACCTGCTGGAGATACTATAGTTACATTTAGAGTTACTGCAGAAGATGGGGTTGCTACTAGGGATTTTAATGTTACATTTAAAAAGTCAGATCCTTCTTGTAATATTATAAGGTCAATGACTAGCAAGGCTTATAAATCAGATGGTAATGAAGTAGGTATTAGATATATTAGAGGGTATTCTAAACCAATGAGACCAGTTTCTGGTGATAAGTATAATACAGCTGGCTGGGGTTCAACTACATATTATCTTTCTAGCATCACTGATAAATTTGAAATAGATGTTAAGAAATTTACACACGATGGAGCAGTTTTGGATGGTAATGCAACTATTTCAGAATATACTCATTATTCAAATGGAAATCCGTATAACGGAAGTCCATCTGTAATTCCTCCAAATTTAGAATTCACAGACTCTAAAATGACAGTTACTTCAATACCTGTAGGAGTAAGTAAAATCACACTTAGTGTGAAGCCTGAACATTCTAATTCCGTTCCAGCAACTTATGAAATGTATATATTAAAACCATCCATTGAAGATAACCGATTGAGTAGATTTGTTGTTTCTCATGAAAATAATCATAATTCTTGGAAGAAGTTTTCAGGGTTTTGGCCTCATCATAATGGTCATACTTATAACGAGGATAGATTAGTAACTTCAAGTTTTTATAAAGTAAAATTTGGAGCAAAGGCAAGAAGTGAGGGAGCTCATATTAAATATGTTATAACAGATCCAGATAATCAAGAACTTGCAAATAGTGAAGTAGTTGGAGGTTTTGAAACTGTTTTGTATCCTCAAAATGAAGCTATTAAAACAGGTTGTTATAGAATTGTTGTTACTGTTTCTCCTGATAATGATTTTGATGATGATGATAATAGAATATATATAGGTGAAGTATATGTTGGTTTACCTGCTGAAGCAAGGTTAAAGACTATGGATGTTAAGTATTCAGCTACATTAGGCACAATAAATTTAATTTCAAGTCCTGTTTTTACTACTAATTCGGAGCCAAATTCAGATGGTTATGAATATAAAGGAATGTCTAATATGACTGAAAATAGGGATTACAGTAAGGCTATAAAAGTATCTTTAGAACCAACAGACTCTCTAGCTAAGTTCGATGTTTCTTCTATTACTGGAAGTAGTGATTATAGTGCAACTTGGGACAAAGCTAACAAGTTGTTAACAATAAATGATTATGCTGATGTAGGGACTTTAGAGCTACCAATTAAGGTTCTTTCACAAAGATATTGGAATGTCCAAGAAAATGGAGGCACTCCTAATGAAGATTGGAGTAAGACTTATACATTAAAAATAGATATTCCTAAATTTGAGACTATTGCTACAGCTACAGAAAAACCATTACCTGCTCCTTTTGAAAATGATGATTATCAAGTAGGATTAAAAGGGACTACTAAAATGGCATATAGGTTTGGATCAATGAAAGATGTTGATGATATAAATAATCCATTACATATTACTAAAAATATTGGTGGTATTGATATTATTGGTTCTTCTGATAGTGGTAATAACTGGATTAATAGTAGTGAAAATTCTTCAGATAATTCTCCTGTTTCTGGTGATTTAAGAGGTGGTTTTCATCATAAAGTTTCTGTTAATGGAGTTGGTTCTTGGGTTAATATTCCTGCAGATTATAACAATGGAAGTGATATAGCTATTTCAGGAACAGATTTGACATTTGCTGTAAATGCTTCAGTAGAATATGCTGGTGATAGAGGTTATGTTAAGTTATCTTATACTTTAAAGAATACAGGTTCTTCTGATTTAACAGATGTTAAATTAGGAATCTGTTCAGACTCTGAAATAAATAGTGTTCAAGATGGACCTAAGTTTATTAGGACAAGATATGGTGCTTATTTAACAGAGACTGAAGCGAACAAGACTTTAGGTCTATACTTATTAGATGGTGTTGGAGTTACTCCTATAACGAGTTTTTGGGCTGGACAATTTAATTATGAGTATGAAGATGTTAGTCTATTTGATAACACAACAGGTATAGATACGACTTTAGATTCATTTATTAATGGCTCTCAAGACCAAGCTGTAGCTTTTGGATGGACAATTCCTACAATAGATGCTAACGGTTCTGTAGTTAAATCATTTAGGGTTTCTATAGGTGATTATTTAGAAAAGGAAAATGATTAATTTGAGATTGGATTAATTAGATTTCTTGACTATTTTAAGGTAGCTCTTATTGAGCTACCTTTTTTATTTCTTTGTTAGAAAGTATTTAATAGATATTTATAACTCTATTTTATATAGAAATTTTGTGTAAAAAATATCTTGAAGCTTTTATGTATATAGTTTTATACATATTTATAACTTTAAATATTTTTTTGTATTGTATAATAATAGGATAGGTATAGTTACTTCTTTAGTTATATTATTAATAGTTATTCCATATGTATGATTATTTTATGAAAAAACTCTATCTTAAAAATGAATTTAAAGATTTAGGGATTATGTTCAAGTATGTCTAAAAAAGAAGATGTTTTTGAGGTTTTAGCTTCTATAGAAGCTAAAATTAAAAAAACTTCTGATTCAGTTTTATCAAATAATATTGAATCTTTGAAACAAAAGAAAAAAATGACATATTTAAGAGTGTTGTTGAAGAATTTTAATTCAGGAATAAATTATATAATAACATAATTTAGTTGTAAAAAAAGCCCTACTGTTTTAGAGTAGGGCTTCATATTGAAAAAAATATTCCACTAATTAATTCTATTAATGAAAATATTCTTTAATCATATTTTGTTGGTCAGAATAACTTGAGTTTCCAGGATTAAGAGCAAACATTGAATCAATTGTTTCTTCTTCTTTATATTTACTTAAATCAGCACTCTTCACTTTTATAGATTTTTTTTCTAAAGAGTTGCAATTTTCAAACATATATCTATAATTTTTAGCTTCTTCAGGAATACTACATTTCAATTTTACAGATTTAAGACTATAGCAATCTTGAAAACAAGCTTTTAGAGAAGATACATTTTCAGGAATCATTTGACCCTTTATTAACTTTGCACAACCAGAAAAACAGTAATTCATATTCTCTATAGATTTAGGCATATTAGGAAGCTCTTTTAGTAATGTGCATTTGTAAAAGCAGTATGAAAGATCATTTACTCCTTTTGGTATATTTCCTATATCTATTAAATTTTCACATCCATAAAAACAAGCTTCCATACTTGTTAAATTTTCAATTTTAGAAGGTATTTTTATACCAACTAGCTTGTTTGATTTTTTAATTTTTTCACCTAAAGGACTTGCTTTTAGAGTCTCAATATTTCCTTTTAGATCTTCAGCAGTTATTTCTTTTACATCTATATAATAAATTCTATTATCAGAAATCTTTTCTAAATAATTGTCTAATTCACTGTATTTAACATCTTTATATGTATGGACATAACTTGTTGGTATTGTGCAAGCTCCCCAAATAGTTAAAAATGTTAAAACTCCGATTATTTTTATTTTTTTCATATAACCTCCTATTTGTTACTATCAAACATTATAGTAAAAATTTAATGGTATTTCAAGTTGATAATTTTAAATATTCAAAAAATTAATTATTTTTTATATTTATCATTGGGAATTTAATAGAGATGGTACCCCCTCTAATTAGAAAGAATTCTAAATTCATCCTTGTATGAATCAAAAAAATTGTCAACAATAACAGGCTTAAA
>PDWI01003847.1_pt1 | contig 20736 bp, 20 predicted proteins | sample 1430891 | NCBI WGS metagenome assembly PDWI01 (sample SAMN01162508, study PRJNA174530) | Oral metagenome, whole genome shotgun sequencing project. | biome: Marine environment; feature: Marine mammal; material: Swab sample of the gingival sulcus; isolation source: swab sample of gingival sulcus... | reverse complement strand
GCAGGAACATCATTTTGACTATTAAATATATCTTGAATTGAATTCATAATAAGACTAAAGTAGCCAGTCGTCTTTTCAAAGGTGGCTTTTGCTCTTCTCAACTTTGCTGATGATACAAGTTTCATAGCGTTAGTTATATGCTCTGTGCTAGTTACACTTTTTATACGCCTTTTTATATCTTGCATATTGCTTGAAGCCATTTTAAACCACCTCCTCTACACGAAAAGTTTTTTAAACTCTAAAATAGCGTCTTTTAGCTTAGCTTCTGTTTCTTCTTCAATTTTTCCTGAAGCTTTTATACTTTTTGCCACTTCTGGATGTTGAGTTTCCATAAAATCATAAAACTCTTTTTCGAATCTCTTAATTTTTTCAACACCGATATCTGCTAAATATTTATTTATAGCTGCATATATAATCATAACTTGATTTTGTACAGAAATAGGCTTATATTGTCCTTGTTTTAACACTTCCATCAAAATCAAACCATGGTCAAGTCTAGCTTTTGTATCTTTGTCAATATCAGAACCAAACTGTGAAAAGCTTGCCAGTTCTCTGTACTGTGCCAATTCAAGTTTAATTTTACTAGCTACTGACTTCATAGCTTTAATTTGTGCGTTACCACCTACACGAGATACAGATATACCTGCATTTACCGCTGGTCTTTGTCCTGAGAAGAACAATTCACTTTCTAAGAATATCTGTCCATCTGTTATTGAAATAACATTTGTAGGTATATAAGCTGAAACGTCTCCTGCCTGTGTTTCAATTATAGGTAATGCTGTAATAGAACCACCGCCTAATTCATCTGACAATCTCGCTGCTCTTTCCAAAAGTCTACTATGTAGATAGAATACATCTCCTGGATAAGCTTCTCTTCCTGGTGGTCTTCTAAGAAGTAGTGACATTGCTCTGTAAGCAACTGCGTGCTTAGAAAGATCATCATATATAATAAGTACATCTTTCCCTTGATACATAAAATGTTCTGCCATTGCACAACCTGCATAAGGTGCTATATATTGTAAAGGTGCAACATCACTTGCTGTAGCTGAAACTACCATAGTGTAATCCATCGCCCCTGCATTTTCAAGCATTTGTACCAACTGTGCTACTGTTGATTTCTTTTGTCCAATAGCAACATATATACACAAAACATCTTCATCTTTTTGATTAATAATAGTATCTATAGCAATAGCTGTTTTACCTGTTTGTCTATCACCTATTATAAGCTCCCTTTGACCCCTACCTATTGGAATCATTGAGTCTATAGCTTTTATACCAGTTTGTAATGGTTCAAATACAGATTTTCTTTGTAATACTCCTGGTGCTGGGAACTCAACTGGTCTATGATTTTCAGCTTTTATAGGACCTTTTCCGTCTAGTGGTTGCCCTAAAGCATTTACTACACGGCCAATCATATCATTTCCAACTGGAACTTCTACTACTCTACCTGTTGGTTTAACAATATCGCCCTCTTTTATATGTTTATCAGAACCTAAAAGAACTGCACCTACATTGTCTTCTTCCAAGTTTAGTGCCATTCCATATACTTCTCCTGGGAACTCCAAAAGTTCACCTGCCATACATTTTTCTAAACCGTAAACTCTGGCAATACCGTCCCCTACTTGTATAACTGTGCCGAAATCAGAAACTTCAATCTTATTTTCATAATTTTTTATCTGTTCCTTAATGACTGCACTTATTTCTTCTGGTTTGAGGTTCATAAAAAACAACCCCCTCTCTTTAAATAATATCTTCTGCTAAATCTTCTAAACGCTTTTTGATTGATGCGTCTAAAATTTTACCGTCAATCAAAATTTTCACTCCTCCAATGAGTTTTTTATCTATCTCATTTTTGAGTTTAATATTTTTTTGAAGCAATTTTCCTGTTTCTTTTTCAAACGCTTCTATTTTTTCATCAGAAAGAGCTACAACAGAATAAATTTTTCCATTTGCAAAACCTTCTTCCTGATCATAATATTCCTTATAGGCTTTTATACCTTTGCTAAAATGTGTAAATCGCCTTTTGTCTATCATAACATAACAAAAATTCAACAGTTCATTACTGATATGACCTTCAAAAACCGACTTTATAATTGATTTCTTAGATGCTACGGAAATCGCAGGACTTGTCATAAGTTTAAAAAAATCTTTTTCTTTTTCTAAAACCTGCAACACAGCCTCTGCTTCTTCCAAAATCTCATCTTTTTTGTTAAGTTCAGTTGCTACTTGAAAAAGTGCATGACCATAAACTGTTCCTACATTTAATTCTGCCATTTTGAACTACCCACCTTTTCAACTATGTCATTGATTAGAAAATCTTGACCTGTTGTTTCTAAATCTTTTTCCAAAACTTTTTCTGCAACTAAAAGAGCTAACTGAGAAATTTGTGCTTTCATATCAGCCATAGCTTTTTCTCTTTCTCTTTCAATTTCTTTTTCAGCTTGGATTTTGATTTTCATAGCTTGTTCTTTTGCTTCTTCAATAATGTCGCCTGCTTGTGATTCTGCTCTCATTTTAGCATTTTTAATAATTTCTCTGCTTTCCTCTTCAACATTTGCAATTCTGCTATTGTATTCTTCCATCTTTTCATCTGCTTTTTGATTAGTTTCCTCTGCATGCTTAAAAGCGTCTGAAATAGACTGTTTTCTTTCATCTATTATGTTTAAATAAGGTTTGTAAAGAAATTTTGTTAAAACGCCCACAAGGATTCCGAAGTTTACTAGATAAAAAAGTATCTTCCACCATTCTAAATGTAATGCTTCACCCATAAATAATCCTCCTTGCTGGATTTAAAGTTAAACTTTTCAATCTTAGATTTTACCTACTAAAAGAATAGCTATCAATAATCCGTAAATAGTCATGGCTTCCATAAATGCAAGAGCCAAAATCATATTTGTACGAAGTGTTCCTGCTACTTCTGGTTGACGAGCCATACCCTCCAACGCTTTCGCTGCTGCGATACCTTGTCCTAATCCTGGTCCTATAGTTGCTAGTGCAATTGCCAGTGCTGCTGCTAATGCAATATTCATATTTATTTCTCCTTTCGCTTTTTTAATATTTATTTTATAAACTTACATATATATTAACTCTTTGCATTTTGCATCGAGAAAATAACAATTTTATTATTTTTTATCTATTTCATTTTTATTTAACTATAATTTATCAAAATTAAGCTTGATTTTTCAATCTTTCATATTCCTCTGCACCATGTTCTGCTGATTCAGCAATATATATTCCTGTTAACAATGAGAATACCAATGCTTGTATAACTCCCATTAAAACTGAAAGCATTTGCATTATAACTGGTATTCCAATAGGCACAAGATGGAAAAATGCGTGAGTTACTGCTTCTTCACCAAATATATTTCCATAAAGTCTGAGAGTCAAAGACAATGGTCTTACAAACTGTTCTAAAAGCATAATTGGGAACAAAAATGCCACTGGTTGAAACAAATGTTTAAAGAACTTCAGTCCGTGAGTTTCTTTTATACCTATGTATTGAGTTGCAAAAAATACAAATACAGCCAACCCTGCTGGACAATTTATAGAACTAGTAGGTGCCGCAAACCCTGGTAAAACTCCAGCCATAGGAAGAAGTCCCACATAGTTACTAACAACTATGTATATAAATAAAGTTGCAACTATAGGAAAATATTTTCTTCCTGCATACTCACCCATAACATCCTTAAAGAAATTTTGCAATCCACCAATTAAATACTCCATAGTAATTTGAGTTTTTGTAACAGGTTTCATCTTTAAATTTCTACCTATAATTATTGCTGTTACGCTTAAAAGTATTGTCAGTACTAAGCTTGTTATCATTTGACTTGATAGTTCTACATTATCTGTTATATGCATACTCATCCTCCTACTATTATTTTATATTTCATCTAAATTATCTGTTATTCAATATCTTCGGCTTCAGTTTTTTCAACTGACTTTTTTATTTCTTCATTTTTTATAATTTTATGAAGTGGAAACAAGCGTCCTGATAGGCTAAGTGCAATAGCTGTACCAATAGCTGTAGACATAAATTCAAAAGGTATTCTGTCTTTTACTAATAAAACAACTACCAAGGCTATAAAATTTATAATATAGCTTATAATCATTCTCTTGAAAAGCCCTGTGCTGTTAGTCTGGTTTTCGGGATTTACAAAAAACTTTCTCCAAAGAAAAATGTATTTCATAAAACCTACGGTACCACCATATACTAAACCTGCTACTAGACCATATACGTATATTAAATTTTCGCTAATCGTTAAGCCCACGCTCTACTCCATTTTCGTTCCATATTATAAAAACAAATTTTACTTCCACACTATATTATACTACTTTAATTCAACCTGTAAAGAATTGTTATTTTTTTGTCAATTTATTTACACGAGATTTCTCAGCCATTTCTTAGAATAAAACCTTTTAACTAATAATATTGCCTTTGCTATCGCCTCGGTTTTACTTAAAAATACAGCCATATATATTGGCAACTGTAGATATATTGCACCAAGAAACGCCATTGGCACTTCAATTATCCAAACTGTTCCACTATCAGCAAGCATAGAGTAAACGGTGTCGCCACCAGCTCTAAGAATTCCTGTTACAGAAACTGCATTGTACATATCAAGCCAAAGCATTATACCATACACCACGATAATATAAAAAGCATAACTTTTTCCTTGCTCCGTCAAATTAAAAAGACTGATTATAGGATTTGCTACAATTATCATTAAAAGTCCACTTAAAACCGATAATAATATGGTGAGCTTCAAAAGTTTTTTACCCATATCATAAGCTTTTTCCGTCTTGTTTTCCCCTAGCTTTTCACCAACCATAATCAAGGTTACATCGCCTAAACTCAACGCTCCCATCAAAAATAAAGTCCTTATAGTTTCTCCAGCTCTAACTGCAGCATATTCAGTGACTCCCACTCTGGCAAAAGCAGCTATACACATAGTTCTTCCTACTACCCAAAGACTTTCATTTATAGTAGTCGGCAAAGCATTTTTAACAATTTTATAAACTAAAGTTCTGTCAAAGCTGAAATATTCTCCAAGTTTCCCTGCAACAACATTTTTTCTTCCAAAAACAAAGAATAAAGTAAGTAGTAGCTCAAAAGTTCTAGCTATAACAGTTGCTGTTGCTGCTCCCAAAACTCCCATTTTAGGAAATCCGAAAACTCCAAATATAAGAAAATAGTTTAATACAGTATTCAAACTAAATGTAACAAAGCTAATATAAAGAGGTAACTTGGTTTGTTGCGTAGTCCTAAGGGCAGTTGTAAAAGGCACAGTTATACCTATGTATAAAAATGTTATAGCTCCAATTTTCACGTACTCACTAGCCACTTCTATCACTTGCGGTATATCTGTAAAGATACTTACTACCATTTTAGGAAAGAAAAAAGATAGTAAAAAAAAGAAAACGCTTATTGCCATTGTAACACATAAGCCGAAACCCAGTGTTCTCTTAATATTAGGTATATCTTTTGCACCCCAAAACTGTGCCATATAAGTTGCCGTTCCACCAGAGAATCCAAAAAGTACCATCCAATGAATAAAGTATATTTGAATGGCAACTCCCACAGAAGCTATTTCAAGTTCACCTAACTTTCCAACCATTATATTATCAACAAGCCCTAAAGAAGCAGCTATGATATTCTGTATTATAATAGGTAATCCTATAATAAAAACTTTTTTCAAAAAGTCCTTGTCATAATTTCCATCTAAAGAAACTTTTTCTTTTTCAGAATCCATACTCCGCCCCCTTTCTTATAGACTTATATTTTTTAATTTTTAAACTGATTTTTTAATGCCTCAACAATTTTTTCACAGGCTGTTCCATCTCCATAAGGATTTTTAGCCTTTGCCATTTCATCGTAAGCATTTTTATCTACTATAAGCTCTTTTGCCATTTTATAGATATTTTCTTCTTCTGTTCCTACCAGTTTAACTGTTCCTGCTTCCAAAGCTTCTGGCCTTTCAGTTTCTTTTCTAACCACCAAAACAGGTTTGCCCAAAGATGGGGCTTCTTCCTGCATTCCTCCAGAATCTGTAATGATGAAATAAGATTTAGCCATTAAATTTACAAAAGGTTGATATTCCAAAGGGTCTATCAAATGAACACTATTTGTATCTCCAAAGATTTCCTTTGCAATTTCTCTGACTTTTGGATTCAAATGCACAGGATAAACTACTTCAACATCTTCAAAATCACTCGCTAATCTTTTTATTGCAGAAAATATATTCCTCATATTTTCGCCTAAGTTTTCTCTCCTGTGACAAGTAACTGCAATAATCTTCTTATTTTCAAAATCTAAATCTTTTAAAACTTCTTGCTTAAATTCATACGGTTTATCTCTGACTTTCAAAAGAGAATCTATTACTGTATTTCCAGTAACAAAAATCTTATCTTCACAAACTCCTTCTTTCAATAAATTTTCTTTATTTATCTTAGTAGGTGCAAAATGAAAATCTGTCAATCTCCCTGTTAAAACTCTATTCATTTCTTCAGGATAAGGAGAATATTTATCATAAGTTCTAAGTCCTGCTTCTATATGTCCCACTTTAATTTTTTGATAAAATCCTGCCAATGCAGATGTAAATGTAGTAGTAGTATCCCCGTGAACTAAAATCACATCAGGGCTTTCTTTTTTTAGTACATCTTCTATTCCAATCAAAACATTTGCAGTTATTTGACTAATACTTTGATTCTGTTTCATTATATTCAAATCATAATCTGGCGTTATTTCAAATAATTTCAATACTTGATCCAACATCTCTCTATGCTGTGCTGTAACGCAAGTAATTGTTTCTATATCATTATGCTTTTTTAATTCCTGAACTAAAGTAGCCATTTTTATAGCTTCTGGCCTAGTTCCAAATACCACCATTACTTTCATAAATCTTCTCTTTTCTATTTCATCAAAATATTGACCGGTCGGTCGGTTTTACTTTAACTCCATTTTTATTTGATTATCATCTTTTTCTTCTAACTCTGTATTTATAGCTTTAATTCTCAGACTTCTATTATTTTCATCTGTAATAAATACATATATAAATATTCCTGCACAAATTAGCAATCCTGCGGTTTCTATCAACAAATCTCTACTAAATAAAATAGAAGCAACTCCCAAACTTCCGCTTATAGCATAAAGCATCAAAACTGTTCTTCTCTGTCCCATTCCTGCTGCCATAATTCTATGATGCAAATGCCCTTTGTCTGCTTCCATTATAGGTCTACCATTTATTGCACGTCTAAGAATTGCAAATGCTGTATCAAATATAGGTAGCCCTAACACTAAAATAGGTACTATTAAAGCCATCACTGTAGCGCCTTTCAGAGGTCCTATTATTGAAATTGTTGACAACATATATCCTAAAAATAGAGAGCCTCCATCTCCCATAAATGTTTTTGCTGGGTGAAAATTGTAAGGTAAAAAACCAATAGTTGAACCTGCCAGTACTCCCATTGCAATAGCTGTAAGATATGCCCCATGTATATATGCTATGAAAGCTAAACAAATTGATGCAATAGCTGTAACACCTGAAGCAAGTCCGTCTAAACCATCAATCAAATTTACTGTATTAGTTATACCTACAATCCAAATCACTGTAAATGCAAAGGAAACGCCACCCTCTAAAAAGCTGTGATTTCCCCCAAAAAAAGAACCAAAATGGTTAGTCAAAAATTGTATTCTTATACCCATAAAATACACTGAGCTTGCAATTATAAGCTGAATTGCAAATTTAACTTTTGCTTGAAGCCCTTTTATATCATCTATTATTCCAAGTAAATATATTAAAATACCCCCAACTATAATAGCTCCCATTTGATTTATTGGTTGATCTAAATACCCTATCATAGCCTTGGCAAAAAAATATTCTATATCTGCCCATCCAAATAGATACACATAGGCAAGACCAACTGTTGTTGATACAAATATTGCCATTCCTCCAAATCTTGACATAGGTTTCGTGTGCATTCTCCTATCATCTTTAGGTATATCGATAGCTCCAACTTTCGGTGCTAATTTCATAGAAACAGGCACGAGAATTAAAGATATAATTATTGAAGTTACTATAGCTACCGTTGATATTAAATAAAATCTATCCATCTATCTCCCCAATCCTATCTATTTTTATATTTGCTTCTTTTAAAATTTCTTCTGACAATTTGTCAGGATACCCCTGTTTTATTACAATTCTTTTTATACCAGCATTTATAATCATTTTTGCACATATTATACACGGTTGATGAGTAACGTATATAGTCGCATCCTCCAATTTCTGACCTATGCTTGTCACCTGGATTATAGCATTTTGCTCTGCGTGAAGTGCCATACACAACTCGTGTCTTTCTCCTGATGGAATTCCCATCTTTTCTCTCAAGCATCCTCCTCTGTCTTCACAATGAGCTAAACCTCTCGGTGCACCATTATATCCTGTAGAAATAACGTGTTTATCAATTACAATAGCTGAGCCTACCTGTCTTCTAAGGCAAGTTGACCTCTTACTTGCTAAAACTGCTACTTCCATAAAATATTCGTCCCAACTAGGTCTTTCCATAGTTTTTCTCCTTGTAATACTAACCTCTAAATCTTTTGCTTAAAATTATCGTTAAAATACACTTCTGCCATATAAAGACCCCAAGGTGGTGCTGTATGACCTGCATTTTTTCTATCTTTACTTTCAATAATTTCTTTTAGACTGTCGGCATCTATCTTATTTCTTCCAACATCAACCAAAGTCCCTGCTATTATTCTAACCATATTGTACAAGAAACCATCACCTTTTACAGAAATAATAATATCTTGTACATCACAATTATTCTGATTTAATCCACTAAAACCAAATCTATCGCTACTATTTACATTTTTATTTTCTAATATATCAATTCCATATATGGTTCTCACTGTACTTAATTTTTCTTCGCCACCACTTGCCTGAAAACACTTAAAATCATAGGTTCCTACTATATGGTCTTTAGCTTTTTTCATTTTTTGTAAATCAAGTTTTTCCTCTATCTGATACGCTCTATCTCTCATAAACAAATCAGGCATTTGACTTGAAGTGATTCTGTAAATATACTCTTTTCCTTTGGCATCAAATCTAGCATGAAAATCTTCTTCAACTTCTTTAGCTTCTAAAATTCTAACATCTGAAACTTTCATTTTCTTTGACAAAAGCCGATTTGCCACAAAAGGTATCTTTTCTACAGGTATTCCAAAATCTCCTTTAAAATTTGCCATTTGTCCAAAAGCGTGGACACCTGCATCTGTTCTACCGGTGCCATTTAGTTCCACTTTCATATTACAAATCTTGCCTAAGACTTCCTCTAACTCTCCTTGTACAGTTCTTGTTTTAGGTTGCTTCTGCCAACCGGAAAAATTTGTACCATCGTATGCAATTTTTAAAAGTACATTTTTCATATATGCTCTTTTCTACTTACAATTACTTACCTTTTGGCAACTCTATTTTTTTATTTTCCTTTGAAGGTCTATACAAAGTAAACTTTTTACCAATGGCTTGAACAAATTCTGCCCCTAACACATCTTTTATTTCATTTGCCACTTCTTTTGGATCTAAGCTACAGCCTTCCTGCAATTTAACTTTAACAAGTTCTCTTATTTCCAAATTTGTATCTATTTCCTTTATAATATTTTCTGTCAATCCGGCTTTACCAATATAAACCATAGGCGACAATTCGTGAGCTAAGCTCTTTAAAAATCTTCTTTGATTTCCTGTAATCATTTCTTCTCTTTTCTATTATATCTTTTATAAATTATTCTTTTTCCAACAATCTCCTACAGCTTTTGCGATTCTTTCAGCCACATTAGGTTCAAAAGCACTAGGTATTATATACTCTGGACTAAGTTTTTCAACTGTTACTATTTCTGCCAAAGCATACGCTGCAACAACTTTCATTTCTTCCGTAATCGCCTTTGCTCTAACTTCCAAGGCTCCTTTGAATATACCTGGAAAAGCAAGAACATTGTTAATTTGATTTGGAAAATCAGAGCGACCTGTTCCAATTACTGCTACACCTGCTTTTTTCGCCAAGTCTGGCATTATTTCTGGCTCTGGGTTTGCCATAGCAAAAACTATTGGATTTTCATTCATTTTTTCAATCATATCTTCTGTAAGTAACTTTGGTGCTGAAACACCTACAAAAACATCTCTACCTTTTACAGCATCTTTTAATTTTCCTTGAAGCTGATTTTTGTTTGTTATTTTCGCCAAATTTTTCATTGCTTCATTTAGATTGCCTTGATTCTCGCAAATAATACCCTCTTTATCACAAACAACTATATCTTTTACCCCTAAGTTTATAAGCATTTTAGTAATTGCCGTACCTGCTGATCCTGCACCATTTACAACTACTTTTATTTCATCAATCTTTTTATTTACAACTTTTAACGCATTGATAAGTCCTGCCGATACAACTACTGCTGTTCCGTGTTGATCATCATGAAAAACAGGTATATCCAACTCTTTTTTTAGCCTTTCTTCAATTTCAAAACATCTAGGAGCAGATATGTCCTCCAAATTTATTCCACCAAAAACTGGAGATATATTTTTAACTATCTTTATGATTTCTTCTGTATCTTGAGTTTCCAAACATATAGGCATAGCATCTATTCCTGCAAACTCTTTAAAAAGCACAGCCTTGCCCTCCATCACAGGAATTGACGCCTCTGCTCCAATATTTCCTAGTCCTAAAACTGCAGAACCATCGGAAACAACAGCTACAGTGTTTCCCTTGATAGTATATTTGTACACATCATCTTTATTTTCTGCAATTTTTCTACAAGGTTCTGCCACCCCTGGAGTGTAGGCTGTAGAAAGTTCATCTTTATTACTTACTGGGACTTTGCTTTTTAGCTCCAATTTTCCTTTTTTTTCTTCGTGCATCACTAAAGATTTCTCATAGTAAGACATTCATCTATCACCTTTCATATTGAAAAAACTTCTTATTTCTTCCAAGAGCTTTTTAAGTCTACAATTCTATTAAATACAGGATTTTCCTTTGTGTAAAGCTTTTCATCAGCTATATAGTATCCATGTCTAAAGAATTGGAATCTCTCGCCTTTTTCAGCTTCCAAAAGTTCTGGCTCTGCGTAAGCTGTAAATTCTTTCAAAGAGTTTTCGTTTAATTGGCTGTTGCCTTCTTCATCTTCTATCATTAAACGTTCATACTGTCTTATAGTTATTTTTTCAGCAGTGCTAGCTTCTACCCAGTGTATAGTCCCTTTTACTTTTCTACCTGTAAATCCACTACCACTTTTAGTTTCAGGGTCATAAGTACAAAGAAGTTCTTTTATGCTACCATCATCATTCTTAACCACTTCATTACAAGTAATAAAATATGCACCTTTGAATCTAACTTCATTTCCTGGGAATAATCTAAAATATTTTTTTACTGGAACTTCCATAAAGTCTGCACCATCTATATAAAGTTCTCTTGAAAAAGGCACAGTTCTATTTCCTAGTTCTTCTCTTTCCCTTGAGTTTTCCATTTCTACATATTCAATTTCACCCTCTGGATAATTTGTTATAATTACTTTAATTGGATTTTCAACAACATTTCTGCTTTGAACTCTGCTCTTTAAATCTTCTCTAACACAATGCTCTAAAAAGTCCATTTCCACTGTACTATTTGCTTTTGCAACACCTATTCTTTCACAGAAATCTCTAACAGCTTCAGGTGTGTACCCACGTCTTCTTAATCCGGCAATAGTAGGCATTCTGCAATCATCCCAACCCTCTACTGCTCCGCTGTCTACCAAATCTTTCAAATATCTTTTTGACATAACTGTATTTGTTAAGTTTAATCTTGCAAATTCTATCTGTTGAGGTTGTGGATTCCACCATCCTAATTTTTCTAAGAACCAGTCATAAAGTGGTCTATGATCTTCAAATTCCAATGTACATATTGAATGAGTTATTCCCTCTATAGCATCTTCTATAGGATGTGCGAAGTCATACATAGGATATATGCACCATTTATCTCCTGTATTATGGTGTTCTGTATGTGCTATTCTATAAATAACAGGGTCTCTCATATTTATATTTGCTGAAGCCATATCTATTTTAGCTCTTAAAACCTTTTCTCCGTCAGCATACTTCCCAGCTCTCATTTCTTCAAAAAGTTTTAAATTTTCTTCTACAGTTCTTTCCCTGTAAGGACTTTCTTTACCAGGTTCTTTTAACGTACCTCTATAGTTTCTCATTTCTTCGGCATTTAAGTCGCACACAAAAGCATCACCTTGCTTTATCAAAGTGACTGCTGCTTCATACATCTTGTCAAAATAATCAGAAGCCCAAAGTCTTTTATCCCATTTGAAACCTAACCATTTAACATCTTCTTCAATAGACTTAACATATTCAACATCTTCTTTTATTGGATTTGTGTCGTCATATCTAAGGTTACATTTACCACCGTATTTTTCTGCTGTCGTAAAATTCAAGCATATAGACTTTGCGTGTCCGATATGCAAATACCCATTTGGTTCTGGTGGGAATCTAGTGTATACTTCATCTCCGTATTTTTTATTTTCCAAATCCTTGTCTATTATATTATGAATAAAATTTGAGACTTTATTCTCCTCTTTTATTTCTTCATTTTTAATCATATTTTCTTTATTTGCCATAAGATTTTCCTTTCTCTTTCTTAAAAATTAATTATATCATCTAAAAGGATATTTTTTCAAGTTTTATCAACGATTTTCGTGTTGCATTATATGTTTTTTTCAAAAAAAGTGAGCAACCCGCCCACTTTTTAATATATTTCACATAATCTTTTGCTTATTCTACAATCATAGGGTGTTCACCATCGTAAAAACTGCCTTTGCCTCTATCCTCAACCTGATATGAATTTACTACATCTAAATCGTAAAGCTTTTTATCAAATTTTATACTTTCTACTTTGTACTTAGTTTTTGTCCCAACAGGGTTGGTGTTTGTGAAATTTTTCACAAAATATGTGTTTATTTCCTTGAACTTATTATCTTTCACCACGTATTCATAAACTTTATGAAGTCCACTAACGCTATAGCTCTCTGGCTCATAGAATTTATAGCTATATTCATCGCCATTTTTACCATAATTCAACAAATACAAATCTTCCATATTAAAGAACTTCTTGTTTAGACAAGAATCATCATAAACTACAACTTTTTTCAAGTCATCGTATACTGTATAAAATCTATCATCAAAAAATTCTCTTACCTTCTTATTTGTTCTAACATCTTTATATACATAAACAGGTTCATCTAACTTGAATCCCACAAATTCTTCTTTTATTCCTTTTGCATATATTTCAATATGCTCATCTTTAGATTTTAAACTAAAGGCTAAATCTTTTTCTTTTCCGTCAAAAAGATTTTCCATTGCTCCACCAAGTGCTTCAAGTCCTACTTTTTTGACCATTCCTGAAAATGCCAAAACTATAAGAGTTTTATCGTTAAACTTCACATTTTCTGGCTTTTTGAAAGTACTTTCAGGTATATTAGCTTTCTTAATATTTTCAACAATTTCTAAATTTGTAGCTAGCCCCTTTTCATTGAATAAAATAGATTTAACTGTCACTCCTGTTTCAATATCAATCCACTCTTTAGCAAAACTTTTCATTCCTGTAATTTCTCTGTATATCGTAGGTTTTCCATCTAACGTTGAAACAGTACAAAACGTGGTTTTTCCATTACTTATACCTAAAAATCCCGGAGCATAATTGGATTTACTTTTAGAAAAACCTAAAACCTTTTCAACAATTGGCATATTGTAAACACTGGCAAAAGTTTGTTTTTCTAGCTGACTTTTATCCTTAGTTAAATCACCAAAATAAATATCTATAATTTCATAGTGTATCCCTTCATTTTCATCAAAATATCTGTAATATTCCTCATAATTATCTAAAACTTCTAACTCTTGATAAAAACTATCTCCTTTTATTTTAACTGTAGATACAAGTTCTTCTTTACTATAATCTAAATCATCTCCAAATTCTGCCCAAGTATATTTGTCTTCTTTAGTTTTAAACTCCAAACCTTTTGTCTTAGATATTTTTACACTATCCCACATTTTTTGTGGATTTTTATCAACTTTAAAAGTAACAGCATCTCCCTTTTTCCCTTTATATGCAAATGTTTCAACATCTCTATAAGGTTCTGCACCTACAATGTTTTTAGCCTTTTCAACTTTTTCTTTATCGAATTCTACTATTTTTGCTTCTTCTTTTTCTACTTCTGCCTTTTCAGATTCTTCTTTTTCTGATTCTTTCTCTATAGAATCACCTTTGCCATCAGATTTTTCTTTATCTTGTTTTTCCTGATTTATTTTACTGTCTTTGTTTTCTTTGTCCTGAGATTTTTCTTTTTTCAATTTACCCTTTTTGTCTTTGCTCTCTTTTTGTGAAACTTCTGATTTCTCTGCATCGTCTTTATTCTTTTCAGCTTCTTTGTCTTCTATTTTTGCAATAGTTTCAGACTTTTGTTCATTTTTTGTGCTTTCTACTTTTGTATTGTTGTCTGTAGCTGAATTTCCAACATTACTTTTTTCATTGGTGCAACCTACAAGTGAAATTGCCACAACAGTCATAACACACAATACAAGAATTTTTATTTTAGTATTCATAAAATCACCTTATCCTTTACTAAAATCTCAAGGGATTGCTTTTCGCTGTTTCTTATAATTATAACAAACTTTACCATCATAATAAACAAAATATATTTAACACCTCCTCATTGAATATTTTTTTCATCTGTGTTAGACTACACTTAAAACGATACACGCTTTTATAAAATAAAGGAGAATAGATTTGTTAAAAGGAAAAACCGTTATACTAGGTATTACAGGAAGTATTGCAGCCTACAAAACTGCTTATCTAGCAAGCGCTTTAAAAAAACAGCATTGCGATGTTCACGTTATTATGACAAAAAATGCTTGTGAATTTATAGCACCACTTACTTTTGAAACATTGACTGGTAACAAATGCTTAGTTGATACATTTGAGAGAACTTTTAAATTCGATGTAGAACATATATCTCTAGCAAAAAAAGCAGATTTAATAATGATAGCCCCTGCATCAGCAAATGTTATAGCAAAAATGTCAAATGGAATAGCCGATGATATGCTTACAACAACAGTCCTTGCTTCCAAGGCTAAAAAAATCATTTCCCCTGCTATGAATACAAATATGTTAGAGAATCCTATCACTCAAGAAAATATTAAAAAATTGATAAATTTTGATATGGAAATAATAGAATCAGCCACAGGACTTTTAGCTTGTGCAGATTTTGGAAAAGGAAAAATGCCAGAACCTGAAGTTCTATATGAATACATATTAAAAGAATTGGCTTTTGAAAAAGATTTAAAAGGCAAAAAAGTTTTAATTACTGCTGGAGCTACAGAAGAAAGCATTGACCCTGTTCGCATTATAACTAATCACTCTACTGGCAAAATGGGGCTTTCTTTAGCAAAAGCGTGTGCATTAAGAGGTGCAGATGTAACAGTTGTCTTAGGAAAAACAAAATGTGAAAAACCTATGTTTGTAAAATACATAGACGTAAAATCTGCAGAAGATATGTTTAATGCTGTAGTTGAAAATTATGAAAATGCTGATTTTATATTTAAAACAGCTGCTGTTTCAGATTATACACCAATCCAAAAAGCCGAAAATAAAATAAAGAAAAAAGAGGGAGAATTAAATATATCCCTTACAAAAACTAAAGATATATTAAAACACATAGGCTCAATAAAAAAAGACAATCAATTCTTATGTGGCTTTTCTATGGAAACAGAAAATATGCTAGAAAATTCAAAACGAAAACTTGAACAAAAGAATTTAGATTTAGTAGTTGCAAACAATCTAAAAGTTGCAGGTGCAGGTTTTGGTACTGATACAAATATCGTTACTTTAATAAATAAAAAAGGACACAAGGAACTTCCTATAATGTCCAAATTTGACTTAGCAAATGAAATAATTGACCAGGCGGTCAGTTTTCAAAAATAGCTTAATTTTTTAAAATTATTTAATTTATAGTTTTAAGAAAATCTTTCAATCTAGCAGTTTTAGGATTATCAAAAATTTCTTTTGGTGATCCTTTTTCTATTATTTCACCTTTATCCATAAAAATAACTGTATCAGCAACTTCTTTAGCAAAATTCATCTCATGAGTGACTATTACCATAGTTACTTTTTTATTCGCCAAATCTTTCATAACACTCAAAACTTCTCCTGTTATCTCAGGGTCCAAAGCACTTGTAGGTTCATCAAAAAGCATTAAATCAGGTTCCATAGCCAAAGCTCTTGCAATAGCCACCCTTTGTTTTTGTCCTCCAGATAATTGAACAGGATAGGCATCTTTTTTATCTCCTAAACCGACTAACTTCAAAAGATTTTCCGCTTTTAATAAAGCTTCTGCTTTTTTCTCTTTTCTTACTTTTATAGGTGCATAGCTTATATTTTCTAAACAATTCATATGCGGAAATAAATTAAAGTGTTGAAAAACCATACCAGTATCTCCTTTTAAAGAAATTTCCCCACTAGTTATTTCCTCAAGTCCATTTATGCTTCTAAGTAAAGTACTCTTTCCTGAGCCTGAAGGTCCAATTATTACAGCGATTTCTCCCTTTTCAATTTCAAAATCAACCCCTCTAAGAGCATACGTACTTTTGAATTCTTTTTTTATATTCTTCATTTCTAAAATTTTATTACCCATTTAAAAATCTCTTTTCTGTTTTCTATTTCTGCAGTTTTTCTAAGTTACCCCAAACTTTTATTTGTTAAAATTTTCACAAGCATTAATTGTTTCAAAGTTCCCCAATACAAACTAATTTCTTTCCTCATACTTAGAATATCTTTTTTCCATTCTATCAGATATTACTGTAAGCACAAATGTAAATGCCAAATAAAATATTGCTACTATAACAAGTGCTGTTGGGTCTACATCTCTATTCACAGCAGACATAGCTTTTTTCAGAAGTTCCGCTACAGTGATTACAGAAACTAGAGCTGTATCTTTCACTAAAACTATTGCTTCGTTTGTTACAGCTGGTAAAACTCTTTTAACTGTCTGAGGAAGTATTATTCCAAACATAGTCTGACTTTTCGTAAGACCTAAAGATTTACTCGCTTCAATTTGACCATAATCTATACTTTCAATCCCACCTCTATATATTTCTGCAAAATACGCTGCATAATTCAACACAAAAGTCACTATTCCTGTTACAAAAGGAGTCATAACTAAACCTGTTGACATTGGTATATAGAAATAAAAGAAAAATAGTTGAAGCATCAAAGGTGTTCCTCTAAAAATCCATATATATACTTTCGCCAAATATCTTAAAGGTGCAAAGCTACTCATAGATGCAAATGTTATGGGTAGTCCCAAGGGAATCGAAAACAATAAAGTTAATACAAATATTTTAATTGTAACTAAAGCACCTTCCAATAAGCTAGGCATTAACAAATATGTATAATTTATAAACTCCATAAATTGATTTATCAACTTTTTTCTCTCTTTCTACTAAGTTCTTTTTAATAATCTTCTAAAATTATAATGTTTTTCCCAAACCAATTATTACTAATTTCTTGAGCCTTACCCTGTTCAATCAATTTAGCTAAGGCATCATTCAATTTATCAGCTACATCAGTTTCACCTTTTCTGCAACCAATAGCATAGAAATCATCTCCAAAATCAAATTCTGCTACAGGGAATTTTTTGTCTAACTTACTATTCTTATATTCTCCTAAAACTTCATCGACAACCATACAATCAAGTCTTCCTGTTTTCATATCCATAAGTGCTTCATCATAAGTTTTATATTGAGAAATATTATCTTTAAAAACATCGTATTTATCTGAATTCATCATAGTTTCCAAGGCTGCAGAATCAACTTGTGTTCCTATTTTATAATTTTTCAAATCATCAGCATTTGCAACTTTTACAGAATCATCTTTAGTCAAAATAACAATTCTATTGTTTAAATATTTTTTGCTAAGTGCCATTTTCTCTTGTCTTTCCTCTGTTGCAGACATTCCATTCCAAATACAATCAATATTTTTTGACATAAGTTCCATTTCTTTTGTATCCCATACAATAGGTTTAAATTTCACTTTAACACCTAACTCCTCAGAAACAGCTCTAGCCAAGTCAATATCTAAACCTACCAACTCTCCACTTTCATCTCTAAAGCCCATAGGTGCAAAGGCATCGTCTAGTCCAACTATAAGTTCTCCTTTATCCTCTATATATGCCCAGCCTGTCAGCTCTTTATTTCCCTCATTATTATCTTTCGTTTCATCACTACAACCTGCCATAAAAACAAGGGTAAATACCATTAACGATAATATTATTTTCATTTTCCTACTCTTCATCATTTTACTTCCTCCTAATTTTTAAAATTCTATTTTATTTAACTTGTATTTTGTCTTTGAAATTTCAATATCCTATTTTGTTTATTGTTTTTTCTCTGTCGCTTTATCGTGTTAAAGTGTTAAAGTAATAATAACACTAAATTTACCCTACGTCAATACTTTTTATTAAAAAATTTATTTCCAAAGAACTTCTGGGTATAAACCTTTATCTTTTAATGATTGTAGTGCATTTACAACTTCTTCCTTATCTTCCTTGTAAGTAACACCATACCATCTATCCTTTGAATCAAGAACTTTTACCTTTGCCTTTTTAGACTTAATTAATTTATCTACAGAAAAAGGTAAGAAAAATTCTCCTTTCAATGGATTGTTTTTTATAATATCATCTAAAATTTCTGGAAATTCAGCTTCCATTTCCTTCATCATATCATTTGTAAAGCCCCAAAAATTCATCGAAACTCTAGTTCCTCTATCTATCTTATTCCATTTTAATTTATTATCTTCCTCTTGGCAAAAAGCGATTTCATCAGATTCTTTTAAATCATCATTTTCTTTTCTAAGCTCAGCATCAATCCATTTTATTTTTGTTCTTTCCACTATTTCCTCTAAATTATCTTCATCATCAACAGTACATACGCCTCTTGATACATCTCCATTTTCAGTCAAAGTGTTTTCTATAGGATAGCTTACCATACAAAAATCATAAACCTTTTCATCTTTCTTTTTTCTTCTTCCCAAATATTCAAAAATCTTTTCAAATGCCATAGGTCCATAATAATCATCTGCATTGATAACAGCAAAAGCTCCTTTTACAACATTTCTAGCGCTAAGAACTGCATGAGAAGTCCCCCAAGGTTTTTCTCTTCCTTCCGGTACTTTATATCCCTCAGGTATATCCTGGATGTCCTGAAATACATATTGAATATTCAAGTGTTTATCTGCTCTATTCTTCATAATAGCTCTAAAATCTTCTTCCATATCCTTTTTTATTACTATCACAACATCTTGAAATCCCGCCATATAAGCATCGTACAGAGAAAAATCTATAATCAATTCTCCTTGTTTAGTGATTTTATCCATCTGTTTAAGTCCACCGTATCTGCTTCCCATTCCTGCTGCCATAATTACTAATGTTGGTCTACTCATAATTTTCTCCTTTATATAAATTTTATCTGAAATATAATTTTGTTTATCTCTTTTTTCTAATTTTTTATCCTTATATCTTTCAAGTTTACAATCCATTTCTTTAATAAACAGACAACTATATTATACTACAAAAAAAGAGTGGCTAAAAGCCACTCTTTTAAGTTTTTATTCATTTCTATAAACTTATTTTTCTAATATTTAATTCAACAAACTTATTTTTTAAGTTTAACATCTGGTTCACTTGGAAGTTTGAATAGAGGTATAAATCTATCAAGACCAGTGAATGTTAAGATTAGAAGTGAACCTACAGCTATCATAGCCATAAAGTTGTATCTAATTAAGTCTGTTGCTTGGAATGTATGTAGTGGATATACAGCTGTTGCTATACCTACATAGAAAGCAAGATATACGTGCCATGGAATTAATTGAGAACCGAATACACCGAAAGCATCTCCGAATGTAGCGTTTCTTAATTTCAATGTGTACATATCTTCTTCGCTTGCTTCAACGTTTTCTTCTAATAAGTTTTTAAGGATTGGTCCAACTGTTACGATTTGAGCCATTTCATCAGCTAATGCTGCGTTACCAATTAGAGAAAGAATAGCATTGCAAGTCATTAGATGTCTTACTTTGCTTGAAATCATTACGATTAGTGTTGCTAGAGGTGCAAATGCGTCCATTCTACCCATTATACCACCAAATGCAGCAACCCACATCATCATTACGATTACCCAAGAACCTGCATCAGCAAATCCGCCGTTCATTAGGTCAATGTAATCAGATAATGAAGTTACAGTTCCAGCCATTACACCAAAGATGTAAGCTGAAACGATACCAGCACCTAAACAAATGAAAGTTGATAGACCCATAACAGCTAGTAAGATTACTAGAAGTAGAGGGATAATCATGTAGCTAGGAACGCCACTTTCAACTTGGTGAAGTAGATCAACTGCAGATGCTCTTTGTTCAGCTAGAGCTGTCCAAACCTCTTCAGGAATAGCTGCGATAGCTTCTGCTCCATTTGTAGTTGTTCCAGGAAGTCCTGAACCAGCAATGAAGAAAGCGATAGCTGCTGCTACTAAGCAAAGGATTGACCAAACACCTTGGTGTCTGATTCTTCTTACTACTTCAACACCTTGGATACCTGAAGATACAACTGTTGTATCTGAGATAAGACCAATGTTATCACCGAAGCAAGAACCACCAGCGATAGCTGCT
>PDWI01003843.1_pt1 | contig 20747 bp, 19 predicted proteins | sample 1430891 | NCBI WGS metagenome assembly PDWI01 (sample SAMN01162508, study PRJNA174530) | Oral metagenome, whole genome shotgun sequencing project. | biome: Marine environment; feature: Marine mammal; material: Swab sample of the gingival sulcus; isolation source: swab sample of gingival sulcus... | reverse complement strand
AAATTTTAAACAAAAAAAACCTCAAGCATAAAAAACAACCCCATAAAACATCAAATAAGACAACTTTCAAATACCATATCCTCTTATAAAACAAAAAAAACGACCGTTAATGCGGTCGCTCTTCTTGTTTTATAGATAATATTATGAGTTTATCGTAAAACAAAATCTTTAGTACCTATAAGATGATTATCTACAAAAATATCTACACGATACGCCCCTTTAAGCAAAGTTTCTGTAACAGTCCAATACATAACTTGCGAAATTGTTTTACCACTATACTCAAAATCTTTTTTTGCAGAATAGACAATATCCTTATTTTCGTAATGAAAGGTATCAGAAGAGCGATTGAAAAACACCTCTCTATTAGGGTTGGAAATACGAATATATGCAGTGCGTAAACCAACACGAGCCGTGATATTTTTCTGAATACTAAACGAGACTTTTAATATATCTGTCTTTCTTATACGAGAAGTTCTCTTTCCTTTGCGAGTTTGGGGTTCGACCTCAATATTAAAAGCATCAAGTTGTGCGGCTCTCGCTACGGTTTCATTCAACACTTGATTATGTTGCGACAATGTATCAACAAGGTTTGACGCCTCCTTATATTTACGATTGACAACAAGATTTTCGTCCTTCAATGAAGCATTTTCTTTGTTTAATGAATCTACCTGTGCTACATAAAATCTAAGCACCTTACGAACGGATAGCAATTCTCTTTTCAACTCACTGATACGCTTTGAGTTAGTAACCTTTGTAACTCTCAACTCTTCGAGTAGTAGTTGAACTTTTTTCTGTTCATCATTCAGTTTTTGTAGAATAGAGTCATTATCTACTTTTAGGCTAAATCCCTCTAAATCATTCGACAAAGAGACATACTCCTGCTCCAATTGAGCCTTGTTATCCTCTAAATTCTCTATCTCATAAGCAACCTGCTCGGCAAGAGCCTTATTCTCTTTGGTCGCCTCATTGAGTCTAACAGCCAGATAGCCAACTATTCCAAGCAATACAGTAACTCCTGCGCCTATTATTATTAATACTTTCCTTGTCATACTTTTGGTATTTATTATAATTAGAAATAAGTTGCAAAATTATAAAAAAACTATATTTCGCACAAATTCTGAACCAATTTCTTTATTAATTTTTGCAATAAGATTCGATTTTTCACTCATTAAATTTGCCTTTAACGGGGCTGATGTAACCCTTATATTTAAAGTTCCCCTATAAAACTTCACCTCATCAAAATAAGAATATACAACATTGCCCCCTACTGCATTTGGCAAAATCTCATCTTTGAGTATCCACAATAAATAACCAATATAGGCTTCCTCTCCAAAACCAACACGCAATGCGTTGGCAATAATATATTTAGATAACTTTTCTGGTTGTCGCCTTTTCATAAATATATGTAGGTCTTTATTTCAGTTTTATAGTTACCAACACCGGCAAATGGTCGCTATAACCATTATTAAAAGTCATTCCTATATAGGTACGAAACGGTCTTTTGCCGGCTATTTTATCATCTTGCAACAACCAATCTGGGGAAAAGATACGAGGCGAGTCCTCTACTATCGCCGTTTTGTTTGAAGAGTTGAGCAGCCCCCCCGAAACCACTATTTGGTCAAGCATATTCCAGTTGCTCCCATAACGATATGAACCTTTCCCCTTTTTATGAAACTGATAAGTAAGATTATACAAACCATCGTGAGTTATAAAATCTTTGGTAGCAGGCAATTGTTGTGCTTTTATAACCTTTGCCATAGAATCATTATCAGGCATATCGTTAAAATCCCCCATAATAACGACATTAGCATTTGCATTTATAGAGAATATACTATCAACCACCTCTCTCAGATAACCTGCTGCTGTCAATCTTCGCTCCTCGCTTTCGAGTTCTCCGCCTAAACGAGATGGGAAATGGTTAACCATAATATGCAAAGTATCGCCGTTGCGCAACGTACCAGAGAGATAAAGTATATCACGAGTAGTGTGAGTCGTATGAGGCAAATCAACTTTTATAGGGCGTGAGTTGATAACAGTAAATTCATCGGGACGATAAATCAAGCCTACATCAATGCCTCGAGCATCTGGCGACTCATAATGCACTATCTTATAACCTATATTTTTAAGTCCTGTGCGATTTGTCAGTTCGTCCAACACGGCATAGTTTTCTATCTCGCACAGCCCAATAATAGCAGGTGGATTGCTACGCCCTGCCGCCACAATCACCTTGGCTATATTATACAATTTCTGTCTATAACGCCCGCTGCTCCACCCTCGTATAGAGCCACTGAGATACTCTTGGTCTTGGAACCCTTCATCATGTTTATTATCAAATAAATTTTCGACATTATACGACATTATATTTATCTCTTTTTGGGCAAAAAGCCCCATTGAAAGCATCAAAGAGATTAGTAACACATTTTTTTTCATATTAATCATTTTATTTAACCTAATACTTTTTCAGACCGGCTTACTCTTCGTGCCTTTCGTACGCACCAATATCTGGTTTTGTGTCAGCAAGACGCGATGACCCTTTCAAATCAAATGGATATTTAGTTGCAACATTAAAATTAGCAATACCTATCGCCGGAGATTTTTCTGCAAGACTAAAATTAAAATACTCACGCTCATCTGTTTTTGTAAAATCAGGATATGGCATAGCAAAGACATTGTTTTCTTGCCCCCAATATATATTATGTAAATATGATTTATGTAACTCGTTTGACTTTATAACACAATCTTTTATATAAACATTAAATGGGATATTCAGATTTGTATCACGAAGAGCAATTTCTGATGCCATATTACCATAAATAATACAATTTTCTACCACAGAAGACTCGACCGGGAAAGGAGATACAACACTTTGGTTTCGTACAAAACTGATGATATTCAAAGCAGGCTCTATACGAGGATTTCCACTACTAAAATAGTGTGGCAGATAATTAGCGATGGTAGATTGTGAAAGCAATAGAGTCCCTCCAAGTTGAGCAACCGCCGAAGCACCACAATTAGAAATTTCGCTGTTAGCAATAACCACATCGCCAAAACGAGACAAAATGCCATAACTACTCATAGAGTGAATCACACTATTTTCGACCTGCAACCGCACTGGTAAAGACTGACTTCCTATCACTACACAACCCATAGTACCTCCAACCAAATCTGTATTGAGCAGGGAATTGGCATTATTGCCTCCTAGCAAATACAATGCTCCCCATTGAGAGGGCAAATAGGAATATGGAATATTTGTATATGCCATATCAGAGCGGTCTCCACGAACAGAGACTCTTCGTGCGGTAGTGCCATTAGAGACGATATTACCCTCCACAATGATAGATGTATTAGGTACAGATAGTTGATTATATCCAGTATTTATAACAAAATCATCACTGCGGTGCATAAAAATGCGTGTTCCTGCTTCTAGCGTAAGTGTTAGAGATGGAGGAATATGTAGATAACCAAATATAAGATATGCCTTGTCGCCACTAAATGTTGTATTTTCTACAATAGAGTGATTGCGTAAGACCACTGCGTCTTGCCCATAGGCTTCGAGAACGACAGATTGTCTATTGCCATTCGTCTCAAAAAACAGATTTTCGGAAACATAAACAGGTGAGTTGTGATTATTAGGGTTCAAAGTTGTCTCCACAAAAACAAAAATACTGTCTTGTGCTTTGATTTCTATATTCTCCAAACTATTATTCTTCTCGGCAGAAAAGCCATTAGCATTGAACCTAAAACACGAACTTTCTCCTTTATCAAGCCATATTTTAGCGATATTCAACGATTGACTATTAGGGTTATAAACCTTTATACTATGGGTGATAGATGGAATGGTTGAGAATATAGTATCGAAACTAACCGTATCTGACGAAAAATCCAGTTTGTAACAGCTATTAGTAGCAATGCGTTCGTCATCACAAGAGACAACAAACGCAATTGCAAATACACTTAACAAAATCCATAAACAGAATCGTCTGAACGACATCTAAATATATTATTGCTGTGTTAGTTCATGAAATTTTCTATATCAGCTACACTCTTTTGAAGTGGATTTCCAAGCACCCGACAGCCATTATCTGTAACTACAATATCATCTTCTAGACGAATACCTCCAAACGAATAATAATCTGACAATTTATCATAATTGATAAATTCTGTAAACTTATTTTCTGACTTCCACTGTTCTATAAGTGCAGGGATAAAATATATGCCTGGTTCTACGGTAAGTACACTACCCTTTTTGATGTGTTTGCCAAATCTCAATGAGCGATGTCCAAAAGTAGAGTGTCGCTTTACAATAGTGTCGTATCCTACATAATTTTCACCATAACCTTCCATATCGTGTACATCCATTCCTAATGCGTGTCCCAATCCATGAGGCATAAACAAAGATGTAGCCCCTTCTGCAACAGCCTCATCGACATTTCCTTTCATCAATCCAACGGCAGACAATCCTTCTGCTATGACACGACAAGCGTGAAAATGAACATCTTGCCATTTTGTTTCTGGCTTTGCCATATCAATACACTCCATATTCGCTTTCAAGACTATCTCATAAATCTCTTTTTGCTTTTGCGAAAACTTACCTGAAACAGGCAAAGTACGGGTATAATCAGAGCAGTATCCACTATCCGACTCTGCTCCCATATCTACCAATAGAAGTCGTCCGTCTGTCAGAATACCTTCGTGGAAAGGATTGTGCAAAGTTTGTCCGTTTTGAGATAATATAACGGGGAAAGAAACACCTGTGCCATAAGACAAAGCAACCCCCTCTGCCACTCCTGCAAGATATTGCTCTGCAACACCTATTTTGGTGGCTTTCATAATGGTTTGGTGCATCTTGACACCTATATCACACACCTTATCCATCTCTTCTATTTCTTCGTCAGACTTAATAAGGCGAAGTGCTACTACTGCCTTTATCAGTTCTTCAGAAAAATCATTTTTTACTTGTTCGATAGATTTGCCGAGTAAAGTACTAAACTCTATCATCATATCGTGGCGATATAGAGGAAGATAATGAATCCTACGCCCTTTTTTTATGGCATTAGCGAGATATTCGCCTATTTCGTCTCTACGACTGGTGCGATTGACACCACACTCTTCGGACAGTGCTTTTATTGTAGGCTGGTCGCCCATCCATACTATATCACTGACAGTAAAGTCATTGCCAAACACAATATCTTCGCCACTATCAAAATCCATTATACCCACTACTCCATCTCTACATTTAGAGAAAAAATATCTGAAACTGCTATCCTGACGATAACGATATACATTGGCAGGGTAATTCATAGAAGCCTCGTTGTTGGCAGGGAAAATTGCTATACCACCAACACTTTTCATTTGTTCGTGCAACGCTTTGCGTCTCTTAATAAAACTATCTTTGCTTATCATATTTTTTTTAAATTATAAAATTAAAACTTATTTGCAAAGATACAAAACAAAATATCTATTTCCAAATATTTCGTAAAAAAAGCACTAATACAATCAATTTCTGTATAGATATTTATTTTTTATCGTCTTGGCATAAGATTGGCATTAAACATATTCTGCTCCAGATACAACCTATGGTCAGCTATTTTCCCTTTCAAATATTTTTCTATCATAAGAGATGCTATCGGGGCAGCCCAAGAAGCTCCATAACCAGCATTCTCGACCACTACGGCAATGGCTATCTTCGGATTATCTTTGGGTGCAAAGGCAATGAATATAGAGTGGTTTTCGCCATGAGGATTTTCGGCAGTACCCGTTTTGCCACATACCACAATACTATCCAATCGAGCCACGAGAGCCGTAGAGCCACTCCCACCACCATTGACAGCCCACTCCATACCTTTTATGACTGGACCAAAATATTCTGGTTCGACAACGGTCAATTGTTTGTTGGTATATGCCGTATCTAGTGCTTGTCCTTCCATTGATTTAAGAATATGAGGACGAATCCAATAGCCTCTATTTGCTATGGTAGCACACATATTTGCCAACTGTATCGGCGTGGATATAATCTCCCCTTGTCCGATAGAGATAGATACCACATTGAGGCTCCGCCATCGGTTTACGCCATGAATCTTATCATAAGTGCCTGTATTTGGAATAAAGCCTCTATTTTCGGTAGGAAAATCGACCCCTAACTTATACCCAAACCCAAAAGAGACAATATCATTTTTCCATTTTTCAAAGGCATTTCTAATATTTCCATATTTATGATTGTCGAGCATTCGTCTCAACGAGGCACAATAGTAAGCATTGCACGAATTAGATATTGAATTGGACAAATCAAGCGGTGATGAGTGAGAGTGGCAACCGACCCTAAAATTGCCAACAACATATCCATAACTACAAGATATTGCGGTGTGTGCATTTATTATCCTTTCGTGCTGAAAAATCAAAGCATTGACCGTCTTGAAAGTACTTCCCGGCGGATAACGAGCCATCAGAGGACGATTCAAAAGAGGTTTGTAGGGATTGTTCAGCAACGCCTTATAGTTCTCACTTCGTTGCATACCCACCAATGTGGCAGGGTCGTATGTTGGAGACGAAATCAAAGCCAATATTTCTCCGGTAGAGGGTTCTATAGCTGCAACACTACCGACCTTATTAGCCATCAACTTTTCGCCATAAGCTTGTAGTTCAATATCAATACTCAACTGCATAGATTTCCCAGCAACAGGCTCTACATCTTTTTGACCGTCCCTATATTTACCTTGTAGCCGACCTTTGACATCACGCAAATATATTTCTAAGCCATTAGTGCCTTTCAACTCTTTTTCATACTGCTTTTCGACCCCACTAACCCCAATATAATCGCCCTGTCGGTATTCGTCTTCATATTGTTTAATATTGCGTTTAGATACTTCGCCGATATACCCAAGCGTATGAGCAGCATTGGGTGTGGTATATTGTCGTATGCTCCTTCCAACTAGCGATACCCCCTCAAACTGCCAAAGAACCTCTCTTATGGCAGATGCCTTTTCGGGAGGAATCTGAGCAAATAATTTTTGTGGTAAAAGTGCCGAGTAGTTAGGATTTTTACTTTTGTCTTTAATATCTTCGATGGCTCGAACAAACTCTTGATTGCTAACACCCAAAACACGACAAAGAGCATTTGTATCTATCGGATTACCCTGCTTTTTGAGTTCGTCCCATTTCTTAACAATAATATCCAAATCATAAATCTGCTGATTGTAAACCAACAGAGTACCATTTCTGTCATATATAAGTCCTCTTGTAGCATATATTATTTTGCTAAAAAGAGCATTTTCATCTGCTTGGTAACCATAGTCTTTAATCACCTGTAACCACACCAAACGCCCAATAAGCAACAACGCCACAGAGACGACAAAGAGTTTTATGGTCAGACTGCGATTTTTGAACCTATCTCTCATTGATATATTTGTTAAGAAAAAGCGTGTTAAAGACAAATATAAAAGTTGTTGTAACAACAGTAGAGGAAATACTTTTAACCACCACTACCCCAAACATTGTAAAATCAAATACCTCTATAAAAAAAGCACTCAAACAATATATAAATACTAAAACGAAAACATATTTATAATACGACAATGTATTTTTTATAAAAAAGAGAGCCGAGACCTCGCTAACCTCTGCCGACATAAATAGTAGTAGGAGTTTTGGACGCAAAAACGCAACTAAAACAACTGAAAATGTATGAATACCATAACTTTGCGAGAACATATCAACCGACAAACCGACAACGAACGACAATAACATAAGCCTTATGGACTTAATTCTCATAGGAGCAACTACAAGAAACAATAGATATACAAAAACACTCACGAACCCCCAAAGGTTCAACTGATTAAAAACTAAAACTTGTGCAACAACCAATACTAATACAAAAAGTGTATATTGTACAAAATTTCTCATCATTTCATTGTTTCTTTTAATTCTTCAACCTCTTCTACCCCTTTTATAATCACAATATCAACATAATTGACACGCATAAAATCAGTATTATAACGCAACTTAATATCATTAGATGCCGTGTTGGGATTTGAGATAACCTCTGTAATTGTCCCTACAAGATATTGGGGCGGAAAGACAGATGAATATGTGCTGGTAACAATTGTATCGCCTCTGTTCAACTCGATATGAAAAGGGATATTCATCGATTTGCCTATTGGCAACAATGACTTATCCCAACTGACCGAACATAAATGACCGCTTGTTTTCGTCATAGCACTCAAATTGATTTTAGAAGAAAGAGCCAAAAGAACCAGCGAGTAATTATCTGACACATACTGTGTTATCCCAACCACACCACCATTACTAACCACACCAAGTCCAACCTTGACTCCATTTTTTTTACCTTTATCAACAACAAAAAAATTATCTATACCATTCAACAATTTGCTTACAACACGAGCAGATATGAAACTTATATTTGTATCTGTATCATAACTTTGGGTATGACTTGTGCTGTCTATCCTATTTTGCAAGTCTAATAAATTTTGTTGCAAAAGAGCATTGCGTTTAGAGAGATACTCATTTTCTTGTTTGAGAGATAAATATGAGGTTACGCCATCAATCTGCTTGGTACAAAACGCCGATATTTCCATAGTATATTGAGCAACCAAACTTTTCTGAAAAACACTTTGATTAAACACTATGGTCAAAGCAATCGCTTCGAGCAAAATAAAGACCCAAAAAGATTTTAATTTTAAAATTTTATACAAAAGTGCATCCATTACAAGCTACAAAAAGCATTTATTGACACTAAATTATGAATGCAAAGGTACAAAAAAAAGCTTTAAAACTAAACGACTAAATCTAAAAATCGTACCATAGCCTTTTTTATAGATTCCAAGCCTATTTCCGATATATTTATGTCATTGGCATCTAAAAATATCGCCTCCGACACATCATCGGCAGGTTTGAGAGAAGAGAAATCAGCCACTTCAAGCTTATAAAACATATCCAGCGTATGAACATTGAAGCCAGAATAGAAATACTGATTAGGAATAGAAAAAAGATAGGAGATATTTGTGGGTGAGATATTCAATTCCTCTTCAATCTCCCTGACTATCGCTGACTCTGCCGTCTCACCGGCATCGACAAAACCTCCCGGCAAATCCCAAGTATCTTTCATAGGTTCTTTCGCCCGCCGACACAACAACACCTTGCCATCAGCATCAACTATAAACCCTGCTACAGCCGAAACCGCATTAAGATAATATCTAAATCCACACTTAGGACATTGCTTTGATTTCCAATCGTTTGACTTAAATCCATCAGCTCCACACACGGGACAAAATTTGAATTTATCTAATAAATGCGTCATAAACTATTTTCTTTTTTATTGAAAACAAAAAAACCCAAGAAAACTTGGGTTTAAATTATCGTATTGCTGAAATAATCATTTTCCTGCTCTGTTGACTCTATCTTTGTAACGACTCATAAATTTATCTACGCGTCCTGCAGTATCTACAAGTTTAGACTTGCCAGTGTAGAATGGATGAGAAGTGTTAGAGATTTCGAGTTTTACCAAAGGATATGTTACCCCATCAATCTCAATGGTTTCTTTCGTAGCAACAGTAGAACGAGAGATAAAGGTATCCTCGTTGGACATATCCTTAAACGCTACGGGACGATAACTTTCTGGATGAATTCCTTTTTTCATTTTAACTTATTAATTTTATTTTAATCACTATTTGCGGAGAAAGAGGGATTCGAACCCCCGGACCTGTTACAGTCAACGGTTTTCAAGACCGCCGCAATCGACCACTCTGCCATCTCTCCTTTCGAATTGGAATGCAAAGGTAATACTTTTTTTTAATACAACAAAATTTTTAATTGCACTTACTAAAAAAAATATTCAGAACCCTCTATGCTTCAACTTTCGTTGCTGAATTTTAAAATATATTTTTAGTAAAAAAGGAAATATATTAGCAATGTAGAGTATCGGCACTATCAATGGATATGGGAATACCCTTTGCTTATTCTTTTTGATACCTTTTAATATAGCACTCACTACATCTTTGGTGCTTTGGTATGGGTGAGGCATATTGGTATTGACACTTGCACGGTCAAAAAACTCTGTGCGAGTAGCCACTGGATAGACCATCATAAGACGACCAATGGAAGGCATTTCGTACTGCATCGCACTATTGAATCCGTCCAAAGCAAACTTCGTGGCGGTATATAAAGAGTAGCCAGGGAAAGGAAGTTTGCCAATGACAGAGCAGGTCATCACTACCATAAACTCTCTGCCTCGGTTTATTTGTATCATTTTACCCAGCGAATAGATTGGCGATGTGATATTGGTAGAAAAAAGATTGTCAATATGTTGCCACGAATCTGACGAAAATCTCTCATAATAGGCAAACCCAGCATTGGCAAAGAATATATCTATGCCTCCCATCTTTGCAATAGAAAAATCAAAAAGTGCATCTACTTCATCTGATTTAGAGATATCAGCCTTGAAAGGGAAGATATTAGAGCCTGTTGGCAAATTTTCAATTTTACGCCCACAAGCCACTATTTCCACCCCCTCCACCTTGGCAAACTCTTTTAGAATATGTTGCCCAATACCAGAAGTAGCCCCAGTTATCACTACTCTTTTATTTTTTATATCCATAATATTTTTATTGTAATATTTTTTCTACAAAGATAAATATATTTTTGTTTACAACAATTCAGCGATTAATTTCAACATTTTACAAAAATCAGAATATTCATTCAAATATTATATAACCAGTACAACAAATAGGAATACAAAGTGTATTTTTTTAAGTATCTTTGCATTTATATTCATTCAAATACAAAAATAAATATGACTATAAACATACTACTTGGTCTGGCAATAGGACTATTAATCGCATTTGTAATATACTTTTCCCTAAACAAAAATATAAGTTTACTCAACGCCGAAAACATAAAACTAAAAGCGGTGATAGAGGGTAAAAATATTGAATTAGCAGACTATATTCGTTCAGAGGCTAGGCTGAAATCCGACATCGTAAATATAGAAAAGAATTTGTCGGCACACAAAGAGGAGATGATAACTCTAAAAAAAGAGTTGAACCAAGAGTTTAAGATATTAGCGAACAATATATTTGAAGAGAAAACACAGAAATTTGCTCAAATAAACGAAGAGAAACTGCAAACCATACTCAATCCTCTGAAAGAGAACATCAATCGTTTTGAAAAAAAAGTAGAAGAGACCTACAATAACGAGACTCGAGAAAAAGCCTCTCTGCGTAAAGAGTTAGAATATATCATTAACATAAACCAACAGATGAGTAACGATGCCCAAAACTTAACTCATGCACTTAAAGGCGACAAAAAACTACAAGGCAACTGGGGTGAGATGCAACTTGAACAGTTGCTCGAAAAATCCGGTCTACAAGAGGGCATACATTATTCAAAACAAGGCAGTTATAAAGACCAAAACGGAGAACGGAAAATCCCAGACTACATAGTAAATCTACCACAAGACAAACATTATATAATAGACAGTAAAGTCTCATTAGTCAATTATGAGCAGTATTTCAATGCCGAAGACAACGAACTAAAAAACACCTTTTTGAATGGACACATACGAGACATCAAAAATCATATAGACGAATTAAGTCGCAAAAACTACCAAAGCCTTATGACCACCCCCGATTTTGTCTTTATGTACTTTGCCTTTGAATCGGCTCTATTCACTGCTTTGCAAAAAGACAACTCTCTTTTCGACTACGCTTTTAGGAAAAACATAATATTAGTATCCACTACCACTCTTTTGGCAAGTTTACGCACCGTGTCTTATATATGGACACAAGAGAGCCAACGAAATAATGCAACCGAAATAGCCCGTATCGGCGGAACTCTATATGACAAATTCGAGGGGTTTGTAGATAATATGATAAAGGTAGGGAAAAGTATGGATACAGCCAAAGATACATACGAAAAAGCGATGTCGCAACTATATAAAAAGAATAGCAACGGCTCATACCACGCCGGCACCATAATAGGACAAGCCGAAAGACTCAAAAAACTTGGGGCAACACCATCAAAACAACTACCTCAAAACCTTGTAGAAAGAGCTTTGGCAGAAGAAAATGATGACATTTAAGTTATGGATATTATAGAAAAAATATTACAACATAAAAGTCTGTCGATAGTTGGACTCGAAAAAAACACAGGAAAGACAGAGGCTCTAAACTTCATCTTAAACAAGATAAAAGACAAGGGCAAACAAGTGGCTATCACATCAATAGGCATAGACGGAGAGACAACAGATGCTGTAACACGCACCGCCAAACCCGAGATAACTATATATCCCAATATGATATTTACCACCGCCGAACAGTTTTATCTACAAAAACAATTTTCGGCAGAAGTGCTTGATGTCTCTCGCAAAGAGACAATTTTAGGACGACTCGTTACAAGCCGTGCCTTGTCGTGCGGGAAAGTATTGCTCACGGGCAATGCCGACACTTATTCTCTTCGCAAAACAATAGAACACAACGCCACAAAACTTGGGGTGGATATAACCATTGTAGATGGAGCTTTGTCGAGAATGAGCCTCGCCTCTCCCGCCATAACAGACGCTATGATATTAGCAACAGGGGCTGCCTATTCTTCCAACATCGAGACTCTTGTAAGAAAAACAAAATTCGTTTGTGAACTTATAAAACTGGGGGATTTTGATACTCTACCACAAAGCATTTGCAATAAGATAATAGATACCGCTTTAAGCGAAGTAACAAACAAAAAAATATATACCCTCTACGAAAAAGAACTAATCGAACTTGACGTCAAGTCGGCTCTGACTATTGGCAATATGTCAAAAGAGAATATTGAACTCTTGCGACAAAGCAAAATTATCTTTGCTTTTGGTATAATTTCCAATAAACTAATCGATTTTCTTATAGAAAAATCTCTGACAAAAGGAATGACAATCGTAGCAAAAGATTTTTCAAATATCTTTCTTACCGACACTCACTACAATCTTTTCTTGAAAATGGGTGGACAAATCAAAGTAGTGCAAAAAACAAATCTCATAGCACTGACTATCAATCCAACCTCTCCACAAGGGATAATCCTAAATAGCAAAATACTACAAGATAGATTACAAAAAGAAACAGGATTGCAAGTGATTGATGTAAAACAAATAGCAAACCAATAAAACCTTTTTAACAAAAAATACCACTCACAAAGTATTAACTCCTTGCGAGTGGCACTCTTTTAAGTACTACAATTATATGTGTTTACTTGTCAGTATTAGAATATACCTTGTTCAAGCATAGCGGTAGCGACTTTCATGAAGCCTGCAATATTAGCTCCTTTGACATAGTCAACAGTACCGTTCTCTTCGTCTTTACCGAATTTCACACATTGTTCGTGGATTGAACGCATAATTGTATGAAGTTTTTCATCAACTTCTGCTTCTGACCACGATAGGTGATTTGCGTTTTGTGTCATTTCCAAACCAGAAGTTGCTACACCACCAGCATTAACTGCTTTACCAGGTCCAAACAATACTCCTGCTTCTTGGAATGCTTTGATAGCCTCTGGCGTACAGCCCATGTTAGAGACTTCGGCAACACACCAAGTACCATTAGCAATCAGTTCCTTAGCATCTTCTTCGTTAAGTTCGTTTTGGAAAGCACAAGGAAGAGCTATATCACACTTCACACTCCAAGCTTTTTTGCCAGGAATGAAATTCGCTTCATCAGGGAATCTGTCAGACATCATAGATACGATGTTTTTGTTAGAAGCACGCATATCCAACATATAATCTATCATTTTTGGCGTAAGCCCTTCTGGTATTTCACATACTCCATCAGGACCAGATATAGCCACTACGGTAGCACCTAGTTCGGTAGCTTTTATAGATGCACCCCACGCTACATTACCAAAGCCAGAAACAGAAACAGTTTTACCTTTAATGTGGTTACCTGCTTCTTCCAACATATGTTCTACAAAGTATAGGGCTCCAAAACCAGTGGCTTCTGGACGAAGGATAGAACCACCCCAAGTCATACCTTTACCTGTAAGGATTCCGACATTGTATTCACGAGCAAGTTTTTTATACATTCCGTACATATAACCTATCTCACGACCGCCAACACCTACATCACCGGCAGGAATGTCTGTGTCTTTACCAATGTTATTCCATAGTTCCCACATAAATGCTTGGCAGAAACGCATAATCTCAGCGTCTGATTTACCTACTGGATCGAAGTCAGAACCCCCTTTACCACCACCCATAGGAAGAGTAGTAAGAGCATTTTTAAATGTTTGCTCAAAGCCCAAGAATTTCAACATTGAAGGAGTAACGGCTTTGTGGAAACGAAGACCTCCTTTATATGGTCCAATTGCTGAATTGAATTGAACACGATAACCAAGGTTTGTTTGTACATCACCATTGTCATCTACCCAAGTAACACGGAATGTAAAGACACGGTCTGGCTCAACCATTCTCTCTACGATTTTAGCTTTTTCAAACTCAGGATGTTGATTATACACCTCTTCGATTGATTCTAAAACTTCTTGCACTGCCTGTAAATACTCGTTTTCACCAGGGTGCTTTGCTTCCAATGAAGCCATTAATTTTTTTACTTCCATAGTAAATAAAATAAAAAGATTAAAAAAAATATTTTGTTAAATAATTATCTATTAATAATATACGATTATAAATAACTATTATCGTATAGATTTGCAAAGGTAAGTAATTGTATTGAATAAAAAAACAAATAAAACCAATGTTTATGTTATTTCATTTATTTTTTACTTCAAAACAGATAATTCTTTACCTATTTTCACAAAAGCATTTATACATTTGTCAAGATCTACTTTGTTGTGTGCTGCCGATATTTGAACTCTTATTCGAGCCTCTCCTTTTGGTACTACAGGATAGTAGAAACCAGTAACATATATACCCTCTTTCATAAGAGCCGCTGCCATGTCTTGCGACAATTTTGCATCATACAACATCACCGCACAGATGGCAGATTCGGTAGGTTTAATATCAAACCCAGCATCTTTCATTTTTGCTACAAAATAATCTGTATTATCGTGCAACTTATCTTGAAGTTCATTAGATTGCTCCATAATATTAAACGCCTCAACTCCTGCGGCTGCTACCATAGGAGGTATTGAGTTAGAGAATAAGTATGGGCGAGAACGTTGACGAAGCATATCTATTATCTCTTTTTTGCCTGTCGTAAAGCCACCGATAGCACCGCCAAAGGCTTTGCCTAAAGTACCTGTAATGATTTCAATCTTACCCATAAGGTTGTATCGTTCGGTAACACCACGACCTGTCTTACCAACCACACCAGCAGAATGACTTTCATCGACCATCACCATCGCACCATATTTTTCTGCCAAAGCATGTATTTTGTCGAGTGGAGCAACATTCCCGTCCATAGAGAACACTCCGTCTGTAACGATAAGTTTGAAACGACAATCTTTTGCTGCTACCAACTGCTTTTCCAAATCGTCCATATCCGCATTTGCATAACGGAAACGCTGTGCCTTACACAGCCTTACGCCATCAATGATAGAAGCGTGATTTAGAGAATCGGAAATAATAGCGTCTTCGGCTGTCAAAAGAGGCTCAAAGACACCACCATTAGCATCAAAACAGGCGGCATACAAAATTGTATCTTCCATATTAAAGAATTTGGCGATTGCTTTCTCCAACGCCTTGTGCATATCTTGTGTGCCACAGATAAAACGCACCGAAGCCATACCGTAGCCTCTTTGGTCAAGTGCCTTTTTGGCGGCATCTATCAGACGAGGATTGTTTGCCAGACCAAGATAGTTGTTAGCACAAAAGTTCAATACCTTGTCGCCTTTAACATCGATATTTGCATCTTGCGGAGAGGTGATTTCTCTTTCTGTTTTCCATAGACCTGCATTTTTTATCTCTTGCAGTTCGTTTGTTAAAAAGTCTTGAAAATTTTTATACATACTGTGTATTATTTTTGTTTATTTTATTAATAAATTCCGTCTATCCTGTTTAAATAAATATATTATTTAGTATATTTAAAATTAAGTTTTTACTATCGTTACAAATTCAACAACCTTAACAATAAATTATATACGCAACAAAGTTACTATTTTTTACATTAAACAGACAAAAAAATATACCTTTGCAGAAAAAAAATATCATTTTACTAAAAAAACATATATGAATAAACCTAAATTTTCAATTACTATCCTAATAATATTTATCAGTACAACAATATTTGGGCAAACCGTATTGAGTACCACCAACAAAAAAGCAAAAAAGATATATCTGACAGCCATCGCTCAAAAGCCATTCACATCAAAACAGGATTTTTGCAAACAGATGAACCGAGCAATGAAAACCGACAGTCGATTTGTAGAATCTTATTGGCAATTAGCCGACAACTGTGCCACAGAGCCAGAAGAGGCAATTGCGATATTGACCCAAGCAGTCGAAAAATGCGACTCCAAAAAAGACGATACTCTATTGAGGTTGATAAAGATACTCAAAAGTTCAGGCAAATACAAAGAGGCACTTGACATAGCAAACAGATTATCAACAGGCTGTCCGCAAAGAGCCTTTGCAATAGAAGAGTGCAAAGAGTTGCTGGATATGACAAACAATCCAGTTCCTTTTTCGCCACAAAACCTAAAATACGCCAATAGCAACAAGTCTGAATATTTCCCTTCCGTAACAGCCGATGACAACATATTGTCTGTAACATATTCGGAACAGTCTATGGCAGTAGCAGACGAAGACCTCTACCAAAGCACAAAAATCAATAACCAATGGATGCCATTTATGCCTATCAAAGAGATAAACAGTTATCAATTCAATGAAGGTTCGCAGACTATATCGGCAGACGGCAGATATATGTTTTTCGTTGGTTGCAACCGTCCCGATGGGCTTGGTAGTTGCGACATATACTATTCGATAAATATCGGTGGCAAATGGAGTAAGCCTATCAACGCTGGACAAACACTCAACACAGATGAATGGGAGAGCAATCCTGCCTTGTCGCCGACAGGAGACGAACTATTTTTCACCTCCAACCGCCAGCCTTCGTTTGGCAAAAGGGATTTGTGGCATTGTAAAATAAAAATATCCGACAATGGAACTATAATATTTGGCGAACCTCAAAATATGGGGAAGCCCATAAATTCGGCAGAAGATGACTTTTCCCCATACATACACGCAGACAATAAAACACTATATTTCTTATCGACCGGACACACCAATTTTGGAGGGTCTGACATTTTCATATCACGTAAAACAGATGGCAAATGGGGAAAACCAAAAAACTTAGGATACCCTATCAACACCAAAGATTATTGCTATGGATTTACCATTACCGGCAAAGGCGACAAAGGATATATCTCTTTAAATAACAAAGAGATACCTAAACGACAATTTGATATTTATGAGTTTGAACTATATCCTGCCATACGCCCCCAAAGCATGGGTTATGTCAAAGGAATAGTCTGCGATGCCGAGAGTAAGAAACCTCTTGGTTCTACAATAAAAACATTTGACTACAACGCTCAAAAAACTTTGTCAGAAACTTTGAGCGACCCCCAAACAGGCGTTTTCACGACATTTATACCAGACACAGGAGAATACGGCATCAATATTCGTAAAAAAGGCTACATCTTTCATTCAAGCAAATTAATAAATCGCAAAGACACAGTAAAGATATTCTTACAACCAATAAAAAAAGGCAACAGTATTATACTCAAAAACATTTTTTTTGACCTAAACTCTTACAACCTCAAAGAACAGTCGCATATAGAGATACGCCAACTAACAACCTTTTTAGCACAAAACCCTACCATATCAATAGAAATCATAGGACACACCGACAATCAAGGTTCTATCGAATCCAACATCACACTTAGCCAAAACCGTGCCAAAGCCGTAAAAAAAGCATTAATAGAGCAAGGCATAGCACCCTCCCGTGTCTCTGACAAAGGAATGGGACAAAGACAACCCATAGCGACTAACGAAACAGAGAGTGGACGACAGCAAAATAGAAGAGTGGAGTTTGTAATAAAATAAACCATCAAGAAAATTATGTCAGAAAGTTGCCTTGACCCTAAAATAAAATAGAACAAAACAAAATTCATTTTGTATCTTTGCATTTGATATTAATATATAAAAAAAAACGAATGAAAAGAGGGAAAAGAGTATTGCTCTCTATGAGCGGTGGCATCGACTCTACTGTGGCAGCAATACTTCTACAAAGACAAGGCTACGACATAGTTGGAGTTACCTATCGGACTTGGGATAGCGTATCGGAAGGCTGTTTTGAGAAAGAAAAAGGGTGCTGTACCATCAATGCTATAATGGAGGCAAAACGAATGGCTACACAGATGGGATTCCCACACCATTTCCTCGACATTCGCAAGGAGTTTCGTGCTACTGTCATTCAGAATTTCATCAATGAATATCTATGTGGGAACACGCCTAATCCATGTGTTGTCTGCAATGCCGAAATAAAATGGGGAGAAGTCCTCAAATTAGCCGACCAACACCAATGCCAGTACATCGCAACAGGACATTACGCACAGATTCACCAAGAAGGAGATAACTTCTTCCTAAAAAAAGGAGTCGATGCCAAAAAAGACCAAACATATTTTCTTTGGCAGTTGCCACAAAATGTATTGAGTAGGACTATTTTCCCATTAGGAAAACTCACTAAACAAGAAGTCAGACAAATAGCATTAGATGCTGGATACGAAAAATTATCAAAAAAAGCAGAGAGCCAAGAGATTTGTTTTATAGAAAATGACAATTATAGAGATTTTTTGGCAGAACAAGTGCCTTCATACAATAATATTTGTCGTCAAGGGAACTTCATCGATGTCGAAGGCAACGTGATTGGCTCTCACAAAGGCTATCCTAACTACACTATCGGACAACGAAAAGGGCTACAGATTGCTCTTGGCAAACCAATGTTTGTAAAAGAAATAAACGCTAAAACCAATGAAGTAACTATTGCCGAAAGGGACGCTCTATATACAAACACCTTATATGCTAAAAACACAATTTTCGCAGACCAATCACTTGTCGTTGATGGCTTATCCGTAAATGCTCGAATAAGATACAAAAGCCCTGCCACAACGGCTCGGCTGACATTTGAAGGCAACCGTATAAAAGTCGATTTTGATAATCCTGTATGGGCTGTGGCTTCTGGTCAGTCAATAGTGTTCTACAAAAATGACATCATACTTGGCGGAGGCATCATCGAATAAAGAACAAAAAAAATAACACAAAAAAGAGATATTATTATGAGAAAAATAGCACCATCTGAACTAATAATTAATCAAGACGGCTCAATATTTCACCTTCACCTCAAACCCGAACAACTTGCCGAGACAATAATATTAGTCGGCGACCCTTCAAGAGTAGATATGGTTGCTTCGTTTTTTGACGACATTGAATGCGATATACATAGCCGTGAATTTCATACCATAACAGGGAAATATAACGGTAAAAGAGTAAGTTGCATATCACACGGAATTGGCACAGACAACATTGATATAGTGATGACCGAAATAGATGCTTTAGCAAATATAGATTTCAATACACGCACTGTAAGACCAAAACTCAAAACTCTTTCGCTAATTCGTATCGGTACTTCTGGTGGACTACAAACAGACTGTCCTGTTGGGAGTTATGTCGTATCACAATGTTCTATCGGCTTCGATGGACTACTAAACTTCTACGAAATACCTGATGGCATCATCGATTTAGAGTTTGAAAAAACTTTTTGCGACTATGTCGATTGGAACGACAAGTTACCCAAGCCATATATCGTCAAGGCAGACAGCGACTTAGTCAAAAAAATTGGTTTTGATATGATAAAAGGCATTACCATATCCGCTCCTGGATTTTATGGACCACAAGGCAGATATGTACGACTTAAACCATACGACATAGAGTTAAATAAAAAAATAGAATCATTTTCATACAATGGCCAGAGAATAACCAACTTTGAGATGGAAAGTTCGGCTCTTGCTGGTCTTGGGCAATTGCTCGGACACAAAGCAATGACCGTTTGCCTTATTATCGCTGGACGAGTATCAAAGGATATGAACACCAACTATAAAGGCTCTATGGGAAATCTAATAAAAACAGTTTTAAACAGAGCATTAGCGTAATATTCTGCATATAACTATCTGTATAAAAACAAACTAACACTGAACTTGAATTATGAGAATAGGTTTTGGATACGACATACACCGATTGGTAGAAGGACGAGATTTATTTATTGGTGGCACAAAGATTCCACACACGCACGGATTACTAGGTCATTCAGACGCCGATGTACTGATACACGCCATTTGTGATGCACTACTCGGAGCTGCTGGGCTACGAGACATCGGTCATTACTTCCCAGATAATAGCAAAGAATTCAAAAATATTGATAGTAAAATATTACTTGCAAAAACACATGAACTAATTAATATAGAAGGGTATAAAATTGGTAATATCGACTCAACTATATGTGCCGAACAGCCTAAAATCAATCCTCACATAGCCACTATGAAAGCAGTTATGGCCGAGATACTAAATACCGAACAAAAAAATATTGGTATCAAAGCCACTACCAACGAGACTCTGGGAGCTGAGGGACGCAAAGAGGGGATATCTGCATACGCTGTGGCTCTCCTACTTGACAAGTAACACAAAAATATACTATATATAACCAAAAAGGTATTTCACCATAGTGAAATACCTTTTCTATTTTAGACGTTAACTCTATTTATTC
>PDWI01006214.1_pt1 | contig 20755 bp, 15 predicted proteins | sample 1430891 | NCBI WGS metagenome assembly PDWI01 (sample SAMN01162508, study PRJNA174530) | Oral metagenome, whole genome shotgun sequencing project. | biome: Marine environment; feature: Marine mammal; material: Swab sample of the gingival sulcus; isolation source: swab sample of gingival sulcus... | reverse complement strand
ATTTAATGGCGGAGAGACAGGGATTCGAACCCTGGGTGCCACAAGTGACACGACGGTTTTCAAGACCGTTGCCTTCGACCACTCAGCCATCTCTCCAAAGGTTAATAATTTAAAAAAAAATTATTAACTTAAAAATTTATGGCTCCCCCGACTGGATTCGAACCAGTGACCAAATGGTTAACAGCCATCTACTCTACCACTGAGCTACGGAGGAATATATATTAAATCGCGAGAAAGATTTTATACTTTTTTTTTATATTGTCAAAATTTTTTTCGACTTTTTTTTATAATCAAGGAAGCTCTGAAAAAGTCCTAATTTTTACAAACTAACAACTACAACCACTTCAACATCATCAAGGAGCACAAGAAGAATCTCATCATCAAATTATACTTATAAACATAGATTTTATTTCTGAATCTTCTGGTACTATTCCTTCAAAAATTACATCTTTAAAATCTATAGCTTCTTCTTCTACTATTAAAGCAGGTTCTTTTTCTATAGAAAGTTCTTTTTTTAACTCTTCATTTTCTGTTAATTCAACTTCTATAAAACTTGATAGACCAAGTTCCTCTAAAGAATTATTAACCTTATCTAAAAGTTCTTTTGTATTAGAAGTATTTCAAAATAATTTAATTTTCATATTTTTTTATGTTAAAACAAAAGACACAATTTTTTTTGGAAAATGTGTGTCTTTTTAAGTTTTTAAAATTTTAAACATTAAGCTTCTTCTTTTTTCTCTTCTTCTCAAGCTACAGGAACTTCAACAGCCTCAGGAGCAGTATCTTCAATCTCAACTCTTTTAGGCTCTGATGCTATAGCTATTAAGTCTTCAGGTCAATGAGTAAGAGTAATTTTTGATGTATCTATTGGTAAGTCTTTTATTCTTATAGAATCTCAGATTTTTTTAAGAACAGAAATATCAACATCTATAGAATCAACTAAGTCTTTTGGTAATAAAGTAGCTTCTACATCTCTTATATATTCCTCTACTATAGCTCCTTCTTTTTCTGCTTCTGATTTACCAATAAAGTTTAATTTTATATTTGTAGTTAATGCTTGTCATTGAGTTACTGCATAAAAATCCATATGTAAAAAATCTCATTTAACTGGATCTTTTTGAAAATCATGAATTAAAACATCTATTTTTTTAGAGTCTAAATCCAAAGAGAAAATATGTGATTCTCAAACTTCTTTAAAAATTTTATTTAGTTGTGATCTATCAACTTTTAAAGCAACACTTTCATTTTTTTTCCCATAAACAACTCATGGCACAAAAGAAGAATTTCTAATTTCACTTAATTTAGCAGAAGGATCTCTTTTTTCTGCCTTTAATACTACATTATTCATAATCTTTCTTAAATAATTATTAAAATTAAAATATTATTTTAGTTTGCAGATTTTATCTATAAAATACAATTTTGCAAATTTTTTTTCAAAATAGTCAAATAAGCTTTTAAAAAGCCTAGGAAAGTCATTTTTAAGAATAAGCAACAAAAATTTTTATCTAATTACAAGTCTATCATCACTAACTTCAAACTTTAATTTAAAAACACCTTCATTATTTAGGAGAATAATTTCTCCATCAGTTTCTACAAAGAAATCAATAAGTTTAGAGTCAGATAATTCTATTTGTCATAAATAATTTAAATCTCTTGTGTTTTTATAATTATTAGAATTTGTTTTAAAAACCCAGATTTTATTATTTAAAAGCATATATACATAATTTAGCTTGAATCATGATTTAATTTTAAATACACCTCCCTCTTCTAAAGAATAGTTTTTTGGTAGTTTGTTTAAAAATAAACTATTTAATCCATAAGGAGAGCTAAAAAATTTCATCACTTCTAAATTATTTTTAACAATATAGAATCCTCAATCTATTGAAAAATCTAAAATATCTCAAATTTGTTTTCTATCTTCTTCTTTTAAATATGGTGTTTTAGCAGAAAAGTTGTTTTTTAATGCTCTATGTTTATATATTTGATTATCTTCTCATAAGCTATAAAGATTTGTAGAATATGATTTTATAGATTTCATATTTTCCCATCTAGATTGTCATGAAACATTTGCAAAACTAAATCTACCAGATGAAGAAAATCTAACTATTTTTGATGTATTAGTTAAAAGGAAAATATTTGTTCATATAACTGCATAATCTTTAAAATATTCATTTTCTTTTAAGTCATTAAATGTGTAGATTTTTCATTTTTGTCCTTCTATTATAGGTCAGATAAGTCAGTTTTTTGTAATTATAAAGATTTTTCAAGATTTTTTAAGAAGCATTTTTACTTGTGAAACTTTTTCTAAAAATAGAGAATTTTCTTTTGTAGGAGTAAAAACTTCTACTTTATCAAATTGATTTTTTAAAATACTTATCTCATCATTTATTTTTTTTATATCTCACTTGAAAAGATTTTTTTCTTGAAGTTCAGAAACCATAGTTTCTGCTTTAGATATATTTAACCTAAAAATTTCTGGATTTCAGATATTTTCAGAAGCTGTAGTTAAAACTTTTCTAACTTGAATAATTGATGTTTTTACTTCTTCTTTTAATTCTGTCTGAGTACTAACTCAAACTATTTTTGATATAATAAAATAAAGAAATATTATAGAGAGAACTATACTAGCAATAAAAACTGTATTTTTAACGGTTTTTGATTGAAGATCTATTTTATCTTTTAAAACTAGAGAAGTTCAAATAGTTTTTTTAACTAAATTTGTGTCAGCAACAGACATAAAAAAGTTTTTTATTGGTGCTAGTTTACTTTCTTTATGGTCAACTTGAAATTCATTTTCATACCTCATAGAAGAAACTAGACAGTTTTTCTTTAGTATTTCTGTTTTTAAAATATTTTTTATATTTTTACAAAAAATATCCATATCATCTGAAAGTATCATTCAATCTATTAAATCACTTTTTGATAAATATTTAAGTAAATTTATAGTTGATTCTATAATTATATCTCCATTTGCTAGAGTTCCATTTGATATGTATAAAAATTCTTTTTTATTTTCTGCTTTTTCAGTTAATTCTGTTATTTGAGAGTTTGAATTTATCATATAAACTCATGTTTTTCATATATTTGAAAACATAAATTCATTTTCATTTAATATAGATATAACAATATCTAATTTTGCTTCTTTTTCTCACTCAGATACAGGATTATCTGCTCTCCATGTTTTTAAAAAAGCATTTATATTTTCAAGAGCTATTCAAAAATCGTTGTAAGTTTCAGCTTTACTAACTTTATCTATAATATTTTCTATTATATTATTTGAAATACTCTCTGCTAAATTATGATTTTTAGAGCTTATAAGAAAAAAACAATCTAAATTTGTATCTAAATTTATAGTTTTTTGTAAAATCAAATTTCCTTTATCTATATCTAATTTTTGTATACTTAAATCAAACATTTTTTAATTTTTAAATAAATATTAAGGAACATCTGAAAAACTCACATCTAGAAAAAAATACCCCTCCTAACCTCCCCTTGTAAAGGTGAGAAAACTCTTTTTTGTTAATTTTCTTTTAAAAATTTTCCCCTATACAAAGGCATAAGTAAAAATTTTTGCAAAAAAATTATCTAAAAAATATTTATTTTTATTCTTACGAAGAAGTTTTTCAGAGATTCCTTTTAACCTATTATAACAATTATTTTTAAATTTCAAGCTTGAATTAAATTTAATTTTGAATATAATTCAGTTTAAAGCTTTCAGCTACAAGCTAACAACTTTTTATAACTGATAGCTGTCAACTTACAGCTTGTTAACTAAAATTAAAATGCTAAAAATAAATTGATGAAAAAAACTCTCTGGAGTTGTTAAGATAAGTGGTTCAAAAAATGCAGCACTTCCTATAATTTGAGCTTGTCTTCTTTTAAGAGGAAAAATTACTCTTAATAATGTACCTAAAATAAGGGATGTAGAAACATTTTTAGATATTATTTCTGAAATTTGAGCAAAATACTCTTGGAAAGGAAATACTCTTATTTTAGATACAAAAAATATGGAAAGTAATAAATTAAGTTATGAAAAAATTAAAAAAGTAAGGGCTTCTATTTTTTTACTTTCTCCTTTACTTATGCACTTTTGAAAAATAAACATACCTTTCCCTTGAGGTTGTAATATTTGAAAAAGACCTATAGATTCTCATCTAAATTCTCTAAAAAAAATAGGTTTTGATTATAAGTATGATTGAGAAAATATAAAAATTTCTGGAAAATTGAAAAAAGGAGAAAAAATAATAAATTCAGGATTTTCAGTTTCTGCAACAGAAAACTCTTTGATTGCAAATGTTTTAAGAAAATGAAAAACAATACTTAAAAATGTTGCAATAGAGCCTCATGTTATGAATTTAGTAGACTTGCTTAGAAAAGCTTGAGCAGATATAAAAATTAGATATTCTCATGAAATTATTATAGAATGAGTGGAAGAATTATCTTCAGATTTTGAATTTGATATAATTTCAGATTATATAGAATCAGGGACTTTTATGGTTCTTGCTGCTTTAGCTTCAGAAAAATATTTAGATATAGAAAATGCAAGAGTTTGTGATTTGTATAGTTTTATAGAAAAACTTAAAGAATCAGGAGTAAAAATAAAAGATTTATGATGAGATACTTTAAGGGTTTATAGATGTGAAAACATAAAAGCTGTAGATATTCAAACAAATATATTTCCAGGTTTTCCTACAGACCTGCAATCTCCATTTACAATATTACAAACACAAGCAAATGGTATGAGCAAAGTTCATGAAATACTTTTTGAATGAAGACTAAATTGGTTTGTAGAACTTGAAAAAATGTGAGTAAAGTTAGCAATTTTAAATCCACATGAAGCTATAATTTTTGGACCAAATAATTTAAAACCTGCAAAAGTAACTTCTTGGGATTTAAGGGCTTGAATGTCTATGGTTATAGCTTGACTTATATCAGAATGAAAAACAAGAGTAACTCAAATAGAATACATATATAGATGATATGAAAATTTTGTAGAAAAATTAAAAAAACTCTGAGCAGATATAGAAGATAGTTCAAAGGCTACGATTCATAGTTCATAGTTACATTAGCAAGACAGCAGAGCTGAAAAAGTAGCTGAAAGTTAAATAGTAGCTAGTTAAAAGTAGTTTACAGTTCATAGTATAGTTATTTTAAAATTTAATAAAAAAATTATGTCTAATTTTTGAGATTTAGTAAATATAGAAGAATTTGATAAAAAGGATTATTTTGTGGAAGAGAGATGAGATGTATCTTTTTATTGTAAAGATTGTAAAAAATTGGTAGAAACTGACAGGCCAAATAAAAATTGATACACTTTTATTTGCAAGGAATGCAATTGAAAAAATATAGCTATATGAACAGAAGAAGGGTTGAAAACTAATTATAAGATAAAGTAATCAGTTGACAGCTGACAGATGTCAGTTAAAAGTTAACTAGTAACTAGTTGAAAGTAGTTTAAAACAGTTAAAAGTTAACTAGTAGCTAGTTGAAAGTAGTTCATAGTTCATAGTTAACAGTTCATAGTTACATTAGAAACAGTTGAAAGTTAACTAGTAGCTAGTGTCTGATAACTGATAGCTGATAGCTGACAACTGGCATCTGATAGCTAAAAACTGAGAACCTTTAAAAAAACTTTTGACAGATATGAATAAACAAGATGCATTAAATAATGCTCTATCTATGATAGAAAAACAATTTGGTAAAGGTTCTATTATGAAACTTTGAGATGAATGAGCAAAGCAAAAAGTTGAAACTTTTGGTTCTGGTTCAATTGGTCTTGATATAGCTCTTGGTTGAGGTTATGCAAAAGGAAGAATTATAGAAATATATGGTCCTGAAAGTTCAGGTAAAACTACTCTTACTCTACATGCAATAGCTGAAGCTCAAAAAGCATGAGGAACAGCAGCTTTTATAGATGCAGAACATGCTTTAGATCCTGAGTATGCAAAAAAAATCTGAGTAGACACTGATAGTTTGCTTATTTCTCAACCAGATTATGGTGAACAAGCTTTGGAGATAACTGAAAAACTTGTAAACTCTGGGGCTGTTGACATAATAGTTGTAGATTCTGTTGCAGCATTAACTCCAAAAGCTGAAATAGAATGAGATATGTGAGATTCTCATATGTGACTTCAAGCTAGACTTATGAGTCAAGCACTTAGAAAAATAACTTGAGCTATAAATAGAACAAATTGTACTGTAATATTTATAAATCAAATTAGAATGAAAATTTGAGTAATGTTTGGTAGCCCAGAAACTACAACTTGAGGTAATGCTCTGAAATTTTATGCTTCTCAAAGGCTTGATATAAGAAGAAAAGCTAAAATAGAAAAATGAGCTTGAGATGCAAAAGAGGTTGTTTGAAACTTAACAAAGGTTAAAGTTATAAAAAACAAAATAGCTCCTCCTTTTAAGGAAGTTGAGTTTGATATTATGTATAATGAATGAATATCAAAAATTTGAGAAATATTAGATTTTGGTGTAAGGATGGATATAATCAAAAAATCAGGAGCATTTTATTCTTACTGAGATACAAAACTAGGTCAATGAAGAGAAAATGCTAAAACTTTTTTAATGGAAAATGAGGCTTTGACAGCTGAGATTGAAGAAATAATTAGAAATAGTTTATAGGAAAATTATCTAAAATAAAATATAGAATATCTAAGGTGTTCTATATTTTTTAAAATTAAAAAAAATTTACTTTTTTTATTTATTTTATATACTATTGTCCTTTAAAAAATTTAAAAAATATAAAAAATGTGATTTAGGCAAAATTATAGAAAAGAAACTGAAGCAATAGTTGAAGAAACTCATGCAAAATTCACAAAATGAGCAATTATAAAACATGTAATAGTTATGAGTTTAACTGCATCTATATGACTTATTGCTCTTTTTTTAGTAGATTTAATAGATTTTTATTTTATAAGTTTATTATGAGAAAAAGAATTAGCTGCTGCTATTTGATATGCTGGAAGTATACTTTTTTTTACAAGTTCAATTAGTATAGGTCTTTCAATAACTATGTGAGCTTTGGTTAGCAAAAACATATGAGCAAGAAAAATAAAAGAAGCACAAAATTTTTGAATTGTTATAGCTTCTCTTATATTTATAACTTGAATTATAATTTCTTTACTTGTATGGCTTTTTGCACCTTATTTATTATCTATTTTATGAGCTGAAGGAAGTACTCTTGATTTTGCAATAATGTATCTAAGAATAATAATTATCTGAACACCCATAATGGCTCTTGGTATGTGATTAAATGCTATACTTAGAGCAAAAGCTGAAGCAAGAAATGCTATGATTAGCCTGCTTGCTTGAAGTATTGTAAATGGTATTTTAGACCCTATTTTGATATTTTGATTTGATTTGTGATTAAAATGAGCTGCTTTTGCTACTTTGATATCTAGATTTTTTATATTGTGAGTTGTTATATTTTTCTTATATAAAAATAATTTCTTTAAATGAGTGTCTTTAAAATGTTTTAAAAAGTTTAAAAAATACTTAAAACCAATAGCATTTATTGCTTTGCCCGCAATATTAACAAATCTTGCAACTCCTATTTGAAATGCTTATGTTATAGCAAAAATAGCAGATTTTTGAGATAGTGCAGTTGCTGGTTTTAGTATGATTTGAAGAATATCTCCTGTGGCTTTTGCTGTTATATTTGCACTTTCTTGAGCTATTTGACCAATTATATGACAAAACTTATGAGCTTGAAACTTAAAAAGAGTAAAACAAACTGTACTTGAGAGTATAAAGTTTTCAGTTATTTATATATTTTCAATATCTATAATATTGTTTTTAGTAAAGGGATTTATAGTAGATATGTTTAAATTAACTTGAGAAGCTAGAGTTCTTTGAATATTGTTTTTTACTTTTTTATCTTGGCTTTTTATATTCCAAGCCCTTGTTTTTATCGCAAATGCAGCATTTAACAATATATGACAAGCAAAAAAATCTACCATTGTAAACTTTTTAAAAGCAACTGTTTTTACTATTCCTTTTGTATACTTTTGAGCAAAGTTTTATGGAGCTAGTTGAGCTTTAATATGACAATCAATATGATTTATATTAATATGAATAATTGCTATAACTTGGTGTTTTTCTGAAATAAAAAAATTAAATTGAGTCTGAAAAAACTCTTAACAAAAAAACCAAAGAATTATCTTTGGTTTTTTTATAACACTTTTTTAATTTTCAAATAATTCTTCAAATTCTATATAGTTTTTTGGAGCTTCTATATAAATATTATCTTTTTTTTGTGTTGATGATTTGTCTTTCATTAAAAACTTAAATACTTGTTTGTTGTCTACATTTACAAACGAATCTATAAGAAAACTTCTAGTATTAGCTACATTTTCCATTTTAATATTAAAATTTGAATTTAGACTTTTTATTTCTTCTGTAGTTTCTGGATCTTTAAATTTAAGTAAGTTATTTATAGATTTTATCATTTCTTCTTTAGCAAATAAGTTGTTTTGTAGATTAAATCTTTCTTTACTTATCCATCATTCATGATCTATATAACAATAATTTGAAAATAGAGTTTTTCATCTTATTTCTCTTTGTGATATAGTTATGTTTGATTTAAGTAATTCTTTAAAATCACCAGAGTAGTTGTATTTATAAGTTTCAAAATCAAATTCTTTATCTTTTTCAGCTAAAGTAACATTTATATGTCAATTTATAGGTAGATAGTCATCATCATAATTGATAGATAAATCTAGATTTACTTTTCTTCATTCTCACTCAAAATTAGACACAAGCTCTATAAGATTGTTTTTTAAGTTAATTTCTCAATTTAGGTTTTCTTTGTTATTTTCTAAATCTTTTCAAGTAAAATCTATATACAAGTTTTCTAATTTATTATCATAAGTTGTAGCTCATTTTATTGTTCATTTTAAGCTATATTTATCAACTTTTTCCCATTTTCAATCTGAATAATCATATGAATCATCTATAAAACTAAATTTTCAAGTTATTTTATTGTCCATTAATTTTACAGATACTGAATTTTTAGCAAGATTATGTAAAATATTTAAATCTAAAGTTTTAAATCTATTATTTTCATCAAGTTCAGAGCTAAAATCTAGAGTATTTCATTCTAAAGAATAACCAAAGTTCATAAGTTTATTGTCTATGTATTCCAATTTTATATATTGTCAAACATATTCTTTTTCTTTAACATTAGCATTTAATACTAATTCTTTTATTTTTTCATCAGTGTATTTTATATGTCAATTAAAATCAAGTCATTCTGAAATTCAGTCAAAAACTAATGAAGTAGTTTCTTGATTAAATTCTAAATAAACATCTCAAAAATCTTCAAAGCTTTTTAATAATTCTTCATATTGTCCTTCTGAACAACTACTTCCATAAAAAGGATCAAAAATTGCTTCTAGAGATTTGAATTTTTCACAAGAAAATTTAGTAGGTTTTAAGAAATATTTATTTCCTGATTTATGAGATAGTTCAAAAAGTGGTTTTTCATTAAAAACTCAAACATTATCTAAGTAATTTTTAGAAGTAAAAAAACTTAAAAATCCATAAAAACCTGCTAAGTTTCTAGTATTTTCTGGTAATTTTACAAATTTAGAGTTTTCTGATAATTCTTTAAGTTTTTCTAAAAAACCCTCTGGATCATTAATTCATTCTTCTTCTAATATATTAAGGTTTTTTAGAGCCATATACAAATCTCATGATTTAGATATTTGCTCTAAATCTGCTGTGAAGTCTAGTCTTTTCAGTTCTGAATCTTTGTTAGGATTATAATAAAAATATGATTTTAATTCTGACTCAAAACTACCATCAAAATTAGTATTTGATTTAGATAAATAATCTTTTAAAAATAATTTGTAATCAAAATTTCAAAGATCTCAGTAGCTAAAGTTTGTAGAAAGCTCGAAATCTCATTTTTGTTCTAGGTTTAGATTTTTTTCTAGTTCTTCTCTAAGTTTATCACTTAGATTTTTTGATTTATCAAGTAATTTTTTTTGAAGTTTAAGAACTTCTGTTCTTACTTTTTCTTTATCTTCTTCATTTAATAAAATAGGTTTTTTTTCTATTTTTTCCTCTTTTTTTGTTTCTAATTTATAAAATTTTTGGTCAATTTTGTATTCTAAGTATTTTATAATAATAAGTGCTTTAGATTTTTTTTGAAATTTTGTTTTTGATAAAACTCTTGAGATATTTTCTCTAGTTTTTTCTAGTTTATCTTTATCAGATTTTTCTACAAAATAATCTATGGCTTTTATGTAAGAATCTCCGTTTTTGATTTTTTTAAGTTTATCTCTTGAGATAATTACATTTTTTGCAGCAATTTGATTAGTTGATTCAGCATAAACTACAGCAAAATTAGAAATGCTTAAACTAAAAAATATAAAAATGAGTATTTGAATAAATTTTTTCATATTGTAAAATTTTTAAAAATATAAAATGCTTAAGGAACATCTGAATTCAATTCAAAGTCATTAAAATGTAAAGTTCCTTATTTTAAAGGAAAAATATTTTGATAGATCCCCGTGTGACCAAAGGGAATGCTCTTGAGTGCAAGCACGAAGATGACATTTTTGGGACACCCCTATACTACTCTTTCTTTAAAAATAATCAAATAAAAATAAAAAGTAATATAGACAAATAAGTAGATTCAAATATATGTAAAAATACATTCATAACTAAAATTGCTAAAAACATAGAGAAAATTATCTTGGATTCAAAGAAAAGTCATTTTAAAATTAGTAGCAAAATAGCTAAAAATAGTAAAAAATAAATAATTCCTCATTCTATCAAAATTTGAATATACCAGCTTTCTGGAATATAATAAACTTCATCTTTTTTTGTTTGTTTGTCAGGATATATTGACCTAAATGCAGGTCAGGCTTCTGCTAATCCTGCTCAAAGTGGTTTTTTTGCAAATCTTTTTAGTCATATTTCCATTCTCTCAAAATGACCAGAAGTTGAACCATGCCTTAAAATTATATTTTTAAAAGAATCTCTAAAAATATAACCAAAAACTAGGGAAAAAATAAGTGCTAAAAATACTAAAATACTAAGAGTTTTTTTATATTTTTTAAAAAGTCTTTTGAAATCAAGTAGAAAAATCAGTCAAATAGAGCTAAAAACTCAAAGAAGTGCACTTCTAGAATAAGTTAAAATCAAAAACCAAAAAAGTACTGCAAGGCTTAAAAATACATAATACTCTTTTTTGTTTTTTTGCATATATAAAAAAATAAAAGAGTAGATAATCAGAAAATAAGCCATAGGATTTGGTCAATCAAAAATTCACTGAAATCTCTTGATTCCTGTTGCCTCTAATCAGTGATAATTTGGAACTCAACCTGAATATATCCAACTTCAAGAGTAGTTTACAAATCAAAAATTTAAAAGATATTTTTCTCAAATAGCAAATTTAAATATAGATGATAACAAAATTGCAAAAAAACCTGAATATAAAAAGAGTTCTAATAATTTTTTAAGGCTTATTTTTAAGTAATTTCAACTATTTTTAAAAATAAGCATAACCACTAGAAACATAAAATCGTATCTACCACCAAAAATTATACTTTTTAATCATAATCCATTTGCAAAAGTTATAATAACTCCATACAAAATAAAAGAAAAAACAAGATAGTCTAATAAATCAAATTTTGGGATTTTTTTATCTTTTATATATTCAAAAGCCAAGCTTCAAAAAAGCAAAACCAAAGCAAATTCTTTTATAAAGAATCAAGCCATAGGTATATGCAATATATTAGTTAAAAATAAGGAAATTATAACATAAAATGGTAGTATTATAACCAAAAATTTTGTTATAATTGTAAATAAATTTGTGTTTTTCATAGATAAGTTTTAAATACATTTTATTATAAATATTTTTTATTATAAATATTTTTTTTAAAAAAGCTAGAGGAATTTGGAAGAAAAAATTAAATATTTTTAGAACCAACAAAAAAAGCCATCAGTTTAACTAGAACTAATGACTTTTCTTTAAAAATTTTCAAATGGTGGGTCATCCGGGATTCGAACCCAGGACCTTCTCCTTAAAAGGGAGCTGCTCTACCAGCTGAGCTAATAACCCATTTTTTTGCTAAAAGCTAGAGTATTTTATAAAAAAAAATTATAAAATCAAATTTTTTTTCAAAAAAAGTTAGAGATTAGACTATTTTCCTCTTTGCTAAGAGCTTTTCTCCATCATAAAAAACTACATTTGTTATCTGTTTTCCATCAAAAACAAACAAATTTTTTCATATTTTAAAGTCAAAATCTCAAAAAACAGGAAGTCCATTATTTATTTTTTCTAAAGTATTATCTGGAAGAGTTATAAAATAATCTTTAGGAAAAAGTTTTGTAACAAAGAGAGAGTTTGTTTTTTCTAGAGATTCTAAATTAGTAGATAATGAAATATCTAGATTTCAAATTTTACTTCTTCTAAGATTTGTTACATATCATCAAGTTTTTAGTTCTTCTCATAGCTCTGCTGCTATACTTCTTATATATGTTCAAGCTGAAACTTTGGCTTTAAAACTAACTAAAGGAAAAGAAAAATCAATGATTTTTATAGAAAAAATCTCACATTCCCTTTTTTTTAATTCTACTTCTTTACCTTCCCTGACTAAATCTACTGCTTTTTTTCCAGATATTTTTAATGCTGAATATTTTGGTGGTAATTGTTTTATTTTTCAAGTAAATTTATTTTTTAATATATCTTCTAAATACTCTTTTGTTATAGTTTTTTTGGCTTTTTCTAGAGTTTTTTCATCTAAAAAATTAACTTCTGTTGCTAAATCAAATGAATCTGTTTTTCAATCAAATTTAACACTAAATTCATATTCTTTTGTGTCTTTTTCAAAGTAAGGTATGAGTTTTGTATATACTCAAGTTGCAATTAAAAGCCCACCTGTAGCAAGTGGGTCTAATGTTCAAGTATGTCACATTTTTTTGATGTTTAGTTTTTTTCTAAGTTTTCTTATTACATCAAAACTTGTGATTCAGATAGGTTTATCTATTAAGAAAAAATAATTCATTTATAGTTCTTTATATTCAAAAGTAGAAGGAGAAGAGAAAAATCTAGGAAATGTTTTTATTCATAAATCAGGATGTAAAAATTCTAACTTAAATAAATTAAAATATCATAAATCAAGAAAAACTTTTCAGACCATATCTGATTTTTTTATAAATTCTGATCTTTTTATACAATTTGAAAAACATTCTCTAGAATCTGTAGAGTGTTTTCTATTGTCTCACATAACAAAATAATCTCAATCTGAAAGTTTATAGGTTTTTTCTAGATTTTCACTTGTTCAAACAAAAGTAGAGTTTTTATTGTCATCCATAAGATAACTTTCATCTATTTTTTTAAATTCTTTTGAATCTTTAGTTTTTATAAAAACATAACCATCTTTTATTTTTAAACTATCTCATGGAATTCAAATAATTCTTTTTAAAAAAAACTTTTTATCTTTATCTACTCAAGGCTTAAAAACTATAGCATCTCATCTATTTGGAGTTCAAATCAAATAAGAAAGCTTGTCTACTATTATAAACTCTTTATCATAATAAGAGTCATACATAGACTGTCAATTAATAATAAATGGCACAGCCAAAAAAGTTTTTATAATAATAACTATAAAGATTATAACAACTACATCAAAGATAAATCAAACTAGTTCTTTGTTTTTTGATTGTATTTTTTTTATAAACATTTAAGAGGTTTTACTTTTTATAATATAATTTTTTGAAAAATCAAAAACAAACTAATTATACACTTTAAAAAATAAAATCAACAAAAAAGTGTATAAAAAATACACTTTTTTGAATTAGTCCTCTGTTTTAAGCCAATCTGGAACCTTCATTCAATCATCCCAAAGCTCATCAGAATTGTTTTTTGTTTCTGTTTTTTTGTCTGTAGTTCTTTTTTTTGTTTTTTCAGGCTTTTGAAAATCAAAGTCTGAAAATGGTTTTTCTTCTTGTTTTTTGTTTTCTGTTGTTTCTTGTTTTTTATTTCAAGTTTTTTTTGTTTTATTTTCCGGTTTTGTTTCTGGAGCTTTAGCTGGTTTTTTTACAGCTTGTTTTTTATCAGAGTCTTTTTTTATAGGTTTTTCTTCTACTTTTTCTACTTTTTTTTCTTTTTCTTCTGCTTTTACTTCTTTTTCCTGTGGTTTTGTTTCTTGTTTTTCTTCTACTTTTGTTTCTTTTTCTTGTGGTTTTTCTTCTTTTTCTACTTCTGCTGCACTTAAGCTTCATTTTAACCAATCTGGAATATCTTCATCAACAATATCAGAATCATCAGGTATTTTAGTGATTTCATCTAATTCTTCTTTTGTTTCTAGTTTTGGTTCTTTTTTTGCTTCTTGTTTTTCTTCTTTTTTTGCTTCTTGTTTTTCTTCTTCTAACTCTAAAACATTAGATTTTTCTGCTTTTTTTTCTTTAGTTTTAGACTCATTTTTAACTTCTTCTTTTTTTGTTTCATCAACTTTTTCTTCTTTTTTGACTTCATTTTTGACTTCTTTTTTGGTTTTATTTTTATCTTCTTCGTCTATAGTTCATTTTAACCAATCTGGAACTCATGAATCTATAAGTAAATTTTCATCTGCTTTAAAACTATCATCTGTTTTTTCTGGAGCAGTTTCTTTTTTTGTTTCTGGTTTAACTGCTTTTTCTTTTACTTCTAATTTAGCTTCTTGTGTTTTTGGTTTTTTATCTATATTTAACCAATCTGGAGCAGAATTATCTAAAGGTTTTTTATCTATATTTTTAAAATTATCTAAACTTACAGGTTTTTCTGGCTCTTTATTGACTGTAACTTCTTCTTTTTTTTCTGAAAATTCAGACAAAGGATCAAAACTTGGTTTTTCTTCAAAGTCAGAAAGTTCATCTTTTTCAATATCTTTAGAATTAGTTTTTTCTGACACAAATTCTGTAAAAGATTTATCTTTATCTTTATTTAAAAATTTATATCATAAGAAAAATAGTCATATCAAAGCTCAAACTCAAATTATTATATAGAAAACTACTTTTAAAATAGTTAATATTATAGATGAAAAAGAAGAGCCTTCTGTGTCTTGATTTGAATCACCTTCTGTTACTTTTTCAAATTCTTCATCTGGTAGTTCTGAAACTCAACCATAAACTAAAGTTTGAAGTATAGCCTTAAAGTCTGTTTTATTTTTATTTGTCATTTGTTTATCAGCACCTATAGTTTTCAAAATTTGTGCTCATAAAATCTTGTTTTCAGACTCATTTGTATTTTCATTTATAGCATCTAATTTTTTTATTATCAGATTATAACATTTTTCTCATTCTTTTAGTTCTTTTTCTAATTCTTCACTACATTCTATTTCTGTAGGAACAAGGTTTTTTAATGCTTTTAGAGCTATTTCTTTTTCTCAAGCTGAAGAATCTTCTACAAGCAAGGATTCTAACATATTTATAATTTCTGTGGAGTTTTCTAGAGATGATTCTGTTATATATCACTCAAACTCTAAAATTATATTAGTTTTAGCTCTATTATCATTCCATTCTTCTTTTAATCTTTGTAAATATTCTAAACTTTTAAGTCTGTATTCTTTAGGAAAATCTTCTATTTTTGCTTTAAGTTTTTCAAATTTTTCTTTTACACTTTCTGGAACTCATTCAAAAGTTATATCTCAAGATTTTATAGGGTCTTTTTCTATATAATTTTTTGTAATTTTAACAACTTTTGATGATAAAACATCTCAATCTTTTCAAAGTAGAAATACTCTTATAGATTGCTCTCTTGATGAATTTAGTCTTATTTTTGCAGGTCATCAGTTATAAAAACTTTGTTCATTTTCATTGTTTTTATCATCATTATCTGCTCAATTTAGGTCAGAATCAGAACTTATATCATAATCTATAGCATAATTTTCTACTGAATCTATGTTTGATTTAATATATAAATATAGATTATTTGTTTCTTCATCTAAAATTATATTATCATCTACTATATCATAATTTGAAAAAAGTGATATTTCTGCTTTTTTTACTTTTATAAAGTTAGAAAAATTTCTTATAATTTTTTTAGAAGTTTCTTTGATTTTTGTACCATCATCAACTTTTAGTTTAACTATATGAACATTTTTTCAATCTTCATAATTATATATAAATGATTTTTTCTTTTTTAAAATATTAGAATCTCACATATCCCAAAGATATTTTGATACAGAACCTGTAGTTTCATTAAAAAATATTACCTGATCTCATATAGAAATATAACTAAATTTTGGATTTAATACATTTGAAACATTTACAAGTAGTGTTCTAGTGTTTGAAAAACCTTTGTGAGAAACTTTTAATTTTACTCTCATTTCACCTGGTTTTTCGTATTTATAAGATACTGTGCTTCAAACTGTTTCTTTATCATAAAATCAATCTCAATTAAAATCCCAATAAAATTTAGAATCTTTACTTATATTTTGAGTTAATATATTTTCAACATCTGCTGTAAAAATAACTTCTTCTCAAACAGAAACAGAAGTATTATTTGCTTTTAGAGATATAATAGGTGTGTTTATATTATCTCAAGAAAGTGTTATAAAATATCTAGATGATATATCTTCTGAATTTATTCTATCTTCATTATTATCTTTTAAGATAACTACAAAATAATAATTTCAACTAACTTTTGGTAAAACAAAGGTAGTAGAGTTTCATTTTGTAGCTCTAAAGTCTTGAGGTTCTTGAGTAGTATCTGTATAATAATACCATAAATAAGATTGTATAACTCAATCTTTATCTTGTGCTCAAACTGCTTTTACTTCAACAACAACTGGGTCTGTTTCAAAATCTTTTACTGAAATATCTAAACTAGATAATGTTGGTTTTATATTTTCAACTTTTATATATTTTTCAGCTGTTGAGCTAGCTCAAGTTTTATCACTTCTAACAGTAAGTTTTACTTTGAAACATCATAACTCATCAAATCTAGAAGAAAAAGTAGGAGTTTTATAATAACTATCCCCAACTTTCCAAGAATATGTGAGTCAAGTATTTTTACCTGTAACATCTATACTATCTTTAGCAGAAAAAAGGACATTATCTACTCTATTTATAATATATGCTCATTTTCAATCACAAGCCTCTTTTTTATATCATACATCTTTTTGTCAAACACCTTTTAAGTTTATCAGAGCATATGGATTTTTTGCATCAGCAACATACATTTGTTTAGAAAAACTATTTTGTTTGCTGTTTTCATCCTTAACTGTAAGATTAACTGTATATATTCAAGATTTTTTATATTTATGTGTGACTTTTTCATCTTTTTGTCAAACAACAATTCCATCTCAAAAGTCCCATTCAAAAAAACTAGCATTTGGAGAATCTGCTACGAATTTAGCAAAAGATCAAACTTGTGAAACTATAGGAAATATATGAAAATCTAAAGATAAAAGAGAGTTGACTGAAACTTTTTTCTTTTTTTGAGAAATTATATCATCTGGGTCTATAACCTCTAAAGTAACAGAGTGATCTCAAAGAGAAGAAAAAGTATAATATCAATTTGATCATTCTTTGTTTGGAGTGTCTAAGTTTACTCTATCTCCATCTATTATCCAATTGTATTTTAATTTTCAATCATCAGAAAAATCTAAATCATAAGATGATGTTCAATCTAAAAACAAAGTATTTGGTTTATTTAAGTTTGGAACACTATAACTAAATTCAGCAATTGGAGCTCTAGAATTTATATATATCATTTTATTGTCATAGTCTTTTTCTCATGATGGTGAAGTTACACTAAGTCTTACATTATATCTTCATTTTTCAACAAAAGAATAAGAAAAAGTTGAAGCTATATTATTAAATATAATTTTATCACTTTTTAAATCTAAAATTTCCCAAGAAAAAGTTAGGTTAGCATCTTTGTATGAAGGTGTAGCTGTAAAAGTAAATTTATCTCAAAGGTATCATTCTGTTTTACTAGAAGATATAGTTGCTATAGGATTTCTAATAAATAAATTGAATTTTCTCTCTACTATTTTTCAAGTATTTGTTTTCATTTTTAAGCTAACTTCATAGTTTCAAGGTGAAGCATAAACAACTCTTTCTATTTTTGGTTGTCATTTATAAGTTTTTTCAACACCATTTCAAAAATCCCAACTAGTTTCTAAAAACTTTGTTCATGAAGTTGGAGTTGAACTAGTTGCATCTATTAAAAGTCAATAACTAGATTCTTGAGGTGTAAATTTAAGTTCATCTTTTGATCATAGAGTTTTTCCATTTATTCTCACTACAGTTGAAGCTATTTTTTCTTTTACTTCTATATTTGTTTGTCTAGAAAAACTTAAAACATCTGTGTTTCATAATTTATTTTTATGATTTGAAGTTACATCTAAAAATACAGAATAATTTCATTCTTCTCTAAATGTATAATTCATAAAATTTTTATTTCAGATGACTTTTTTTACTCATTTTTCTAAAACCCACCAAGTATAATTATATGTTTCTAATTTAGTTCAAGTTGGATCTTTTACATCTCACCTAAGAGTTACAGTAAGTGGAGCATTTCAACTTGCAGGATAAACATCTATTTTTCAAGTAATTTCTTTTATGTGTGTTTTATTTAAAAAATTGTCTATAGATTTTTCTATATCTGTAAAAACTCAACTATCATCTGGATATTTAAAACCTCTCTCTAGAGATGTTTTTAAATGAGTATAGTAGTTTTTATTTGCAAGACTATCTGGTAAATACAATAATGCTTTTTTTGCATGATTTAAAATCCTAGTTGCAGTATGATTATCTATAACTCAATTAACATTGTATTTATTTCTTAAGTCTAAAAAAGAGTCTGTTATCTTGTAACAATATTCTTTAAATGTAGAATAGTCAGAACTATTTAAAGATAAACAGTTTCTATCTGCATAAGTATTTATGTTAGGTAGTGATAAAAATACAAAAAGTATAGCAGTTAATAAAACTTTTTTAAGCATAATTATTGTTTTTAATAAAATATATTTAATACATGATATCACAAATTAATATATAAGGCAAAAAAATAGAAGTTAATTTTAAAAATTTTATAAAAAATGTGTTCTTTATTGCTTAAATATGGTTATTTTATAGGTAAATATAGATTTATTTATGAATAAATTTTGATTTTTTAAAAATAAATATATAATTAATTTGTATTTTAAAATTTTAACATAAAAAATTATGGACTTAAATAAGGTACAAATAATAGGAAACATAACACAAGACATAGAATTAAGACAAACTCCTAATGGACAAAATGTTACTAGTTTTTCTGTAGCAACAAATAGAAATTGGACTGATTCTAGTTGAATGAGACAAGAACAAGCAGAATTTCATAATGTTGTATTATGGTGAAAACTAGCTGAAATAGCAGGACAATACCTAGGAAAAGGTAGAAAAGTTTATATAGAAGGTAGACTTCAAACTAGAAACTGGGAAGCTCAAGATGGAACAAAAAGATATAGAACTGAAATAGTTTGAGAAAATTTAATAATGCTTGGAGGAAAATGAGAATCAAACAACTCTGATTCTACTTATCAAAATGAAAGTCCAGCAGTAAAAAAAGCTGAACCAAAAGCTGAAGAAGATATATCTATAGAAGATATACCATTTTAATAAAAATAGAGAATAGCAAAAACTATTCTCTATTTTTAGGAATATCTGAAAAATCTTATATTTATAATTATTAAAAATTATGCTTTCAGAAGATCCCTTAGAAACTACAGAAGAAGAAAATGAAACATCTGAAAAATACCCTACTACTAGTTCTGTTCAAAATGATACTAAAAAAATAGTAGTGGATAGTCTATCTAGAAGAAGACACTATAGAAGAAAAAGAAATTTTAGAAAAAAATAAAAAACACAAAAAGTGTTTTTTATTTTGCTTTAAATGTTTTTTTGATTTTATCTAAAACTCACTCGTCAAGTAAACTTAGCTTACTAAGTATCCTGTCTGTGTCTGTTTTTTGTTTTTCTAAAGCTGAATTATTTTCTGATATCATTTTACTCATTGCTTCTTCTTGATTTTTTACAAAATCATCTATTTTTTGCCTTTGTTCTGTGATAAAAACTGCAAAATCATCTTCTCTTTCATCATAAAGTTTGGATTTTAAAGCAAAAATTTCTTTTGAAAATTTTTTATTTTTATGAGTTTTGAAAGCAATTATAGAATCAAAAACAAGTATTAAAAATACAGAATATAAAACTAAAAATATAGTATTATAAAAATGAGTAGGTATTTCTAAATTAGAAATAGCAAAAAAATTTACATTTTGAGTTTCTAGAAGCAACTCTCTATTGAAAACAACCAATCCTAAATACAATATAATTGGCAATAAAACTAGTATTCTCATAATAAAAAATATTAAAAAATATTAAAAAAAACCTATAAAAAGATTTTATCAAATTTTGAGTTTTTGTCAATTCACTATTTGCTTTTAGCTTGACAAAAAAACAGAAACGATTTTAGATAAGAAAAAATTTATATTTCTGATTTTTTGTTTTGCTTATTTTAATATTTTTTTTATAATACAGAGAATTATATAAAATAATAATATTTTAAATAAAAGATTATGCTAAAAAAACTAGAAAATTTAAAACTTGAGTTTCTAAAAGCTCTAGAAGAGGTGAAAGAAGTTTCAGAATTAGAAAATTTATGAAAAGAATATCTTGGGAAAAAATGAAAATTACAAGATATTTTAAAAGGTATAAAAGATTTGTCTGTGGAAGATAAAAAAATAGTTTGACCAGAGGCAAATAA
>PDWI01004093.1_pt1 | contig 20758 bp, 12 predicted proteins | sample 1430891 | NCBI WGS metagenome assembly PDWI01 (sample SAMN01162508, study PRJNA174530) | Oral metagenome, whole genome shotgun sequencing project. | biome: Marine environment; feature: Marine mammal; material: Swab sample of the gingival sulcus; isolation source: swab sample of gingival sulcus... | reverse complement strand
GCTCTAAAAGTAACTCCTTTTTTTAGAGGTATTGTAATCTCAACAATTTGATCATTTTTTTGATGACTAAATGTAACATACGCCTCTATATCCATGTGAAAAAACTTGTCAAATTTAGATAACCTTTGCTCCACCATTTCCTTGATAGAATCCCTTACTCTCATATTACGTCCACTGATAGTTATTTTCATGTCATCAACTCCTCTTTCTTTAAAACGACACCAATTCATTCCCTTAAATTCTCAATCATTGGAATGATACTTTGTAATTTAATTATGACATCTTTATCATTTTCTGACAACGCTTTAAAATGATTAAATTTAAAAAATTTTTCATACATATTCACAAATTTACTATCTAAAGCTAAAATTTTAGAATCCATATCAATCAAAAGTTTTTCTTCTATTACTTTTTGACGTTCAGATAACTGCCCATCTGATTGTCCATTTGATTTAATAAATCCAATGTCTGTTCAGCAATAGATAACATTTGTGTTAAGCTGCATACTTCATGTTTCATATCATCTCTTTTCATAGTATAATCAAGCCCTTTTGTATAATAATATTATACTACAAATTTAATATTTTAATCCATTTTAATTAAATTTATATTTATACTAATCTCAAATAAGAACGTTTGTTGAGTTATACCAGTTTAAATATCCCTCAAATAACTGTATAAAAATTCTATCTATATCGTTCAACTTTTTATAAATTTAAATTAAAAGCAATACAAAATCCCCTAAAATTTAACTATTGAGCCAATTTTAGGGGTTGATATGGTATTTATACAATCATTTTCTTAAATTTTTTACTTAGATTTTTTAGCAGCCTTCATCCTCTAGCATTTTACCATCTTTTTTCAAATTAGCACGAGTTAGTCCTGAGAGCATATAGTCATAAAGAGCCTCTAGTTCTTTGCTTATCTCATAATCCATATCTAAAGTTGAGCTAAGTTCTGTATATATAGCATGAGCTCTTAAAATAGCATTAGATGTCTTTTCTATATTTTTTTGAGAATTATAAACTTGAGCTTGCTTAATAAACTTTACTGCACCTTCATAGAGCATTAAAGTCAACTCCTGTGGAGTAGATGTCATAACTTTTCTTTCTAAATACTGTGTAGAAAGATCTTTATTCATCGGTTTAGTTTGTTTAATTGTATTACTTGAACCCGAATTTGAGAAAGTTCTATTTATTTTTGGAACTTTAATCATACCTTGTGGATTTTTATAATTATATGGATTTAACACTGCCATTATGCTCCCCCTTCATTATTTAATTTTATCAAATCGCAACCCCTGCTCCTGAGAAGAACTATACCGATTTACAGAACCCTGTTTTCTAAGTTTCCCTTGTTCTTTTCGCAACTCTGAGAGTTCAGCTTCCATACTATTACGATAAACTTCCATTTCAATTTGTAATTTTTTATCGGCAACACTAATTTGTTCTTGCCACATAGTCTTTTCTTCAAGCGTAGCAGCCGAAAAAACTTCTTCATCATTAGTAACCAATTGTATTAACATCTCTCTTTCTTGGAGAGAATCTTCAAATATCTCATATTTACGTGCCTTTAACGCCTCAAGCATAACATCACTAATCTGTAAATACGATTCAATTGCCTCACTTGCCGTCATAATTTATCACATTCCCATCTGAGACATAAAACTCATACCTTGATTTTCCATCTGTTTAAGTGCCGTTTCCATCTTAGAAAACATACTATAATATTGTGCTTCCTTTTTATAATATGAACGCCACATATTATCAATTTTTTCCTTTTGATCTCTCATTTGAGTTGAAAGATCATTTAAAACATCAGTTGAAGTATTTTTAATACCAGCCTTTTCCACCAAAGAACCTTTTCTACCATTTGAATCCCTAGTAGTTCTAACCGCATCATTAAGAATATCATCAACTCTTCCAGCTATTCCTGTTTCTCTATACCTTTCAGCTTTGCCTCCCAAATCTTTATAACTTTTATCCGATTCTGCACTAAATAATTTGACTACCTGCTCATAATTATTTTCCAAAGCCTCTGAAAGTCTTTCTTCATTAATTACCAGCTGCCCAGCCTTCTCACGAACATTAGATGTAGTTTGAATGCCAATATCAAATATTCTAAGATTTGTTCCTTCCACCTTATCGTATAAAGCTTGACTTAATCTATTAATCGTATTTTCTATATCCCTATCATTTCTTATTAAACCTAATTTAGCTTTTTTCTCCCATTTTTCAATTTCATCTTCTGACATTGCCTCTTTTTGTTCCTTTGTTAAAGGTAAAAAAGAACGTGAAGGTTTTTCTTTTAACTGAGATTTGATTTCACCGATCATCTTATTGTAATCTTCAACAAAACTCTTGATATGCTTTTTAATATCATCTGTATTCTTATTGATATTTATCTTTATATCGCCTTGGGAACCATCATATACATCGTTGATACTATAACTAACTCCATCTAATTTGAATTTGTTAGTATCTTTTACAATCCTAGTTCCATCAATTGTCAATATGGCATTCTTAGCTTCTGTATGAGTTGAACCCATTCCAAAACCAAATGCATTTTTAAATTCATCACTCATCTCAGCTTTATTTGCAGTTCCAGTTTTATCAGCAGTAATACTAAATGTATCACTGGCTGAATCATATCCAAATTTAACATCTGCTTTGGCATAATTCGTAACCGCATTATTAAGTTGAACTAAAGAGCTATCTTGATTTAAACCCATATCAATCAATGATACTCCATTAACTTTCATATTGGACATATCTGCTGTCGAAATACCAAATAATTCATTCAAATTTTTAGTTTTATAATCGTCAGTAGATACACCAGAACTAAGCCCTAACCACTGCATAGTTTCTGGACTCGCCGAAGATTCTAAAATAGTAACTCTACTTCCAGCTTTTCTAAATTCAAGACTTCCATTTACATTATTTGACTTAACAACACCTGCATAATCAGTTCCAAATTTCTCTTGTATTTTAGCATCTAATGCACTAGCTAGTTGATCTACATTAGCTATGCCTGTTGTATTTAAAGCAATATTTTTAGTTGCCCCATCAATTGACAAATTAAATTCCATATTTGTCGGTATTGAACCTGAGGCAAATACATCCTGAGTTTCTATTTTACTTATTCCCATCTCATTGCTTTTCCATGTATCAGATGTTGCAACCTGCTCTATGCTTTGAATAGTATGATTAAAAGAATTCATAGAAGAAGAGCCTTTAACAGAAACAACTGATGTACTGTTACCAGCGAGAGTTACAGATTCAGAAAACGAAGAAAAAGCCGACCCCGTTTTAAAATTTGTCTTTGGCTTTAAAACGTCAAAATACTTCGACTGAAAACCTTTCATCTTATCAATTACACCACGATATGCCTCTTGCTTCCATAAAGTTTTGGTTTTTTCCTGCTCTAATCTATCTATTCTAGCTTGTTCAATTTTCATTAAATCTTTTACGACCTGATCAGTATCCATACCACTGACCATACCTGTAATTCTATTTGCTGGCATAAATGTCACCTCCTTATTATATTATTAAGCCTTTTCATCTACAAATAAACCGGCTAGTTCCCACATTTTCGCAATCATATCTTGAATTTTCTTAGGCGGAAATTCACGAATTACCTCATCGGTCGTAGAATCCTTCATCACATACATAACTGAATGAGTTTTCTCATGTACCGTTCTTTGAATATATCTATTAAAATTTTTTAACGATTTATTTGCTTGTTCAACTGCCTTATCAAGCATTTCTTCACTAACTTTTAAATTCTCAGTACTTGATTGTTCATTTGAATCAACATCTTGCACAACAATTTCTTCAGAAGTTTGTACTCCTAATTCGTTATCTACAGAGCTAAGTTGATTATTTTGTGTTCCAAGCGATTCATAACTTCCTACACTTCCCATTTCTGAAATTCGCATACAATACCTCCTTCTATATATTTATATATCGACAAATCACAGTAAATCTTTAATTACTAGGCTACAATAAAATAGACATTGCAACTAGAGAAGTCTTACTCCTTCAGCTTAATCTATCTCAAACCATGAAAACTGATCTTTATACTCATCAACCTTGTTATGAAGATATTCTAATTCCGATAGTGGACAATCAGCGTGTCTACTGGCAATATAATAATAAATAGCTGATAATTCGCCTATTCCTACGCTTTCATATAAAAATGCCAAATTATAAATACTATCAAAATCCTCTGGGAAATATCTTTCTGCCAAAACAAAATACAATGAAGCTAAAATATTATCCTTATTCATCATTGCTATAACGCCTTTAAATGAATAAATCATAGGATAATGTCCTAGCACTTCATCACATTCTTGAACTATGGCTTTTGCCTGATCTAAATCTCCACTTTCAATTGATTTTTTAAGAGTTTTTACAATATTCTTTTCATTTTCAATCAATTCATTATCAGAATATTTTTCTTTTAAAATAAGCTCTTCCCCTGATAGTATATGCTCAATTTCATCAGAAAATATTTGAGCATACTTTTTATACCTATCATCATTTTCTACAAAATCCATAAATTGCTGTCTACCAATTAAGATATCATTCTCTTTATGAAATATTCCATTTATGTAATAGTAAATAGTACGATCATCTTTTATTTCTTGATAAGTTATAGCCGCCAGTAATACAGTATAATATGAACCTATCCCTTCATCTTTAACTCCAGATTTATCAACATCTAACAACCCACAAATAAGCGCCCTATGATGACATATAAACGACTGTTTATATTTTTTTTGTTTCTCATAAAGTTCCGCCCATAAATTATATAATTTTGGTTGATTGGTAAAGGTTTCATTCTTCTTTAATTTAATCAAATAATCCTGAGCATCATCATATCTTTTCAAATTTAAAAGACATAAAGCAACACTGTATCCCGCTTCAATCTGCTCATAGTAATGAGAATCAGTACACTTAGACCATTTTATAAACGCATCAAGTGCTTTATCGTATTTTCTTTGTTGCATATATGTCTTACCCAAATTAAATCTGTGAAATGAAACATTAGGTTCTTTTTTAATTTGCTCTCTTATAATTTTTAAATTTCTTTGTCCTTTATTTTTTTGCTTAACAACTTCAGTTTTATATCCAACATGATGAATTTTTGCCACACGTTCTGGCATAACAGTTCCTATCTTATTTTCACCGTTTTGAAGAATTCTCTCATGTATTTCACCAATATAACTTACATCTTTATTTTGATAAAGTCTATGCATAACAGTAGATACCGCTGGAGCTCCTTTATCAGCATAATTTATAATTGGAATTGTCCACATGGTTTCATCCATTGTTTCAAGAAATTGTTTTAATAGTTCTATATTGCACTCTATCATTTCATCTGCATCAAGTATAAGTATCCAATCTCCCTTAGCGTCTTTAATCGATAAATTACGAGCTTTAGCAAAATTATTTTCCCATGTAGTTTCGATAATTTTTATATCCATATCAAATTCTTCACGAAATGATTTAATTATTTCGATAGTTTTATCAGTCGAACCCGTATCTACAATAATAGCTTCAGAAACTAAGGGCATTGCACTAAGAATACATCTTCTTATAAATTTTTCTTCATTTTTAACAATCATACAGAGTGATATAGTTATTGACATTAGTAACTCCTTAACTACTAAAATTTATTCTACTACAAACGTGCTAGCACTCAAAAGAACGCACTGCTTTTGACGAAGTTATTTTGAGATGATAGTACAGGCGACAAGCAAAACTTTGAGCGGAGCGTACTTAATGTACGTGACCGAAAAGTTTATGCGACGTCAACTGTACTAGCACTCAAAAGAACGAGTCAAAAAAAGAGGATGCACAAACGGCATCCTCCCTCTCTTAGAGAATTTCTTATTAACGTAGTAATGATAGAACACCTTGTGGATTCTGATTAGCTTGAGCTAACATAGACTGAGCAGCTTGAGTTAAGATGTTGTTCTTAGTGAACGCCATCATTTCCTTAGCCATATCTACGTCTCTAATTCTTGATTCAGATGCTTGTAAATTCTCAGCAGTAGTGTTGATATTATCAACTGTATGCTCTAAACGGTTTTGTAATGCACCAATATCAGCACGAAGTGATGCAACACCTTTAATAGCACTTTCAACTGCAGCTAAACCAGCACTTTGACCTTCAGCAGTATTTTCAATATTGAACGAAATAGCTGTCATGCCTGAAGTACCATTAATAATAGCTGTCTTTAAAGTATCAATAGTAAGTGCCATTTGCTCACCAGCTTTATGACCAATTTGAATCTTACCACTAAATTTATCAGCAGTACCAGTACCAGTTAATAGGCTCTTACCATTGAAGTTAGTAGTTTTAGCAATGTTAACCATCTCGTTAGTAAGAGATGTAATCTCTTTGTTAATTTGATTTTCATCAAATGTTGCATATGTTGCAGAGTTACCTTTTTGAACATATAGCTCTTTAACACGGATTAACATTTCACTAACTTCATTTAAAGCACCTTCTGCAGTTTGTAGTAATGAAATACCATCTTGAGAGTTTCTAGATGCTTGATTCAAACCACGAATCTGTCCACGCATTTTTTCAGAAATTGAAAGACCAGCTGCGTCGTCAGATGCTCTGTTAATTCTGTAACCAGAAGATAATTTTTCCATAGACTTGCTTTGTGCTAATCCAGTGATTCCAAGTTGTCTATGTGTGTTCATCGCCATCAAATTGTGATTAATTCTCATAATATTCCTCCTTGAATATACTCGGCTTCCTTGCCCCTTTGGCATCCTTGCCATTACTTAAGGATTTGCTTATCAGCCGGCCGTACTGACACAAAATCCTCTTGTAATTATTATATCGGTATCCTTTACAAAAATCTTTAATCATTTTTGAAATTTTTTTTTCAAAATAAACATGAGATACACTCTCGCACTCATTCTTCATTTAATTATTAAATCATACTTAAAAAGACCCTAGCTACCCTAGAGTCTTTTTATTGTATTTTTAACTTTTAAATATTGCTATCCCAATAAATTTAATACATTGGACGCATTCTGATTAGATTGTGCCATCATCATTTGAGATGCATTCATAAGCATATTATCCCTAGTCAATGCCATCATTTGCTTAGCCATATCGGCATCTCTAATACGAGATTCTGATGCCTGTAAATTTTCAGAAGTTACATTTATATTATCAAATGTATGCTCCAGTCTATTTTGAGTTGAGCCAATTGAAGATCTAAGATCTGCAACCCCTCTAATTGCTTTTTCTATTTGAGAAAGTCCCTCAGCTTGATCGGTAGAAAATTTAATTCCACCACCTGCAAGTCCTGAAACCGCATCTTGAAGTACTGAACCAGCTAAAGAACCTATTTCAAGTTCCATAACTGCACCTGACTGCTCCCCTATTTGAAGATTGCCTTCAAAATTATCTTCTAAATCTACTCCTTTTAATAAATTCTTACCATTAAAATTTGTAGTTTCTGCTATATTTGTAATTTCATCTGTCAATGAAGTTATTTCTTTATCTATCTGTGCCATATCTTCATCAGAGTAAAGTGCCGTATTTCCTTTTTGAATGTATAGCTCCTTAGCACGAACAAGCATATCACTAACTTGATTTAAAGCACCTTCTGCAGTTTGTAGCAACGAAATACCATCTTGTGTATTTCGAGATGCTTGAGATAGTCCTCTAAATTGCCCTCGCATCTGTTCAGAAATAGAAAGTCCCGCCGCATCATCAAATGCTCCATTAATCCTCATACCAGAAGATAATTTCTTCATAGTATTAGCCCGTGTTTCTTGTGTACTCCTGAGTTGTCTATGAGTATTTCTTGACATCATACTATTATTTATTCTCATAATATTCCTCCTTTGAATACTTTTGCACTAGCTAATCTAACCTTACTACATGATTTATTCTAATGACTAATTATCCTTATTTATCCATTCAATTGCCCTACCAAATGCTAAATTGCTTGGATTTTTAATCCTTTCAGATATCACCCTATCAATATTATTAAGGAATTTAGGCGTTAAGTCAATTTCATCTCCCGTTAAATCACTTTTTATATCTTTACCCGATAAATCCGTATTTAATTCATTAACAAATTTTTTTATTGCACTAAGAGTTTTTTCATCGTAAATTCCAGTTGCCTCAACATCATATCCCAAATCAATTAATCTTTGTTGTGCAGCGTATATATTCAGTCCACGTTGACCAAATTTATATATTTTATTTTCATTCATAGGTGCATAGTTTTTATACGTTAAAACAGGATTTTCAACAACTATTTCATCAGGTGTTATCCCTATCTTATGTACCTTATGTTTTTTTCCAGTTACATACTCTGCAATTGTCAACTCAATCGCTGAACCATCTTCATATTCTACGGTTCCTTGCATTATCCCCTTGCCAAATGACTTCGTTCCAAATACTCTGGCAACTCCAGCATCCTGCAATGCACCAGTAAAAAGTTCTGAAGCACTTGCACTATTTTCATTAATAAGTATAGCAATCTTTCCTTTATAAATTGGTCGCCGTTTTGAATACTCACTATCAGAATCTTTATATTTATACATACAATGATATATAGGCTCTCCTACTGGCAAAAATATATCAGCCATTTTTACCGCTTCATCTACATATCCACCTGGATTATTTTTAAGATTTATAATTATACCTTTAACGTCAGAATACTTATTTAACATCGACAAATACTCTTGTTCCAAATTTTTTGCAACTCCATCATTAAATTCCTCAACATTAAAATACATTATCTTATCATCAGCTAAATATTTAGATTCAACAGAACTAAATTTAACGATTTCCCTAATAACTTTTACCTTAAATGGCTCTTTCCTACCTTTTCTTTGAATTGTAAATAAAACAGGCTCTCCAGCAACACCACGAATAGATAAAGCCACTTGATTAATATTCATTCCTATAGTCGATTTGCCATCTATATGGGTTATTAAATCCCCATCTCTTAACCCTGCCTTTATCGCAGGCATACCAATATAAACTTCTTCAATTAACACATATCCCGTTGGTTTATCAATACTCATACTAATACCAACTCCAGCAAATTCACCCGAATTATTTTCAACTTCAAAATTATACTGTTCTTTTGTATAATATCTACTATATGGATCAAGTGAAGATAGCATACCATTGATTGCAGAATATTCTAAACTACTATCTTCAACATCTTCTATATAATTTTCCTGAATTAACTCGCTAATTTCCTCTATAAAATCAATATCCATTTCAGCATAGGATAGAGAAATATCAGATATGCCAGAACTAAATATCAACACAAATACAAAAGATATACTTAAAAACCTTAAAAAATTTTTTATACTTTTATTATTATTCATTTTTACTCCTTCATTTATATTCTATTGTTAAACACAAATAAAACATTCCATATATAAATCAATATCTATTTATTATCTTTTCTCTATAATCATATGTGATATTATCCTTTATATGACTTAAAAACACATCTAACATATATGCTGCTTCGGCTCTAGTAACAATTTCAGCAGGATGAAAACCACCATCTTCATAAGGTTCTACCAAACCTATTTCAGTTGCAACATAAACACTACCCTTTGCCCATCGTGGAATTTCATAGTCATCTGTATATATTGTATTATAAGGTGGCGTAGGTGCTAAATGAGTCATACCAAGAGCTTTTACTAAAACCACTATCATTTCAGCTCTAGTAAGTGTCTTATCTCCCATAAAATAATTTCCTTTACCAACCATCAATTCTTTATTTTTAACAAATTCAATATATGAAAAATATGGATCTTTTAAGCTGACATCATAAAAAATAGGCTCCCTATCTTTTTTTCTGTCCATCTTGATTAATTCTGTCTTAGTATAAGGCTTTATATTTGCAATGGATTTACTAATAGCCCTTGCAAAATCATTTCTAGAAATATGCAAATCAGGATCGAAAAAACTCCCCTGTGGTGAAAGTATCTCTAAACTGGTCATTTTTTGAATACTCTCCTGTGCCCAATGTCCTTCAATATCTCTCATCTTAGCTGTTATCAAACTCTTTGCACCTGTTAAAACATCTCTTCTAAGACTTTTTTTACCTGTATTTCTACTATCCTTTTTTAATTTATCTCCATCATAATCTGGCAAGTCATAACTATATGCAAGAATATTTTCATCTTTTGTTCTCTTGACATAATTCCCCCTAAAACTCATTGTTATAGGATCCGTAGATGAATATTCAAGCCTAGTTCTAGACTGAACATTCATTTTTAATATCACCTGTCCACTCCAATCAGTATCAGAATTTTTTAATTCTGGATCAGATACAAACTTCATATCATAAGTTAGAACTTTTGTTTCCGACTCCCCCCATAAATGCTTATATCCAATTATATTATCACCTGTGATTTCAACAGTTAAAACACCTTCATTATTAATTCTATCTCCATTGATATAATATCTTTTTTTAGCATATAAACTCCCATTAAAATAATCTACCGCTGGAGTGTTATCAGTTAATTCTGAACCATCATACAGACAATTAGCAAGTGTATATTTCTTACCATTTACAGAAATATTTTCAGTTATCTTATTTATATCCATCATTGAAGTAGTCTGATGCATAGACTCATTAACCGCATTTACTACATCAAATGAAACCTTACGACTTAATTCAATATTTTCTGATGTATTATATAAACTAAAAGAATAGCTTTTAGATGATTTTGAATTAGAAACCTTAACAGTTCCCTTTAATTTAATTGGCTTACCCGTAAGAAAAAACATCTCTTCATATTCATATTCTCCATCTTTCATCGTAGGATCTCCAACTACCCCACCTTCAATTCCTACAATTTCTGCAAATGCATATGAAGAAAATAAAATAAATATAACGATTATCATAAAAAATATCTTACTAGTTTTTTTCTCACTTTGCCATAAGCTAAACATCTTATCCGCCTTCCTAAAGTCTGTATTGCTAATTGTTATTATTTGAAATTTTGCCATCTTTTGTTGAAATTTTTAAGTAATCCATTAAAAATTTATATTATAATACAACTATCATTTTATTTTAAATCAACATTAATCTTCACTTATAAATATAACTTGTGCTTTCTCATTATTTCTTAGTATATAAAGCTCATCACCCAGTTTTATATTATCTATACTTACAGATTTATTGCCCTTGATAAATAGTGCATCTTCATATTCAACATGAGTATCATTGACATTGGTTCTCCACTCAGCTGCTGCAGTAATCCAGTCATTAGAATCAGTTAGTTTAATCCTTTCCCATTTATTATCTATTTCAGAAACTACACCACGAGTTAAAAACATATCTTCTAATATATCATTTAATTTATCTGCTGTTTTAGAATAAGATTTAATATGATCATCTATATTTTGATCTTCCAAAAATCCCTTGAATCTAATCTTCATTGCTACAACAGAGCGATTTCCTACTTCCTCACCCTTTAATACAAATAATGTATAATACCTCTTATACTTAACGCCCTTATACTTTCCTTTAGCTTCATTTTCTTTTCTTCCATATCCATTATGGAAGAAATCAAGCATTCTTATATTTTTAATATTATATTTATCTGTATAATCGTATATCTTTGTATCCGTATGATAGAAAAATTTATCAGACATTCCAGCGTCTATATCATCCCATTCATTATCGTTCATACGACTCCAATAGCGAGTTTTAAAATAACTCCCTGTAACCATTTCTATAAGACCTACATATACTCTATCAAATACTTTTTCAGTCTTAGCGGTCATCTTTATAACATTGGCTCTATTTTTTCCAAGTGAAGAATCAGCCACCACCATTACATTATCAGATTTTTTGAGTAAATCTGAACTAATCAACCTTCCATCTTTAACTACGATAGTACCCTTTGTAATATCAAAGTTCATTCTATTATCAAGTTCTAGTCTACCAAGGACATTATCCATATCCCTAATAGTGTCAGAATAAATATTTTCTCCACCTGATTTAAGAGTTATTTGAGATGCAACTGCTTTACCAAATATCTCTTCTACAACAACATAAACTGTTTTATCTCTATAATGTCTTTTCAAATCATCAATTTTAACAGTTCTATCTCCTGCATAAATAAGAACTTTATCATCAAGTGGAAAATCCTTTGCATATTGATTTAATGGTTCCCAATAATTATTTTTTAAGTATCTAATTCCTGTAAGTGTAATTTGATTTTTAGCTTCATTGACATCGCCTAGTTGACCCTTATAAACCTTTTTAATAACACGCTCCCTACCTTCTACTTCCATTCTAGAAACTGTATCGGTATATAAATCATCAAAAAATACCTTAACATAATCTCCCTCTTTAAGTGCATGATAAGTTATAGGTACACCACCTTTTGTAAGAGGTGCATCATCTGATAATTTATAGCTCTCTCTTTTTAATCCAGTATCTAATACAAAGCCATCTGGAAGTACTTTATATAATTTTCCGCTTCTACTTTTACCGTATTTAGGAATATATCCCCCTTCACGCTTAAAACTTTCAGCTTCAATATTTGTTACATAACCTTGCTTTATAGTCAAAATCAAATTTTGACCATATCGTAAATCTTCGATATTTGCAGTAATATCATTTACATTAACCTCAACATATTCAGCCATATCGTATTCATATATGACATTATCATAACCAAATATTTCGATACTTTTAAATTTATCTGAAGTTTTTATATTTCTTAATGTTCCCTTTATCTTCTTTTCCCAAAATGGCATATCGCTTATATAAACTATACTATCATTATTTTTGACAACAAACGATATGGTATCACCTTTTTTTAATAAGTCAGTTCCACCCACTTTATTCCCCTTATAGACGATAATATCATTTTTTATGCCAGAGTGAATATCTGATTCAACTAAAATATCAAAAGTTTGTCCATCAAAAGTTTGAACTCTAAATCTACTTGACTCAACAAATTTATCCCCAATAGTATATTTTTGAGGAATTATTTCATAAATTGAACCAAAATAAGTTGTAAGATTTGCACCTTTTTCTTGAGTTAATTTTATTTTTTCTATAACTGTATTATTTGATGGAACTTCTGAATATATAACTTGCCCATCCTTATAAATATAATATATCTCATCACCTATTCTGAGTTCATCAGACATAAATTGTAATCCTGCTTTATATACGATAAAGTCCTTTTTCTGATGAGTTTTTTGATTATAATCAGTCTCTATAACCGTAGCTTTACCATCTACATTTCTAATTATGATATCTCTTTTATCTATTGCATATCCAATCTTCTGATCTTTTTTATCCTTTATTCCTGTAATAAGTCCATAGTCAGTTTTTATGCCAAATTTATCATATTGAGTTTTCATTGCCTTATCTAAAATATACATACATTCGCCACGTGATATATGTGCTTTAGGTGCAAAGTTTCCATCATTACGACTATCCATGATTCCATCTCTTAAAAGTGCCTCAACAACACCTCTATAAGCTGGAGTTACTTCCATATAATCTTTCATTCCAAAAACTCTATCCATATCACCATAAATAGGCTCTATATTTATAGATTTAGCAAGCCAAATTGCAAATTGCTCTCTAGTAACAGGTTCTGTCATTCTAATATAATCATTTCTATCTAAAATTCCCTCTTGTATAGCTTTATTAGCATATTCTTCATCATATAAAGCTTTTATACTCCCCTTAGATAATCCACCTGTTTTAGGCAACACTTTTTGAACAACGCCATCATCTTTTCCTATAAGTTTCAATAAATAGCCCATAGTTTCAAATCTAGTAACCAGATTTTCTGGATAAAAATAATCATTATCTTGTCTTTGGGCAATGCCTAATGCTGCCATTTTAATAATGCTTTTCTTAAATGTTGTATTCTTTATATCCTCATAATCAACAAATTTCTCCAAAGCTACTGCATCAATAACACCAGTTAATTTATTGGCATTTCCTATATCAAGTACCGCTGCTCTCAATTCTGGCACAGGAATATCAACAGGTATCCCAAGCACTGCAAAACTAAATGATTGTAAACAAACTAATAATGCGATGCATATAGTAATAAACTTTTTCATTTTTCTACCTATCTTTCATAATCACAAAGTATCCCGCTTCATCTGTACGCAACGATACTCTACTATTATCCTGAACTGGTGGCACTGGAAATTTTGCTGGATGTTTATGTTTGTTAAATACACCGCTTTCTAAATTTAATATGGAATCATATTTCGTCCACTTGCCAAAACTATATTTATAAAGTCCCACTTTATCATTAGAAGTAGCTGAAAAAGGCAAAGCTATATCAATTGGACTATTTAAATATCTAACATTTTTTTGAACTTCGTTGTTTACCGCACCAAATCCCAATTTTAAAACTGGGCTTATAGCTTTTTTCCCTCTTGGAACTGAATTTATTAAAAGTTGTGCATAATCGCCTTTAATAAACTTGGTCATTACATTACCATAACTAGGAATTTCCCTACTTATTTCTCTAAAAGGCTTAGTATTAAGAGCTACTGTGGAAAACTGCAATTGCATATCACCATAATCCACAAATATCACATTATGTCCATCTTTAATAAGTTTTGCTGGAACGTTTATAAGCCTTTTTGAATAAATATCAAAATCGTCATTTTTTAAATCAATACTCAACTTAGGAGGTATATTTTCAGTTCCAAGTTCTATAAGCGGTTCACCATTTTGAATGATTACTCGATGCGTATCTGATTTTGGCACTCCTAATCCACCATCTTCATCTTTTGGTCCTATCTCTTCTATATCTTTAAACTGATCATATGTTATGATTGCTATATTTGAATACCTTGAAGGACCAAATTTATTGACAGCCCTTATGACAAAATGTATACGATCATTTTTCTTAGCTCTTTTAAAATCTGGAAGTTTAGATATCTTATAAGGTTCTCTTTCAGTGGCTACAAGATAAGAAAACGCAGCATAATTATCCTTTTTTAAATCTATCATTCTCGCAGAGGAAATATTATAAAAAATTTCATAGTATTCAACATCCTTTGCATGATAACCATATAATTTTATAAATGTTTCATCTACAATTTTTGCCTTAAGTCCAATTGGAACACTAGGTACAGGCTCACTATATTTAACAGTTATATCTCCATCGGATATACCAGAATCAGGATTTAAAACTGTTACATAAACTTCATCTTCTTTATCAATAGGAGGATTTGTAACTTTTAAAGTTTTATCATCTATAAATTCTACACTAGGTGAAAGATATCCATTTTCAATAATATAGTATTTATCATCTTTCCAAAGTCCTATCTCACCCTGTTTATCCTTGTCTTTCTTCTCATCATATTCTGAACGCTCACCATCAAATATAACCTTAGCACCCTTTTGAAAGCCCTCACCCTTTAAAATAATGGTATTGCCACCTTCTACAGAAAGCCAATCTAATCCTCCACCCTCGTCTGAACTGATTTCTTCAACTTTAGGATATGAAACAATTTGTATCCCATTTTCTAATATAAATTGTCCAAAATCAACATTTTGAACTACGACCGCCTTAAGTCCGACAATCATATTTTTAGGGGTTACAAGTCTAATTAATCTACCCTGTTCCTCAACGATACCATTAGTAATAGGAACCCCACCAACAGTACCTATAATAACAATTACACCTTTTCTAAAATCTTTACCATGTATTAAAATTTCATGCCCACCGAATACTGATGTTTTATTGGGTTCTACAGACTCAACCATAGGACCTGACAAAGGCTTTCTATATACAAAATAAAACGGTAAAGTATCATTTCCATTATTAGGTCCAATTAAATTCTCAATAGTTGCCGAACTAGCAATACCTTGATCCTCATTTTCCACTATGACGGGATATTTTTCTCCTATATCTGATTCTGTTCCCTTTGCTACATTTACTATTAAGACATCATAATCTACGCCCTCTATATTTTTAGTAGTAATTTCCCTTACAATAGCTGGTCTTTCCCCAACTTTAACTTTAATGCCCTTTCTAAAATCCCTTCCTATAATTTCAATTTCAATATTACCATTCATCGCACCTTCAACCATCCAATATTTTTTATCCGGCGATAAACTGTGAGGTCCTACTGTTAGTATTTTAGGTGCGGAATCTGGATAGGTATAGTTAAATATAGCTTTTGCATCTCCTGTATCAGGATTTATAACTCTCACATTTACAGGGTCAATAGTATAATATGATGGAGTTATCACCTCAATGTTAGTCGATTTATTATATGACGACTTTGGTACATAACCTCGTTCAACAAACATCCTACCGTCTTGAATATAAACTCTAATATGCTCAAAAACCTTGCCAGAATAAGTGTTTAACGGAATGTCAGAACTAAGATATCCACTAGGTCTATAATATTCTTCTCCAGACTTTAACATTTCAATTGGAACATATATATCTTCATCATTATAGTTATTAAATTTACGAGAATATACCTTGCCATTTTCCTCAATATTAAACCACAATGTATCATCTACTCCGTTGTATTTAACTTTTAAATTTTCTATAAGATTAACCGTAGTTCTCTGATCATATATTAAACCCGAGTTATCATCTTCTCTTTCTATCTTTGTATTATCTATATCACCAAATCTGACAAGAGCTTGAATATCATCTAATACGACTATATTATCATCAACATCATCTTTATATCCCCATACTTTAGATGGATAAAATTCAGTCCCCTCAATAGTTCTTGTTTCCATTCCTGATTTTTTACCTTTATTAGGATAGATTCTAGTTATAGTAGGTCTAGATTTAGTAAATGTAAATGGCACTCTATTCGATATGCTAAGATCGTTATTTACAACGCTTACATCCACTTTTCCAGAAAGGTGTTTAGGGGTTAAAACAAACATTTTTTTAGCTGAAAACTGAAGTATTTGACCAGCCGTATTTCCAAAATAAACAGTAGGGAGGATTTCTGATTTTAAAACATACTGATATTCTTCAACAGGATTAACCAGTTTAACTTTTAATTTATTATATTCATCACTTTGCTTATCTAATGCTCCTAAATCATCCCATTTATCATTACCATTTAAATCCTCATAATCATCACCTTGCTCTGTAGCTGTACCCTCATCATATATAAATTCGCTACCTATAACATTTCCATTTTCATCATATCTATCTTTAAAGGGTTCAAAATATCTAAATCCAGTTCCCCAAACTTCAACGATTTCTCCACCTGTTGAACTACCTGCCACAGGTTTGATTTTAGATATCTCAACTTTTGCTACAGGAAGAAAATATCTAAATCCCTTAGGAACAGATGCAGTGCTACCATCTTTATTTTGAACGACAACCGATACATCAATATGATCTGTCTTTAACTTTTGCAAATCCCTAGTATATGCTGGAACTACAACTTCAATACTCTTATGATCTAAACTTAATGTTAAATCATCTTCTGGCACTTCAACTCCATCTATAAAAACCTTGACTTCTTCAAAAAAATCATATCCATAAATATATGTTACGGAGCCTCCCTCAACCGCAGATTTATTTGGAAATATCCTAGTTATAACGGGATCAGCATCAGGCTGAGTAATATATTCAAATCCATCTTCATCAAGTTTTTCATCAAATTTAGTATCGGGATTTACAACTTTAATATCCTTAAATCCAATACCTTCACATCTAGGAACTCTAAACATTATCCTATTTTTACTTATAACTTCGGTTTTATCTCCTATAATTTGATTATTATCAGAATCCACCTTATATGGTGTAATAAATTCTAAGATTTTATCTCCCACCTTAATACTGTTATTAGAAGTTAAATCTATTCGTTTTTTGCCTACATATTTATTTTCATCATCTACGATATATGCTATAAATTCATTTATAGCATTTGGATCTGTCTTATCAAATTTATCGTATTCTATAATGTACTTATCGCCTTTGCCATTTGAAAGTTCGATTTGATCTTGAAAGTTTTTACTCAATATATAATAAGTTGGTTCATCTTTTAATTTTAAAGTTACACTCGAATAATAATCAGATAACTCCGCTTTTAAAGCACCCATTAAATTAGGAGAAGTACGAAGTATTTTATTATCCATTTTTATAGTAAATGTGGTAGATAAATTCTTTGTAATCGTATATGCAGCATCATTCTCATCAACCAAGTTCTCAACTATATTTTGATTAAAACTAATTATTGTATTATCACCCGCAAATGTAATATTCGAACCATTAATAAGCTTACCTTCCATATCGTAAACTTCATAATCAGTATCAGCAGAGTTTCGCCTTATATCAAACCACTCTTCTCTACCGTCTGTAATTCTCGGGTTTTTATATTCATCAAATCCTAACTTAAAAGAATATTTGGTAACACTTTCATTAGTTGGATTTGCAGGGTCTTTAGAGTTTATTATATTTATATTCCTATCCATTTTCACATAAGCATTTTTATAAAATGGAGAATATATTGCTTTTTTTAACTGAGTTCGCAAAACGGGTTCATTTTGAGGATATGTGTATTGATTAAACTTTATTTCACCATAAGAATCATACTCGTAATCATTTACATCCTTACCATCAATAAATACTCTAGTTCCAATTAATTTAAGTCCACCATATCCATTTGTTACAGAAACTGTTGGATCAGGCTTTGAATAATTATCTCCCCTAATGACAACTAAAGTACCATTGCTCCCACGTTTTGGATTAAAATCCTCGATTTCTGGCTTTTTAGAAAAAGAACCTACATATGTGAAATTTCTAACGGCGATTCCACCCTTAGGATTGACTAGTTGAAGTTGTGTAGTTCCCTCTCTACCCGCTGGAGCAATAAATCTTATAGTATCTTGATTTCCATCCTCTGTCTTATCTATATCGTCTACATCAAGTTCTATTTCTTCACCATCTAAAAATAATCTAGTACGTTTATTAATATTAGTATTACGTTTAAAATTCTTACCTGTAATTAAAATTTCAATTCCACCTTCAACGGTTGTAATTTGAGGTTTAACAGAAGTTATTGCAGGCGAATCATCAGCTACTACAAATTTTACAATTTCATTTTTTATATCCCATTTACCATAATTATCATCATTTTCATCATCTATTTTAAGCGATGGATTTACTACTTGAACTCCTTTTAAATCATCATCTTTGATAAGTGCGTTTTTAGGAATGGTAATTAATATTTTAACGCCGATATTATTGTTCTCTGTTCCGTCTACTACTTCATTTTCCTCATTTAAAACTACTATTTTACAAGGAACTATAGCCCCATTATCCATTAAAACTTCCGAATCGCCATCTTCATTTTTTTTGTATTTTATAATTCCCCTAACGCCATTATGAATTTTATTTGGCAAAAATGCTAACTGATAATTATCAGGTGTTTCATTACTAATTTTTTTATCTTTTTTTATAAGCACACTTGGATAATAGGTGAATATTTCTCCTTGGTCATTGGCTACCCTACTCACCATAAAATTTTCACCCTTAATGGATAAAAGCGTATCATCTGCGAAATTATAAAATGGAATCTCAGGTGGATTCCCTTGCCACTTTATAAAAGTCCTCTTAATTTGAATTAAATGAGGATTTACCCCTCTTTCATCATCATCAGCATCATTGATTGTAGGTGCAAGAGAAGATGGAATAAATCTAAATCCATCACGTTTAATTATTTTTTGATCAAATATATATTTCTCATGTGTTCCATCAAGTTCCTCAATAGTCGTCTTAATTTCCATAACGACATCTTTTTTAGGATCTATCTGTGCATCTGTTACACTGCTGGTTATAACATATATTGTATCCTCTGTATCTTTTTTTATATATCTGACTTCACCATTTTGCTTTTCAAATTTTACAGGTTTACCTATTTGAGCTGTTATCTCACGAGTAACCTTGACATCTTTACCAAGATAAGTCATACCGTCATATTCTACGTGCAAAGTTCTATCATCATTTTCTAAGTGAGGATTTATCATACCCGCAGGCGGTGTAGCCAAGTTATCCAATCCATCTAAATCACCCATCTCAAGACTTAAAATATTTTTACCCTTAATCTTTACCGATTCATCTCCTATGTCCCAACCAAAATCCTCTGTAATCTCTGTAATTGTAGCCTCGTAAGGTGAACCAATTACAGTAAATTGATCATTTTCTCCCAATTTATTTTTAACTATATACTCAGAAATAACCTCATCTCCTAATGAATGAGTAATAACGACATAGTGCTTACCTGTAACATTTGGAACCTTGACCATCAAACGATCCGGATCAGTTCCCTCACCCTTTAGAACAACGGGATTAAGCCCTCTATTTGAATCGCTATACTCATCGGTTAATTTTTCCAAAAAATAAACTTGATAATAATCAGTAGTTTCTTCAAAATTATCCCCTTTAAAATATACAGTTTCTTCAGGTGCACCTTTTTTAGGATACATTACAACATTGTCTACACCTAAATCTTGTATAAATCTAAAAGCATTATTATAAACATATGTTATATTCACAGGGATGGGTACTGTATTTATTGGATTCCATGGTGGTGGTGGAGTGTATCCGTTTGGTGGCGGTACAATTTTAACCCTATCCACACTCTTATTATTGTGAGTAAATCTAATAAATTTCGTTCCCATAGACCCATTTGTTTCTGGTTTTTCCATGGTGATATATTCAAATTCAGTTCCAAGTGTTAACTCAGCATT
>PDWI01003839.1_pt1 | contig 20763 bp, 16 predicted proteins | sample 1430891 | NCBI WGS metagenome assembly PDWI01 (sample SAMN01162508, study PRJNA174530) | Oral metagenome, whole genome shotgun sequencing project. | biome: Marine environment; feature: Marine mammal; material: Swab sample of the gingival sulcus; isolation source: swab sample of gingival sulcus... | reverse complement strand
TATAAAACAGGATTAATAATATTTCCATATTTTTGTTGTTTATATTTATTTATTATGTCAGACGAAAAAAAATCGCTTAATTTTATTGAGCAAATCATCGAAGAGGATTTAGCTAATGGTTTAGATCCTAAAAAATTACGCTTCCGCTTTCCGCCGGAGCCAAATGGTTATTTACATATTGGACATGCCGCATCTATTTGCCTTAACTTTGGTTTGGGTAAGACGTACAATGCGCCGGTCAATTTGAGATTTGATGACACCAATCCTGCCAAAGAAGAACAGGAGTATGTAGATGCCATCAAAGAAGATATAAAATGGTTGGGATTCCAGTGGGACAAAGAACTGTATTCGTCTGATTATTTTGACCAGCTTTATGATTGGGCTATAGACATGATTAAAGAAGGTAAAGCCTATGTGGACGATCAAACCTCTGAAGAGATTGCGTCTCAAAAAGGTACGCCTACCGAACCGGGTACTAATAGTCCTTACCGTAACCGCTCTGTGGAAGAAAATTTGGATTTATTTCAACGTATGAAAGCCGGCGAATTTGCCGAAGGTGAAAAAGTACTCCGGGCTAAAATAGATATGGCTCATACCAATATGCATATGCGTGATCCTATCATGTACCGTATTTTGCACAAGAGCCATCACCGTACTGGTGATACCTGGAATATTTATCCCATGTATGATTGGACTCATGGTGAATCGGATTATTTAGAGCAAATTTCACACTCTATCTGTACCTTAGAGTTTAAGTCTCACCGTGATTTGTATGATTGGTATGTGGATGAAGTAAGGGATACGAACCTGTTACGTCCTAAACAGCGTGAATTTGCCCGCCGCAACCTAAATTATACGGTGATGAGTAAACGTAAACTCTTACAACTCGTGCAGGAAGGTCATGTTTCCGGTTGGGATGATCCGCGTATGCCTACCATTAGCGGTATGCGTCGTCGTGGCTATACACCGGAAGCCATCAGGAATTTTTCTGAAGCTGCCGGTATTGCTAAAAGAGAAAATATTACTGATATTGCTTTGTTGGAATTCCATGTGAAGGAACATCTCAATAAGGTTGCGCCCCGTGTAATGGCTGTATTGAATCCTGTGAAATTGGTGATTACCAATTATCCCGAAGGCAAAGAAGAGTGGCTTGAAGCTGAAAACAATCCTGAAGACGAAAGTGCCGGTTCCAGACAAGTGCCGTTTTCTCGTGAATTGTATATAGAACGTGAAGATTTTAAAGAATCGGCCAACCGTAAATTCTTCCGTCTGACTTTAGGCAAGGAAGTACGGCTTAAAAATGCGTATATCATCAAAGGAGAGGATGTCGTCAAAGATGCAGACGGGAATATTACTGAAATCCACGCTACTTATGATCCGGACAGTCGCAGCGGTAGTGGTACGGAAGCCAGTAAGCGCAAAGTCAAAGGTACGTTGCATTGGGTGTCTGTAAAGCATGCCATTCCGGCTGAAGTCCGTGTCTATGACCGTTTGTTTATGGATGAAGCACCGGATAGTCATAAGGATAAAAACTTTTTGGAATTTCTCAATCCTGATTCATTGACCATCAATACCAATGTCAAACTGGAGCCCGGTCTTGCCAATGCGCAACCCGGTGATCGTTTCCAGTTTCAAAGACTGGGGTATTTTGTCGTGGATAAGGATAGTAAACCCGGAAAATTGGTCTTTAACAGAACAGTGACCCTGAGAGATAACTGGGCAAAACAACAGAAAAAATAACATGACCGGAAATTCCGGCTTTTTTAAGGATGCTGTAAAAGCCCTTATGTCAAACCTAATTAATAGTTTATAATACAACCATGAAAAAAAACTTCAATTTTTTTACCGTAATTTTATTGTTAGCGGCTATAAGTGCTCATGCACACGTGCCTTTTTTAAAACCTAATTTATTCAGAATTGATTACGATAGATTAGTGATAGAATCATCATTTACGGAGTTTCCTTTTCAGGCAGATTTTGCTATGGATACCAATAGCTTTGCCATGATCAATCCGGAAGGGCAATACGTTTCATTAGAACCGGTTGCTCAGACCAAAGCGGCGGTTTACCTTGAACCGGAAATCAATCTTAGTGGGACCTATAGAATAACTACAGGTGTCAGAAAAGGACCTTTGTACAATGCCATAGAAACCCCTGAAGGGAAATTGTATTTTGCAGATGACATGAAGAAGTATAAAGGAGTAAAAACCAAATTGCAGTATTACAACAGTGCCGATACTTATGTCTATAAAGACGTGACCAATTATACCCCAAAACCGCTTAATGTAGGTGTTGAAATCATTCCGTTGTCGTCACCTAATGAAATGTCTGTGGGGAAATCCATCTCATTTCAGGTACTCAATGAGGGTAAAGCGGTGAAAAATGCCCGTGTCGTTGTGGTTTATGATGATGAACATTACCAATTCCATCGTGATGGCGATTTGTATGATGTCGAAAACATCAGAGAAAGTAATATTTATACAGATGATGAAGGCAACTTCACTTTTACACCGGACAAAGCCGGTTTATTAATGCTGTTTGTAACCATTCATAAAAAATTCTCACCGGAGTATTGGGAAAGTTACAATACTTCTATCACCCTGGAAGCCCAATTACCTTAAGTAAGCCGTAAGATATTTTTTAGGTTTGCTCAAATCTGAACGTATATCATAGCACATATCATATTGATAAAACCCACAGCATTTTTGCCTGTGGGTTTTATGGTTTTATACCAAAATAGGTCATCAGGTTTTTGTAGTCGTCTTGAGCGGACAGGCAGGTATCTGTTAAATACGCTTTGATTTTAGGGTATTCTGATAAGCCTCTGTAATAGAAAAATTTGAATTCATCTTCAATGATAAATGGGACGATGTTGTTGCGTAAACACTCTTTGAACATTATAAGTCTTCCAACTCTGCCATTCCCATCCTGAAAAGGATGTATGGCTTCAAATTTATAGTGGAAGTCCACAATATCTGAAAATTCTATGCTTTTCTTTTTGTTGTAATTCTTTAATAAGATATCAATGTCTTTTTTGACTTCATCCGGTTTTGATGTCTCAATGCCTCCCACTTCATTAGGTCTTAGTTTGTAGGCACCGACCTTAAACCATTCTTTTCTGGCGTCTGAAGTGTTGGATTTTAGAATTCTGTGAAATTCTTTGATATGCGTTTCTGACAAAGGTTCTTGTGCAATCTCTAACATATAATCAAAGCAATGAAAATGATTGACCGTCTCAATGATGTCATCGATATTTGCTGTTTCTTCTCCCTTATGAGTAAACAATGTATTGGTTTCATAAATATATCTTGTTTGTTCTTCAGATAATTTACTGCCCTCAATTCTGTTGGTGTTATACGTAAGTTGAATTTGAGTCTTATGATAGATTCCGCCTTTTAGATTGCTTGATTTTTCCTCCCGTAATACGTCTAAAAGTTTCATTTTTAGATTTTAATATGTTTACATCTACACAAAAATACATTTTTTTCTTTTGAACACGTGCTACCCACATCATGATAAGCACAGTTTAAGCAATGCCAATCTGAGTTTGTTTTTAACCGCTGGATTAATCATTCGAATAAAAATGATATGACGCCGGGTTAGAAATCAGGTTTTTGTAGTGAGACCTGATAAGATGAATAGAGCTAAAAAAACCTGCCAGACTTTTAAAACCTGGCAGGTTTGATAGAAACGGATTATTTGCTCATCTCCGTATAATATTTAAAGAATAACGGGATTGTTTCAATACCTTTTAAGTAATTAAACACCCCATAATGTTCGTTGGGTGAATGAATGGCATCACTATCAAGCCCAAAGCCCATGAGGATGGATTTGCTTTTGAGTTCATGCTCAAACAATGCTACGATAGGAATACTACCACCACTGCGTTGAGGAATAGCCGGTACCCCAAAGGTTTCAGTATAAGCTTTATTAGCCGCTTGATAACCAATATTGTCTATAGGCGTGACATAAGCATCACCGCCATGATGTGCCGTTACATTTACTCGGACAGCTTTAGGTGCAATAGCTTCAAAGTGTTTGGTAAATAATGCGGTGATTTCATCCGGATTTTGATCGGGAACAAGACGCATTGAGATTTTAGCGTAGGCTTTGGACGGAATGACCGTTTTGGCGCCTTCGCCGGTATAACCACCCCAGATACCATTGACGTCCAGTGTAGGACGGATAGAATCACGTTCTTTAGTGGTATAACCTTTTTCTCCATACACATCGTCAATGTCAATAGCGTTTTTGTAATCGTCTAAGCTAAAGGGCGCTTTGGCCATTTCAGCGCGTTCTTCATCTGATAATTCGATGACTTTGTCATAAAAACCGGGAATGGTGATGTGCTTGTTTTCATCGTGTAATGAAGCAATCATCTTGGTCAGAATATTGATGGGATTAGCTACCGCTCCACCATACAGACCGGAGTGTAAATCGCGGTTGGGTCCTGTAACTTCTACTTCTACATAACTCAAACCACGTAATCCGGTGGTAATGCTGGGTTGCTCGTTACTGATCATACCCGTGTCTGAAATCAGGATGACATCATTTTTAAGTTTATCGTGATTACGTTTGACAAACCAGGATAAGCTGGGTGATCCTACTTCCTCTTCACCTTCTATCATAAATTTGACGTTACAAGGCAACTGATTGTTTTTGGTCATGTATTCCAATGCTTTGACGTGCATATAAAACTGTCCTTTGTCATCACAGGATCCGCGGGCAAAAATAGCACCTTGAGGATATATATCAGTTTTTTTAATGACAGGTTCAAACGCCGGACTGTCCCATAAATCATCAGGGTCAGAAGGCTGTACGTCGTAATGGCCGTAAACCAAAACTGTAGGCAGGTTTTTATCGATAATCTTTTCGCCGTAAACGATAGGATAACCCGGTGTTTCACAGATTTCAACACTGTCACAACCGGCGTCTTCCAATGATTGTTTGACGGCCTTTGCCATAGTGGTCATATCGTCATGATGCTTGGGGTCTGCACTTACTGAGGGGATACGTAACAGGTCAATAAGCTCGTCCAAAAAACGTTGTTGATGGCTTTCAATATATGGTTTAATATCGTTCATGCTGATAAGGTTTGTTGTTAAAAGTGTAAAGATACGTTATTTTTAGATGTTAGTCGCAGAGCTGTAGGAAAAGGGGGGAGGTTAACTTTTCTCCTGATTATCATCGTTAAATACACAGTATAATAATTGTTTTAAACATCAAAGGTTATGTGAGCATTAAAAAACAATAAGAATAAACATATGAAGAATATGATCAAAGTAGAACGGGCAAGACATGACCTGACCCAAGCCCAACTGGCGGAGCAATTGGAGATTTCCATGCAAACGGTTCAAGCCATAGAAACCGGAAAATTTAATCCCTCGGTTACTTTAGCACTCAGGATGGCACGATTTTTTAAAGTATCTGTGGAGTATTTATTTATTCTGGATGATTAAATATCATTACTTTTGCCATCTGAAATAATGAATTCAGGTTGTGTATGATGCCGCTTGGTCTGTTTGCAGGGCAACCGGCTTGACATAATCGGTTATAAATGATCTAAAAATAATCCATGACTATACAAGACATCCAACAAGAAATAATTGACGAATTCTCCTTTTTTGAAGATTGGACAGAACGCTATGAATACCTCATCGAATTGGGTAAAAACATGCCTTTGATTGATGCGGCATACAAAACAGATGATAACCTTATCAAAGGTTGTCAGTCGCAAGTTTGGCTTCATGCTGAAAAGCAAGACGGCAAAGTGGTCTTTACAGCTGATAGTGATGCGATTTTGACCAAAGGTATTGTCAGTCTTTTGCTGCGGGTGTTTACCCGCCAATCCCCACAGGATATACTGCAAGCCGATACTGATTTTATCAACAAAATAGGTCTTCAGGAACACTTGTCACCAACCCGTGCCAATGGCTTACTGGCTATGTTGAAACAAATCAAATTGTACGCTTTGGCATTGCAATAGTGGTGGTTTTATGTCGTAAAATCTCTATAGCTTATAGTTGATGTTATCAGTAAAAAATAAATCATAATAACCTTAAACAATTAATTATATGAAAAAAATCTACATCTTTTTAATGCTTTTTTTAGTGTCGTTAACGGTATTTTCACAAAATAAAAAATTTAGTGTAGAGGTGAATTATCCTTTAGCATTTAGTGAATTTGTAAAATTTACAGGTATTGTAGATGCAGGTCTAAAGTATCAATTTACTACTAACGAATCAATAAACTATGGTGCGTCTTTTACTTTCGATTATTTAAAAGCAGATCGTGATAGAGATTTTGTTAGAGATTATCTTTTTTTTCACGTTAATGGATTTTCTGAAACGATAATCCCATCATTAAACAAAATACACGTGTTTTTTGGTGCAGGTTTTACTTATGTTACCCATGATTCTATTTCCTTTTTTCATACAGATGATTATACTGATGTCATAAAGGATAAAGAAAATGACTCGGGATTTAACCTTAAGTTTGGTGCTCAATATGATCTTTCAAGTCGTTTCTTTGTCCAGTCCTATTATCACTTTATAAGGACGTATGATAAAAGTAGAATCAGTGATAATATTTTCAAAATACATTATAATCAAGTCAAACTTGGGGTAGGTGTCAGATTTTAAACAATATAAAAACCTTCAAGCATTTTTTGTTGGAAACTTTATGGTATGAGTTTCTAAAACCGTTTGGGATTAAAATCTAAATAGTGTAAAAATATTAGACTACTTAATAATGATCAGGTAATAGGGGTATTTAACTCGTTAATCCTGTTTTTTTAATAGATTTTATAGTCTTGTAACACGTGAAGTGTCAAATAAATAGATGCTTTGGTTTTGTTTGATACCGGTTGCTGTGGTGTTAATTAGTTCGGTATGATTGTGTTGTTTTAACCGTTTAGACACGCGATAATATATAGTGTCGTAATAATTAAGTGTGATTTATTATTAAAACTTGTCAGAGCATAAGGTGTTACGCTGATTGTTTGGAGTAGTCGTGGGTGTTTTTTAAATGTTGATGTCTGTATACTGCCCTTTGGTATATTTTTTGTTTTGGAAAATTTAGGGTTATAGATTGTTTTTACCTAAAGCTATTGCCTGTGATTATTGCAAGTTTTGAGTTAAAAACAAAACAATCATTTAAGTCCAAAGATTGAATAAAAGTCAATCCTCATATAGGGCTTTACTCTTTTACAGAAGTGAAATTTGTATGTTTAAATCATTATTCAGTGCTAAAACTAATCGTATGAAAAAAGTAATTGTTTTATTGTTTGTCATCCTGATAAACCATGGGTCATATGGACAATGCGGTGAGTTTGAAATTCAGGAGAATGGGTTAATCTATGGTGAATCGACCATGAAGAGTTTGAAAGCAATTGTCAAGGTATTGAATTTAAAATTTAAGCAATGTGATGTGGATAAAGATTTTGATTCAAAGTATCAAACACTTGGGCATTATGTTGTGCTTAAAAAAGGAGCAATAAAAGAGGCTAAAAAAGATATTGAACGAAATATAGGCTTTGAAGCCTTTATACAGAAATATCCTCATGCAGAAGTGTCTAAAAATAATTTGGTTGTCCGGTTTGCGTACAAGGATTATTTTAAAAATGATGTCGTTGCGTTTAGTGAAATTAGTTTAGGCGAAACTTATGGAAAAGAGATTAGATTTGAAAAAAAATTGGAGCAATATACGCCTCAAAACTTGTCTAATTGGGTATATCAGTACGCAAAAAAAACATCTTATTCAGAAGAATCAATCACAGCGTTTTATTTTCCGAATAGATTTGAGAGCAGAACACTTCCTAAAGCTTATGCTCATAAGATTAGTTATGCTGATTGTATGATTGACACAACGACTACGAAGTTTAAAGATGATTTAAAATCAGACAAGGTTAAGATGCCTGAGGATTGGAGAACACTGCCCAAAGCGCAACAAGAAGCATTGTTGGATAAATTGAGAAGCACCCGTGTTGTTGGTCATTGTAGTATGGATAGCGCGCCGAGAAAACATGCGGTGAATATCGCAATGTTGTCTGCCGAAACTCATAACTGGAAAGTTTTCCTTCGCGCGCATTTAGATGTGATGAACGATGCATTTGACCGTATGAGTGATGGGAGTTATGCTTGGGGCGAAAGACAAACCTACATAAAGGAATTGGAGGAACTCGATATCAATGTTCTCGATTTAATCATAGGAATCGCATTGAGGGTTGAAAATCCGGCTAACAATCATTACTACGGGGACGTAAATCGATTGGGTAGAGCTTTGGCCGAATCCGGAAACAGAGCAGAGGTTGAACATCAATTATTCTCAATGTTAGAAGATAAAGAGTTGGATTTATTCAATAGAATTATAGGACTTTACATCATTGAGAACTATATTTATAACCTAACGGATAAAAATGCTCAACAGAAACTCGAATCAGCATTGAAAGAATCTGTCAAAACCCTTCCACAAGGGCTATATGAGAAGATAAAAATTGAATTGGTTCATTCCTAGTTGTTTTTACAGCGTTACTGTAATCTTAGTCTTTCAGCGGTGTTAAAAAGTATTTGGTTTTCGTTTTTTTTATGTAAACAATAAACTGATGTCTTCAGGGGGCTTATATCGCTTTTGTAGAAAACCAATTAAACTTTTACCATAAAAGCCTGGATAAAACGCAGAAAAACTAAGGTAGATTAGAGTCTATATAGCGCTTCAAGATTAGTTACAATAGGCAAAACATAACAGAAAACCCTGAATGATAAATCCCGTGATGTTAAACTTGGTTTAAAACTAAGCGAATTCAGTATTTTTGCCCGCTCTGAATCACAGTGAAAAAATGCCTTAAAGAATAACAATATATAGGTTTAAAGAAGTTTTTTTTCTGATGTGTTTCGGGTTTAATTTAGTGTTTGTCTTAAATAGTTGTAATGTATATATTCTATATTGTTGTCATACTTTTGATTTTAGTACTGTATATCAGGTATAGTAGAATAAAAAAGAGAGAAAAATTAATCAATAATTATATCAATAATTGGGGGAAGGCCAAAGAAGGTGAATACTACAATTTTAACATCATAGAACAGTATTTCAAGAACTCCAAAAATAAAGATAATGCCTTTCATACGGTCTCTGATCAAGTCAAAAATGATTTGGATATTGATGATTTGTTCAAATATTTGGATAGAACTTCGTCAAAAATCGGACAACAATACTTGTATTATAAAATAAGGGTTATTGAGGATAAGGATAAGCTTTTGAACTTTGAAAAGTTAACGCATATTTTTGAAACAGATCAAAAGCTAAGATTAGAATGTCAGTTGGAGTTGTCAAAACTGAATTCTAATTATGCCTACGATTTAGAAAAGTTAATTCATGATGAAGTTATTGAAAAACCCGTTTATCAAAAGTTTTTAATTCCCCTTTCGATCTTAGCTGTTTTAGCTGTTATTTTAGGGGTTATAAATCCTGTTTTTTTTCTGCTTCTTTTACCGGTGTTTATGGTGAACATAGTGTTTCACTACAAAACAAAAATGTATATCAATTATTATTTGAATGCTGTAAATCAATTGAGTAGAGCGTTGAAGGTAAGTGAAAAATTCTCGGTTTATCCGGAAATAAGAGCGCTTTTCCCCGATCTGAATTTTATCCGGCACATACAAGATATTCGTCTGAAAACATCGTTTATCTCGTTTGAAAAACAATTGAGCAACGAATTTGTAGCAATTATTTGGTCTGTTATTGAGTTGCTCAAAATCCAATTTAATATAGAAGCCATTTTGTTTTACAGTTTTATTGGTGATATTGTGGCAAAGCGGCAATCTATAGATGATCTTTTCAGGTTTGTTGGAGAAGTTGATTGTGCCATCTCAGTCGCTTCAGTCAAACATCAGAATGAGCATGTGTGTAAACCGTGTTTTACAAACGAAAACGAAATAAATATTAGTGGCATTACTCATCCGTTAATAGAGGATTGTGTCCCCAATAGTATTTGCTTGAATGCTAAAAGTCTTTTGTTGACCGGTTCAAATATGTCCGGAAAGACAACCTTTATAAGAATGGTTGCGGTAAATAGTATTGTGGCTCAGGCGTTAAATATAGCGTTTGCCAAAGCTTTTTCTATTCCATTTTATAAGGTTTATTCTTCCATCAGAATAACAGATGATTTACTCGGTAGTACAAGTTATTATCTCAAGGAAGTGTTGACAATAAAAGAATTAATAGAAGTTTCCAAGGGTGATAATCCCTGTTTATTTGTGCTGGATGAGATTTTTAAAGGCACGAATACCATAGAAAGAATTTCCGGTGGCAAAGCCATATTGTCGTATTTAAACAGAGCCAATAATTTTGTTTTTGTTTCAACGCATGATATAGAATTAACGGAGTTGTTAGAGGATGATGGATTTGAGTTATACCATTTTTCAGAGCAAATAGTTGAAGACGAACTGTTTTTTGACCATAAACTTAAAGAAGGAAAATTAAAAACACGTAATGCCATTAAAATACTGGAGCTTTATGATTATCCCAAAGACATCATAGATGATTCAAGGCAAACAATCAAGGCAAATTTTGATTGATCAGATAAGTTGAAGCTGAAACGATTACATCTTTAGGAATTATAGTGTAAAAGAGCCTTTAAATATCGGGTAAGTATTAAACCGTTTGGGCTCTAATGGTTGAGTCTATTTTCTCCTGTGAGAACTGCCTGAAAAACTATACATACCAACGTTTTTGATTTCTAATGGGTTGTTTGCTGTCAAAAAATACATGTATTTTTGTATATCAAAGCATAACTGACCATGAAACCGACATATTTAAAATCATCATTAAATAAACAGCGTAATGATTATTTGATACATCAAAGGCTATATGTGACCGTTAAAAAAATACATACAAACACATGAAACAAGATTTATACCAACCCACAGATTATTTTTTACTCGACGATTTGTTAACTGATGAATATAAACTCATCAGAGATTCCGCCAGAGCATGGGTCAAACGGGAAGTCTCTCCCATCATAGAGGATTATGCCCAACGGGCAGAATTTCCAAGCCAATTGGTCAAAGGACTTGCTGAGATTGGCGCTTTTGGACCTTTTATTCCTGAGCAGTATGGGGGTGTGGGTCTGGATTATATGAGTTATGGTTTAATCATGCAGGAAATAGAACGCGGTGATTCAGGTGTACGTTCTACGGCATCGGTGCAAACATCCTTGGTGATGTATCCTATATGGGCTTTTGGTACCGAAGAACAAAGAATGAAGTATTTACCCCGTTTGGCAACAGGTGACATTATGGGCTGTTTCGGTCTGACTGAACCTAATCACGGGTCAAACCCCGGAGGTATGGAAACCAAGTTTAAAGATATGGGTGATCACTATTTGCTCAATGGTGCTAAAATGTGGATATCCAATGCTCCTTTTGCAGATATAGCGCTGGTTTGGGCGAAAGATGAAGATGATGGCGGGCGTGTCAAAGGGCTCATAGTTGAGAGAGGTTGTGAGGGATTCTCTACGCCGGAGACTCATAATAAATGGTCCTTGCGGGCCTCTGCTACCGGTGAATTGATTTTTGATAATGTCAAAGTGCCCAAAGACAATCTGATGCCCGGTAAAACCGGTTTGGGTGCCCCGCTTATGTGTTTGGACTCTGCCCGTTACGGTATTGCCTGGGGAGCCATTGGTGCAGCGATGGACTGTTACGATACAGCAAGGCGTTATGCGATGGAACGTACCCAGTTTGATAAACCCATAGGCAGCTTCCAATTGCAACAAAAGAAACTGGCCGAAATGCTTACGGAAATCACTAAAGCGCAATTCATGACCTGGCGTCTGGGAACCTTAAAAGACGAAGGTAAAGCCACCTCAGCACACATCTCTATGTGTAAACGCAACAATGTAGAGATGGCCTTGAATATAGCAAGAGAGTCGCGTCAGGTACTCGGTGCCATGGGTATTACGGGTGATTACCCGATTATGCGTCATATGATGAATTTGGAAAGCGTGATTACCTATGAGGGTACACACGATATTCATCTGTTGATTACCGGTATGGATATTACCGGTATTCCGGCATTTAAATAACCAGATAGCGCTTATAGTGCAATATTGTCAATCAATCTGATTTTACCGGCAAAAACCGCAATAAAACCCCGGTAATGTTTACCGTTTTCCTTGGTTTTAACAGGTAATAAGGTGTTTTCATCGGCAATGCTGAAATACTCCAATGTCAGTAAAGGATGCTGTTCGAATACTTGGTAAACCCCATCAATAACCTCTTGAGGACTGGAGGTTTTAAACCGTTGTTGTGCCTCTTGTAAAGTCTGATAAATAAATGGAGCTGCTTGGCGGTGTTCGGGTGTTAAACGAACGTTTCTGGAGCTCATGGCGAGTCCGTCATCTGCTCTGTAGATGGGAACGCCCACTATGGTTACGGGGATTTGGCAGATATTGACCAGTTTTCTGATGATTTGTAGCTGTTGGAAATCCTTTTCTCCAAAAAAAGCATAATCCGGTGCCACAATATCAAAAAGTTTTTTGACGATTGTACCTACCCCATCAAAATGTCCCCGGCGATGGGCTCCCTCCATGACTTTGTCTAAACCGTCAAAGTCGTAGTCTGTGGCTTTGACGTTTGTATTGTACATTTCCTTGACATTCGGGATAAATACCACATCGCAATCTATGGCTTTTAACAGTGCCTTGTCTTGTTCTATTGTAGAAGGGTAGTGGTCTAAATCCTCTTTCCGGTCAAACTGGGTTGGGTTGACAAAAATACTTACCACTACTATATCGCATTGTTTTTGAGCTGCTTTTACCAGTGATAAATGTCCCTCGTGTAAAGCGCCCATGGTGGGAACAAATCCTAAAATTTTACCTTGTCTTGCTTTTTTGAGGTGTTTTCTGAGGTATCTTTTGGTTTTGTAAGTCTGCATAATTTTTTGTTAAAAGCCGTAAACTTAGTGTTTTTTTAGAATAAATCTTTATATTTTTTCGTAATTTTGCACATTATTTAGCGCAAAGCGGGGTTTAGTTGCTTGATGTGAAAATTCTTTTCTAAACCTTAGATATTTTTTTATACAACAACAGATTTATGATGGACGAACCCAAGGTTTTAGTAGTTTCTACAGGTGTAATGCCTTACATGCCGGAAACTGACATATCATTTTTGGCTTTTGAATCAGCCAAAGCAGCATTTACAAAGGGGATGCAAACGAGAATTTTTATGCCGCGTTTTGGGGTGGTTAATGAAAGACGTCATCAATTGCATGAAGTCATCAGGCTTTCAGGTATAAATTTGATAATCAATGATATAGATGTTCCTTTGATCATTAAGGTAGCTTCTATACCCAGAGAACGTATGCAGGTTTATTTTATAGATAACGATGATTATTTTAAAAGAAAAGCTGTTTATGCGGATGATAAAGGGAAACTCTTTGAGGATAATGACGAACGGTTGATATTCTTTACCAAGGGGGTTGTGGAAACAGTTAAAAAATTAAACTGGGACCCTGATATCATACACCTGCACGGTTGGATGACCGCTTTGATACCCTTGTATTTAAGAGAGTATTACAAAGATGGTGCTTTATTTAAAGGGAGTAAAATCATTACCTCGTTATATGACGACTCTTTTAAAGGTCATATCAATGAAGGATTAGTAGATAAAATCAAGTATGATGAGATTAACTCGGATATGCTTCAGGTTTTACAAAAACCGAGTTTTGAAAACTTACAAAAAATGGCTATTGAAAAATCCGATAGCGTGGTCTTTACTAATCCCAATATTTCTGATGAGGTTAAACAGTTTGCTCAGGACAGAGATAAAGCTATTCTGGAACATCACGGGAAGGAAGCCTTTGCAGAACCTTATTTAGAGTTCTATCAGAAACACATTCAATAATAATTAATTCAAGAATACTTTAAGTGATTTATATGGTAAAACGAGTGTTTTCAAAATACGCACTTTCGGCAGTGGCGATTGTTATAATTTTAACGGGCGTTGTCTCTTGTGAAAAGGATTTTAAGAATATAGGCGTAGATATTGTTGACAATAATATATTTTCATCAGAGACGTATCAGGCTGATATCAGAGGCTATTCTAAAAATATAGATAAAAACATGACCGACGGTATGTCTCATTATATGCTGGGCTATTATGAAGACAATGCCTTTGGCTCTATTACAAGTTCTATTGCTACCCAATTGGGTTTTGCTGCGAATATGGCAAACCCTGATTACGGTCAGAATGCGGTTATAGACTCTGTGGTGGTAATAATTCCTTACCTTTCGACATTAGAAGGGACGATTACAGTCGCTAATCCCGATCAACCCGGCCTGGAAGTAACGGTGAATAACTATGAAATAGATTCAATGTTTAGTTCAAACAATCATGAATTTAATATAAGTGTTTATGAGTTAGGGACATATCTTAATAATTTGGATCCTAATGATCCGTTTACTGAACAGGAATATTACAATAATCAGGCTATAGCTACTACAGGTGTAGCTTTATATGAAGGTATTTTGAAACCGAAAGCCAAAGATACGGTCATGTATATCAACAGAAGCAGATATACAGATGCTACCTTGACTGAAAGAGAAGTGTACAAGGTTGATACCATCAAGTTGGATGCCGATAAACCATTTATGAGTCTTCCATTAGATACGCAAACCATCAAGGAAAAATTCCAGGATGAAGCTTCAAGCAGTCACTTTAGTACGGTTGGTGATTTTCAACACTATTTCAGGGGACTGATGTTACAAGCTAGCCCAAGTGGTACCGGAAATGCTTTGTTGTATCTCAATTTATCTGAAGCTGTTGTAAATATTTACTATACTGAATCGCAAATACTGGATGAAGCCGAAGATGAAGACTTAGACGATGATGGTGTCAACGGAGAAACAGAGGTTGTTGTTGCCAAATCATCCGTCTTTAAATACCCTTTTGCCGGAAAAACAGTCAATCTTTATACACGGGATTATGCCGGTTCAGTAGCAGATAGTTATTTGACTTCCCCGGATACAGTGTCCGGTAATGATAAATTATTTATACAAGGTGCAGCCGGTAGTGATGCTATCATTCACTTATTTGGTGCTGATGATAACGCCAATGATATTCCGGATGAATTAGAAACTCTTAGAAGTAAAAATTGGTTGATTGATGATGCTAAACTATACTTGTACATAGATGAGACCGAAGCATTATCTCATTACCCGGAACGTGTGTATCTCTATGAGATAGAAGATGGAAAGAACTATCAGCCTTATGAATTATTCAGTCAGGGCATAAACCGTCTGAATGGAAAACTGGTTTATGACGATGATGAAAACCCTGATTATTATCTTTTCCATTTGACGGATTATGTGTCAAAAGTAGTCAAACCGGATTCTGAGCAGCTGATTACTGATTTTGGCATAAAGGCTTATGATAGTAGGGATAATTATAATCCGGTGACCGGAGATACTATCATGACGAAATACAATAACAATTTTAAAGGCGTGGTGATCCACGGTAATGATGAGGATGCCGGTGACAGACGCTTACAATTAGAAATATATTATACCCAATTAAATAATTAAAAAACTAAAGTTATGTGTGGAATAACAGGCTATATCGGTCATAGAGAAGCCTACCCCATTATCATAGAAGGTTTACACCGTTTGGAATACAGAGGCTATGATAGTGCAGGAGTCGTGCTGTATGATGGTCAAACAATCAATGTATCAAAAACCAAAGGTAAAGTTGCAGAACTTGAAAAAATTGCCAGTGAGGATTTTAATATCAATGGTCATATAGGTTTTGGTCATACCCGCTGGGCAACCCATGGGGTGCCCAATTATGTCAATTCTCACCCGCATTTATCGCAATCAGAAGAGTTGGTGATTGTGCATAATGGTATCATTGAAAACTACGATACACTGAAAAAAGAGCTCATGTCCAGAGGTTACGAGTTTAAAAGTGATACCGATACTGAGGTTCTTATCAATCTGATAGAGGAAATCAAAAAACAAGAGAACTGTTTGTTAGGTAAGGCCGTTCAGTTAGCTTTAAATCAAGTGATTGGTGCCTATGCTATTTTGGTGTTTGATAAATCTAAACCCGATGAATTGGTGATTGCACGTTTGGGAAGTCCTATCGCTATAGGCATAGGTGAGGAAAATGCTGAGTTTTTTATCGCTTCAGATGCTACACCTTTTGTAGAGTACACCAAGGATGCCATCTATCTGGAAGACGGTGAAATGGCCATTTGCAAAATTGGTAGAGATATACAGGTTTTTGATATCAAGGATGATAAAAGAAAAGAAGACCTGAAAATCCAACAGCTCAAACTGAGTTTGGAACAGATTGAAAAAGGGGGGTATGATCATTTTATGTTGAAGGAGATTTATGAACAACCCAATGCTATCACAGATACTTTCAGAGGACGCATAAAGATTGATGAAGCCAAAATCCTTATGGCAGGGCTTGAAGACAATATGGAGAGATTTGTCAATGCCAACAGAATAATCATTGTTGGTTGTGGTACATCCTGGCATGCAGGGTTGGTAGCAGAGTACTTGTTTGAGGATATTGCCAGAATACCTGTAGAGGTAGAATATGGTTCAGAGTTCAGGTATAGAAATCCTATTATTACTGAAAAAGATGTGGTGATTTCCATATCCCAGTCAGGTGAAACCGCTGATACCCTGGCAGCCGTAAAATTGGCTAAATCCAATGGTGCTTTTGTCTTTGGTATTTGTAATGTCGTAGGGTCTTCCATAGCCCGTGAATCCCATGCAGGTGCCTATACCCATGCCGGACCAGAGATAGGTGTGGCATCTACCAAAGCGTTTACCACACAGATTACTATTTTGTCACTCATGGCTTTAAGACTAGGGGTAGCAAAAGGCACCTTGTCTCAGGCTAATTACAAGGCATATCTGGAGGAAATGGTTAATATTCCACCTAAAATAGCTCAAATGCTTGAGGAGGATGACCACATCAAACGTATAGCCAAACGCTATAAAGATTCTACCAATTTCTTATATCTGGGAAGAGGTTACAATTTCCCGGTAGCTTTGGAAGGTGCTTTAAAACTCAAAGAAATATCATACATTCATGCTGAAGGTTATCCGGCAGCCGAAATGAAACACGGCCCTATTGCACTGATAGATGAGAATATGCCGGTAGTTGTAATTGCGACCAAACAAGGACATTATGAAAAAGTATTGAGTAACGTTCAGGAAATCAAGGCTCGTCACGGGAAAATAATCAGTGTGGTCAATCACGGAGACGTTTCTGTGCGAAACAGCTCAGACCATGTGATAGAAATCCCTGATACTTTAGAACCGTTTACACCCTTATTGACGACTATTCCGTTACAATTATTATCCTATCATATTGCGGTTATGAGAGATTGTAACGTTGATCAACCGCGAAATCTGGCAAAATCTGTAACAGTAGAGTAGAGGCGTATAGAATTAAGTATGAGGCAATCAAAAGAATGAAATTTTGACCCGCATGATAAAGTCTTTTAGACCTCATGCGGGTTAAATTTTGCAATGATCTTATGGGTTCGATTTATCCGATGACTGTTTTAATACAACTTTATTTTTTATTTTTGGAACATTATTTGAATAGTAATACTCAAGTAAACTTATGAACTTATGGAACCGACATGTTTACAATCATTATTAAACACACAGCGTAATGATTATTTTAAACATCAAAGGTTATATGTGACCATAAAAAAAATAATAAACACATGAAACACAACCTATTAACAATTCTTATTATAAGTCTGTTATCAGCCACCTTATACGGGCAAAATGACACAATCACCATCACGATGAATCCGCCGTTGTATCAGCGGGTGGTGCTCTATGCTACAGAAGGTGCACAGCAAAAATATTTATCCCACTACGATACGGCTGACGGACAATTTAAAATAACAATGCCCAAAAATGCTAACCATGCCATGTACCGGTTGGTTTATAACCCTAAGACAATGGATTATCTGGATTTCTTTTATTTGGGTAAACCTGTGAGTTTTTCATTTAATCCCAAAGCTAAAAACCCCTTACCACAATTTGCCGATTCTCCGGAGAATAAACGTTATTACGAGAAATTGATAGATATATATACTGCTCAGGAAGCCTTGGATTCGATGCAGGTGCAATTATTCCAACCCCAGTCTGAACGCAGTAAGAAAAAATTAATTAAAAAATACCGCACATCATACAAAGATACCGAAGCCCATATTAAGACACTGCTTGACGGGGAAACTAACGTGGTTATCCGGGATGTTCTCAGATCTTTTTACAGAGTTCTTCCGGGTTCGCCTATTATAGATCCGGCAGATTATTTGTCATTTGTCAGGAGGCATTATTTCGATCATGTGGATTTCAATAATATCAATCTGATTCATTCGTCTGTTCTGGCAGATAAAGTCCTGGATTATATTTTTTATTTAACTGTAGCCGAAAATCCCAAAAAACAAAACGCATTGTATAAAGAGACCATTGACCATGTCATGAGTCGTATGTCCAATGATTTGTTCAGAAGGAGTTTTATGCAATCTCTGATACAGTCTTTTGGCAGAGAGGAAAATGTAGAGGTCGTAGATCATATTTTTAACAAACATTACAATAAGTTACCTTCCGGTTTACAAAATCCTTCGTGGCGTTCTCAGGTTCTTTACGAGTTGTCCACTGCCGTGACCAGACAGGCCAAAAATATCAACATCAAAACCAAGGATAAAGGATTGGTGTCGTTGTACAATATGCATGATGCTGATTATTATGTTGTCGTTTTTTGGAGTACGAGCTGTCCCCACTGTTTGATTGAAATACCAAAATTATACGATTACCTGAAAGATGAATCCAGAGTCAAGGTTATAGCCGTAGGATTGGAAGACGAGTACAATGAGAAAATATGGCAATCACAAACCTTGCGCTTCCCTAACTTCCTTCATGTGGTCGGTCTTGGGAAATGGGATAGTCAGGTGGCGAAAGACTACAATATACATTCGACTCCTAATTATTTTGTGTTAAATAAAACCAAGATGATTATTGCCAAACCTTATGATTTCAAAGCCATTAAAAAATACTTTGAAGCAAAGTTAAAAACAGAGGATGCTGAGGATAAAACAGTGAAAAATTCGGAAAAATAAGTCCGGTAAAACAGTTGGCCAACCATGAGTAGTACAAAACAAGACAAATATGACAAAGCCTATCTGAGGATGGCTAAAGAATGGGCAAAACTTTCTCATTGTGAGCGTAAAAAAGTAGGTGCGTTGATTGTAAAAGATCGCATGATTATCTCAGATGGTTATAACGGTACCCCATCCGGCTTTGAAAATCCCTGTGAATGTGAAGATACGGGAAAAACCAAATGGTATGTCCTCCATGCAGAGGCTAATGCTATTCTCAAGGTCGCAAGTTCTACCCAGTCTTGTCGTGGCGGTACGCTGTATTTGACCATGTCACCTTGTAAAGAATGCAGTAAACTCATTCACCAATCGGGTATTAAGCGTCTGGTTTATATGGAGCAATACAAAGACACATCAGGTTTGGAGTTTTTAGAAAAAGCCGGTGTAGAACTCAAGAATATAGCAGATGTCCAATAAAAATGTAAATCTCGTCTATATAGGTTTGGCTGTTGCCTTAGGTATTCTTATCGGCAGTTTGATGAACTACGAAAAGAGTACTCTGTTCGGTTCATTTGCCAGAAATAAACAAGAAGCCAAAATCAAACAGCTTATTGATAATATTCGCTATGAATACGTAGATGAAGTGGATACTGATTCATTGTTGGATAAAACCATTGTACAGATGTTGCGCAATCTCGATCCGCACTCGGTATATATCCCGCAGAAAGAAGTCAATAAAGTAAGGGAGACGATGAATGGTCAGTTTATAGGGATAGGGATTCAGTTTAGGATGATAAGAGACACGGTTACGGTAATCAAGGCTATCAAGGGAGGACCATCGTACAAAGCCGGTTTACAGGCCGGTGACCGGATTTTGATGGCAGACAGGGATACATTGTACGGTAAACAATACAACAGTGATAAGATTATTAATTTTTTAAAAAGCAACAGTCCTTCCAAAGTTGATTTACAGGTTTACAGAAAAAAAACAGATGAATTACTTGACTTTAGTTTTAAAAGAGGTTATGTAGATATCAAGAGTGTACCGATTTACTATATGATGGATGAGACCATAGGGTATATTAAGGTCGAGTTATTTTCCAGAACAACCTATGATGAGTTTCATAAAGCTTTAAAGACACTGAAAAAGCAAGGTTTGCAAACGTTAATTCTGGATTTACGTAACAACACCGGAGGTTATATGGATATAGCCAATGATATGATTGATGAGTTTTTGACTGATGGTACGCTTATGGTATTTACCAAGAGTAAATCAGGTCAGGTTTTTAAAAATTATGCCACCGGCAAAGGTGATTTTGAAACCGGAGGTGTTTATGTGTTGATAAATGAAGAATCAGCATCTGCCAGCGAAATTGTGGCGGGAGCCATCCAGGATAATGACAGAGGGTTAATTGTTGGCAGACGATCCTTTGGGAAAGGATTAGTCCAGCAGGAAATGAATCTCGGTGATGGGTCTGTGGTGCGTTTGACCACGGCGCGATATTATACCCCTACGGGTCGTTCTATCCAAAAACCCTACGACCATAACGGTAACAAAACCTATTTTCATGATAGTGAAAGCAGAATGCGGAATGGTGAATTGTACTATGAGGATAGTATTCCGCGTGTTGA